>Ga0209761_1000383_pt1 | contig 26528 bp, 25 predicted proteins | sample GraSoi013_1_40cm_4_FD_185818 | JGI IMG/M metagenome (GOLD analysis project Ga0209761, IMG submission 185818) | Grasslands soil microbial communities from the Angelo Coastal Reserve, California, USA - Sample 09_25_2013_1_40cm (SPAdes) (version 2) | ecosystem: Environmental > Terrestrial > Soil >... | reverse complement strand
ACTTCTAATCCGAGGGTCGCAGGTTCGACTCCTGCCAGGCGCACCAGCAAATCAGCAGGTTGCTGATTGAAGGCGTTGATACAGCGTGGTGTCCACGTCCTTGTCGCGAAAACCAGCGACGAGTGAGAGTGACGCGCGGCGGGACGGTGTCGCTTCGCCGCCCCGCCGCGAGTGCGCTTACTTCGTCAACGCGTCCGCACCGGCCTTGGCGACCTGTGCATCCTGCTCGGACGTCGCGCCGGACACGCCGACCGCGCCAACAACTTTTCCGTCCACCAGGATCGGGATGCCGCCCTCGAGCGGGCTGGCGCCGCTCAGTCTCAACAGCCGGAGGTTGGAGCCACCCTGGCCGACGAGGTCCTGGAACACCTTGGTGGGACGCCGGTAGAGGACCGCCGAGTACGCCTTATCCGTGGCCGCTTGGATGCTGCCCAGCTGCGTGCCGTCCATGCGCTCGAGCATGACGAGGTGGCCGCCCGAATCGAGGACGGCGATGACCATGTTCCACTTTTGCTTGTACGCCTCGGCCTCTGCGCCGGCCATCACCTTCTTGGCCTGCTCGAGGCTGATCGGAGCGCCATAGGGGATCTGTGGCGGCGGCGGCGCCACCGGCTGCTGCGCGCCAACGGGAACACACGCGAGCAGCAATACCGTCACGACCACTAGCGACAGAAGCCTTGCCGTCCTCATGGGGTTCCTCCTGCTGGAGAGTGGACGTTAAAGGGATGACAGCACATGACACGGTCTCTCGCGCCGGGCGAACGACCCGGCAGGCACCTCCCGACTTCCGCGCCCAGTTCAATCAGAGTCTCGACGGTCGCCTCGAGCTCGGCCTGGAATGAGGGGCGGGATGGGCGCTCCGCCGAACGGCGTCGGTAGAAACCACGCCGCCCCGCCGACCAGTAGCCCCATCAGCAACCACCATCCGACCGAGGCGACGGCAGAGGTCGAGAGGCCAGTACTGAGCGTACGTCCGAGCCGATGCACCCCGTCGATCATCCAGTGCCAGCCCATGTGGCCGAGAACGGCCGACAGAACCACCACACCGAGGCTCGCGCCCAGCACGCGAGTGAACAGAACACCCAGCGCGACGAGCGCGAGCAGCAGAGCCACGGCTTCGCCGAGCGCCACGCCCACGTTGAACGACGCGAGTGACACGAGCGTGTGCGCTCCGGCGAATTGCCGCTCGTCGACGAAGAGACGCCCGAGCCCGAAGCCGCCGATCACGCCGACGAGAGCGCCGGTGAACCAGCGGCGATGCAGACTCGGCGCGACCACATTGTCCACGGCCAGCAGCACCACCGCCGCTCCGACGCAGGTATCGAACAGCGCCGGCAACCATCTGATCTCGTGAGCCGTGCCGACCGCGCTTGCGATCAGCGTCATGGCCTGACTCCCGGTGAGGGCCATCACGACTGCCAGCAGCCCCCAGACCTGGCGGAACGGCGCGACGAGACACAGCAGGAAGACCAGCCGATCGGTGGCGAACACCGAGCCGAATCCAAGCATCACGAACATTCGCGCCGCTTCGTACCAGCGCGGATCGAGCGACAGCCGGCCGGAGCCTCCTCGAATTTCGTAGGTCCGGGAGACGCCGCTGACGGGCAGGTATTGCACGTGGAGCTTGATGCGTTGACCGAGTCCGGGCTCCACCTTCATGTGAATCGCAAAGTCCGCGGGCGCCGAACGGATCGGATACTCCAGGTGGGCGTCGAAATAACCCTGATTCCAGAACACGTCCGTGCTCACCGGCAAGCGCCGACCAGCGATGTGGGCCGCCGCGCTGGCATAGCCGTCGAAGGAGCGCTCCGACGGAAGCGAGATCTGCGCGGCGCTCCGTGTCGGAACGAGGCGGTCGCCGTCCTCGAACAGCTCGATGTCGCGCCCCGTCGCGGCGGCCGCCTCGTTGAGCCACTTGTCGATCCGCACCAGGTCCAAATAGCCGGGCCCCCTCTTGGGCGGATTGAGGTTCTGCAGCAGGATCAGCGGGATTCGGACGACGAGGTGAAGGCGGTCACCCTCCGGCTTGACGAACCCCTCGAGGAGAATCTGCGGCGGAAGGTCGCCGCCGTTTGTGTGACCGGGCCGAGGCAGGAGCAGGAGCGCAGCGACGAGTGCGACAGATGGGAGGTGGTGTCCGAGACGACGCATATGAGCTAGCGTCGCCGCCCGGTCTGGATCACGCCCCACGGCATGCCATGAGGCGTGATCCCAGAGACTCGCGCGGCTGGCCTGACGTCAGTCGCGATCCGGGGAGTTCCCCTCCGACACGAATCGTTGCACGCGCTTCCCGGTATCGACCTCACCCGTGTAGATCGTGCCGTGCGCGTCGATGTCGAGGACGTGAATCCAGTGGAACTGACCCGCATTCCGTCCATTGTGGCCGAACTGACCGACGATCTCGCCCGTCAGGCGAAGCATGTGGTAGACGTGATTGTTTTCTCCGTCGGTGACATGGAGAAAGGTCTGCCGGCGATCGATAGACGGGGCGATATCCCACATCGACCCGTTCCCGAGCGTGTTCGTCTTTTCGAAGAACTCCTGGACGAAGTCGCCGTTCTTCTTGAACACCTGGATCCGATCGTTGACGCGATCGCACACGTAGACGAGGTCGGCCACCAGGCGAATACAGTGGACGGGATTGCGGAAGTCCGGGTCGGGCGGAGCCGACGGACTGTACGCGCCAGTGACGCAGGCGCGGGTGTTGCCAGGGCTCGCGCACGGCGGCGCGCCGTATGCGCCCCAGTAACGCTTCGCCGCCCCCGTTTTGGTATCGAACACAATGACTCGTTTGTTGCCGTAGCCGTCCGCGACGTACAGTTCGTGGGCTTCATCGTCGACGCCGAAGTCCGCGGGTTGCCTCACATTCACCGTGTCGCCGTTGCCCGTCGACGCGCCTGCCTTGCCGATCTGCATCAGGAAGGTCCCGTCGGTCGCGAACTTCAGGATCTGATCATCTCGACCCTGAGCGCCGGTCGCAGTGACCACGGCGCCGCCGTTCCCGGACAGCCAAACGTTGTCGTCCTTGTCGACGTAGATGCCGTGTTCCGTGTTGGGCCACTGGCACGACGGCGCCTTACACGTCGCATTGTACGCATTGTTCTGGGTATCCGCCGGGCCACCCCACGCGCGGAGCAGGTTTCCTTTCCTGTCGAATTGCATGACCGATGGCGCCGGGACGCAACAGTCCGACCGTGGAGTCAGCCGTGGTGTCGTCGGTGGAGTCGTGATGGGGAAATAAGGAGGAGGGTAAGGGACGGCGCCTGCCTCATCGTTGGTCAGAGTGCGTGGCCGCTGGATGATCCAGATGTTGTTGTGGGAGTCGACCGCCAGACCGCCGACCTGCCCGATCAGCCAGTTGTTGGGCAGTTGCTTCGGCCAATCGGGATCGACGACGAACCGGGGCGGGACCTTGCTCTCACCGCGATCGGCATCCGCCTGGCCCGGGAACAGCTGCCAGACGCCGAGAGCGAGGAGCACTATGACGAGTAACGCGAGATAGACGTACCGAGCGAGTTTCATCGCTTCTTCCACTCCTCTCCGGAACAGGTGTGTCGCTAGTCATGTCCGTCCGTCGCTGGCATCACCTCCCTCGGCTCGCGCTGTAACGAGCCCGCCGAAAGCTGCCTGCCGGCGCGAATCACCAGGACGGTGCGTAAGGGATCGAAGTCGCGCTTGGGGCACGCGGGCGAACCTAGCAGCGTGACCCAATCAATGTCAACCGGGATCTCCGATATGGACCTATGCCACCGCGGATGATTGTCGGTGGTGATGACTTCGCAGGCGAACCGCCAGCGCTACAAGCAGGACCCCAAAGAAGATCGTGTAGGCTCCAAGCATCCACAGCAGAGTGAGGAGTCCCGCCCCCGGCCAGAGGATGACGAGAAGGCCGAACAGGACAGACAAGACGCCATTCAGGACCAAGAGCCACTCGCCATGGGCGCGATGGAGGTGAACCGCCGCGACAATCTCCAGGATGCCCGTCACGATCCCCCATCCGCCGATCAGGTAGAGCAGGGCCAACGCGGTGAGTGCGGGCTGCACGAACGTGACGACCCCGGCGGCAATCCCGGCGAGCCCTTTGAGGACAGGCGACCACCACCGCTCATGCCGCTCGGCTGCGCGGACACCCGCGATAATCGCGAGCACCCCATCCACCAGCGCGTAGGCGCCAAAGAGGACGACCAACGCGGCCAGCGTGACTCCGGGGAGCACGACCACCGCGACGCCCAACAGAATGGCAAGGACTCCGCGCAGGGCCAGTGCCCACCAGTTTCGCAGCAACACGGTTGTCATTGGGTCGCACCCTCCACACGACAGAGAACGTTGACTACTGGATCACCTGACGGAGCCTGTCAACAGGAATGAGACATTGGGGTCGGCGAGTTTCGTGTAGGAGCACCTCCTCATCCCTGCCCACCCGTTTACAGAACCGCGGACAAACATCACCAGAGCACCGCCCTCTTCGCCTCCACGTTCTCCAAGCCGGAACCGAATATTCATCTCGTGGTACATCATCGCGGTCGTGCGACTCGGCAGCGCTGCTACTGAGGCCGCGTGAAAAGTTCGACCTCTCGGACAAGGGGCGAGGATTCGAGGCCCGCGCGCAAACCAGGATGCTGCACGGCGGCCCGGAGGCCGTCAATAATCCCCCACGCCTCTCGGTGGCACGCGTACGACTCCGCTCGCCGCCCGCGAGCGGCGTGGAGCCGGCCGAGCGCCGCTTGGCTCATCCAGATCTGGCGCGGTTGGCCGATGGACTGAGCGATCGCGAGTGCCCGACGTAGTGCCTCCTCGGCCTCCTCCCAGGCGCGCCGGACAGTCGCGCTCTCTCCTTTGATCCGCCAGGCCCAGCTCTCGTACTTCCTCGACTTGGTCGGCGTTGCCATTTCAAGGCTCTGATCCGCGTGGCGTCGAGCGCGGTCAGGGTCGCCCCGCAGCAGGGCGAGCTGCGCCAGGCTCGCGAAGCAGTGGATGCTGTAGCGCCAGGTCATCCAGCGGGACGGCGGCGGATGCTGGACGACGTCGTGGGCTTCTTTCAGGGCCTCGCCGGCGCCCGCGAGATCGCCCTGCACCATGAGCGCATCCGCCTCGTTGTTGCGGATATAGGCGCGCCGTTCGGCGCCGGTCCCGTGACCGGCGCGGGAGGAGCGTGCCGTAACCTCATACGACTGCTCGGACAACTCGACGCCTCGGGCGAAGTCTCCGCAGTCGATGTGGAGCCATCCGAGGGTGTTGAGGAAGCGGGGAATGAAGGCATCATCGCCGATCTTCTCGGCTAGGGCCAGCCCTTCGCTGAGGGCCGCCAGCGCGGCGTCGTAGTCCCCGATCTCGCTCCAGGAGGCGCCCTGGTTCCAGAGGCACCGGAGCAGAGGGATTACGAGGCGGTGTTCTCGCGCGATCCGGACTCCCTCGCCGCCTAGGTCCAGGCCTTCTCGATATTGCCCCTGCCAGCTCCGCCGCAGCGCGAGCAGGTGCAGCGCCAAGGCCTGGCGACTGGCGTCGCCCACCGCCCGCCCGATGTTGAGGGCGCGTCCGACGTCCTCCTCCGCGGCTTCGAGGCGCCCGTTGACGGCGTGCACGTAGCCCCGGATGAACAGCCCTCCCGCGAGCGGGGCTGGCGCCCCGACGGCCTCCGCGATCTCGATGGCGTCTCCAGCCCGCTGCAGCGCCGTCGGGAAATCCTCCGCCCACTGCAGCGCAGAAGCGACCTGCACCAGCGCTCCAGCCTCCGCTGGACGGTCCCCGACGCGCCGTGCCAGGTCCACGAGCGCCTCGGCCTCCGCGCGCGAGCGGTCGAGCTCGAAGACGCCGTGGAAGAGGTCGGCGCGCGCACGGTGAATGGTCATGAGGGTCGTCACCGGCACCCCGTCGCCGAGCCGGCGGGCGGCCTCTAGCGCTTCCCCATACAGCTCGATGGCTTGGCGCAGGCCGAACGCCTTCGTTGCCTTCTCCGCGGCCTTGAGGAGGTAGTCGAGCGCCCGCTTCCAGTCCTCAGCGCGCAGGAAGTGGTGGGCCAGGACCTCATAGTGCTCGACGAGACGGTCGGCGTACAGCTCCTCGATGGCGAGACCGACGAGCTGGTGGAGCTCCTTCCGCCGCTGGACGAGAAGCGAGGCATAGGCCACGTCCTGGGTGAGGGCGTGCTTGAACATGTAGGCGAGCTCGGGGAAGACGCGCCGTTCGTGGATCAACTCGAGCACCGTCAGCTCGCGCAAGAAGTCCCCCGTCCGCTCCCGGATCTCCGCGAGGCGATCCACGAGGCGACGAGTGAACTCGCGTCCGATCACCGCGGCGAGCTGGAGCGTCCGCTTGGGCGCCTCGGCCAGCCGGTCGATGCGCGCGGCAATCACGTCGTGGATGGTGCCGGGGATGGCGATCTCGCTCACGGGCCTGGTCAGCTCGTACCGCCGTTCCACCCGTCGCAAGATCCCGCTCTCCTCCAGCGACTTGACCAGCTCCTCGACGTAGAACGGGTTGCCTTCGGCCTTGCCTGCGATGAGCATGCGCAGGTCGTCCGGCAACTCGTCGACGGCGAGGACGGCCGCGGCCATACGCGCACTGTCCTCGATCGACAGCGCCGCCAGGACGATGCGGGCGAAGTAGCTGCGCTCGCCGAACGGGTTCGCGTAACCCGGCCGATACGTGAAGATGAGCAGCGCCCGCAGCGCAGGGACGCTGTCGACCAGCGTCGCCAGGAACTGCTCGCTGGCGCTGTCCATCCAGTGCAGGTCCTCAATCACGAGCACTTGCGGCCGCCGCTCGGCGGCCCGGACCAGCAGGCGTCGCAGAGCGTCGAAGGTCTCACCGCGCCGCTGGGCTGGGCTCATGGCCCACACGGCGGCGTCGCCGGGGTCGACGGACAGCAAAGCGCGCAGATACGGCGCGACGGGGCCAGGATCCTCACCGACTTCCGCCACCCCGCGCTCGATCTTGGTGGCGATCGCCGCGTCGGCGTCGCCCTCCTCGACGCCGAACCGGCGCCGGAGCAAGTCCACCAGCGGATGGAATGCCATGGCGCGGCCGAACGAGAGGCAGTGACCCTCCTGCCAGGCCGCTTCGTCACCGACCCGCCGGCGCAGCTCGAGGAGCAGGCGCGACTTGCCGATGCCCGCATCGCCGACGACGAACGTCACCTGGCCGCGGTCAGACCGGGCGCGGTCGAAGGCGTCGAGAAGTAGGCCCAGCTCGCGCTCGCGCCCCACGAACGGCGTGAGTCCTCGCTCAGCCTCGACCTCCAGCCGCGTGCGCGTCTCGCGCGCGGCGACGACTTCCCACGCGACGACGGGCTCGGCCTTGCCCTTAAGGCTGATACCGCCGATCGGCCGCGTCTCGAAGTAGCCCCGGACGAGACGATGGGTGGCCTCTGAGATCGTCACCCGCCCAGGCTCTCCCGCCTGCTGCAAGCGCGCCGCCACGTTGGTGGTGTCTCCCACTGCCGTGTAGTCCATGCGCAGATCGCTGCCGATGCTGCCCACCACGACGAGGCCGGTGTTCAGGCCCTGGCGAGCCCGGAAGGAGATGCCGCGGGGCACGAGATCCCTCTGGTAATCCTCGAGCGCCCGTCCGATGCCGAGCGCCGCCTGGACGGCACGGCGTGCATGGTCCTCATGGGCGATGGGGGCCCCGAAGAGCGCCATGATGCCGTCACCGAGAAACTGGTTGACCGTGCCCTCGTAGCGGTGCACCTCGGCCAGCATGAGGTCGAAGGCTCGGCTCATCAGGCGGTGGACTTCCTCAGGGTCGACACGCTCGGACAGCGAAGTGAACCCCGAGACGTCCACAAAAAGCACCGTGACCTGCTTACGCTCGCCCTCCAGTGCGGTCCGCGAGGTGAGGATCTTCTCGACGAGGTGCTTTGGGGTGTAGGACTCGGGGGAGGGGAAGCGTGCCTGCCCGGCGGACTCACCGCTGACTGGAATCCCGCATTTGTTGCAGAATCGGGACCCGACCGGTAAGTCGTTGCCGCACGCGCCGCAGGTCGCGCCCAAGCGCGCTCCGCAGCCCAGGCAGAAGTTCGACCCGGGCGGGTTCTCATCTTGGCACCGGGGACACGTCATGCCCGCGCCTCCAAGCAACCGCGCCGGTGAAGACCGGAATGGTGGGCTGAGGTTAGCTGCCCGGGTCTCTCGTGGTCAAGGACATCGGCGCCGCGAGTTTCCTCTGTCGCTCGAGTCTTGGGTGGGTTGATCCACACCTCCAGGGGACCCGCCGGCGGATGGGGGAGGCCGGCGGGGAAGCGTTCCGGATGCGCGGCGTACGCCGCGGCGAGCACCGTCGCGCGCGCCGCCACTCGCTGCTCCGCCAGGCCGTGATGCACGTCGGCGGGCGTCAGCAGGCGACATGCTTGCGATGGTTCTTGGATTCTGGCTTGCCGCGCGGTTACCCGTGTGGGCATCCATCCATTTCCTGCGATAAAAGCCTGGCAGCTCGGCGGATGATTTATTTCTGTGACATTCTCTAGCATATGTCCGGCCACGTTCACCGCCCAGCACGCTTTCTTCCGCTCCCCGTCTTTGTACTCATCGTTCTCTGGGGGTGTGCCGGTCTTCCTCCACAGCGAGAGTGGGTCATGCTCAAGACGAGCAGTTCGACCCGGTACTACTCGGTCCGCGGGACGACAACGGGCGCGATCTTCGACGACATCGAGAGGAACGGCCTGTTTGACACTAAGGCCCGCCGCGCGATCGGCCTGACGTCCGGGGAATGGAGCATCGACTGGAGAGGTATCGAGACTCGCCCTGCCTTGTGCAGCCCCGAATCGATGACGATTACGCTCAAACTCGTGGTCACGCTGCCGCAGCACGACCAGCTGAACGACCTCTCGCAGGACATCAGGACGAACTGGCAGCGATTCGCCGCGAGAGTCGCCGCGCATGAGCAGCGTCATGTCGACATCTATCTGGACGGAGCAAAGACGACGAAGACCCGCATGGAGGCGATACTGAAGAAGTGGTCCTCCTGCTCAGAGCTTGAGAACAAAATCCGACGCCTCTGGGCCGGCCAACAAGCGGAGATCGAAAACGCGCAGGATCAGTTTCACCTGGAGGACGAGGCAAGGATCCAGAACGATCAGAAGCCGCTGCAGGCTCAGATCGACATCAACCAGACGCGACTCACGGCCATCGACGCTGAAATCCGGAGCCTCGAGCAAACCCTCGGCGACCTCAAGCGGCAGCGCGACACGACGCACGCCAGCATCGATGCTGTCAAAGCTGAGATGGCCCAGTCCGGGGCCGCACCGCCAACGTGTTCGCAGTCTCGCCTCACGAACCGGATCCAGGCCATCTGTCAGCAGTACAACGCGCTCGCCGCAGCCCATAACGCACTCGTCGACCAGCACAACGGCGCCGTCTCCCGCCGAAACAGCCTCGCGGGCGAGCACAACCGGGTCATCGCAGTCACCAACGGTCTCATCGAGGCCCTCAATTGGACGAGATGAGGTTGAAGCTGGGACGCGCGAGACTTTCCTTTGGCCAAGCGGTCTGGTCCCCGATTGACCTGGACACAGATGGGGCTATCCTGCGAGAGCAGGACTGGAGGGCCCCATGGGCACCACGCGATCCGTGATCCTCAGCCTCGTCGTCACGCTTGGCATCCTCGTCACGCCGCTCGCCGCCCACGCGCAGCAGGCGGGGAAGATCCCTCGGGTCGGTGTCATTGCCAACCGGGCGGGCTACGACGCATTCCGAGAAGGGTTGCGGGATCTGGCCTACAAAGAGGGCGAGAACATTGCCCTGGAGTTCCGCTCGATCGAGGCGAGGGGTGTCCAATTGCTCGACCTGGCGACCGAGCTCGTCCGTCTCGGGGTCGACGTGATCGTGGCGGCGACCACGCCCGCAGTGCTCGCTGCCAAAGAGGCGACCGCGACGATTCCCATCGTCACGCTCGTGCTCGATCCGGTGGCGAGCGGGCTCGTCTCGAGCCTCGCGCAGCCGGGCGGCAACATCACGGGGTTGACCTTCAATGAAGTTGACACCAGCGCGAAGCGGCTCCAGTTGCTGAAGGAGGCGGTCCCCTCGGCCACGCGCCTGGCGGTCCTGACGAACCCGACCAATCCCAGCTCCGGCCCGGCACTGAGGGAAACGGCTGACGCGGCGCGGGCCCTCGGCATGCAGGTGCAGTCCTTTGAGCTGGGCGGGCCCGAGAGCTTCGAGCGGACGTTCGCCGCCATCACCACGGGCCGTGCCGATGCGCTCATCGTGTTGCCCGCCACTCTCCCGTTCGTCCATCGAACCCAGATCGTCGCGCTTGCGATCAGGAACCGGCTTCCCGCGATGTTCTGGAGGCGAGAGTTTGTGGACGTCGGCGGCCTGATGGCCTACGGACCGGACCAGCCGAAGGTGTACCGGCGCGCTGCCGTCTACGTGAGCAAGATCCTCCAAGGGGCCAAGCCTGCGGAGCTTCCCATCGAACAGCCGAAGAGCTTCGAGCTGGTCATCAATCTCAAGACCGCGGGGGCACTCGGCCTGACGATCCCGAACTCGGTGCTGCTGCTGGCTGACGAGATCATCCGGTGACCCGGCGGGCCACCTAGCGCTTCTTGCAATCTTCCTCGTTCTTGTGGACCAGGACCTTCCCCGAGACGACGTCCGGGTTGGACCGACGCCCCGGGACGATCGCCGTCGTGAACCGCTGGTTCTTGAGAATCGGCTCATCGCACTTCGCGCAAATCCAAGGCTGGCTCATCTGATCCTCCTGCCGTCCCCCAAGTTTAGAGCAAATCAGATGCTTCGGGGGCGCGAATTCCGCGCCCGCCGCCGGGCTGATTGCCTGCTGTAGTACCCTATCGGTACGCTCGATTCCGTCTCCACCCGGAGGCTTCGATGCGCACGCTGATCGCCGTCGCCCTCGTTCTGCTGGTCCTTGGGCTCTCGGCCCCGGCGCGGGCCGATTGCGCCGCGATCGAGCGCGCCCTGGCCGGTGTCGCCAGCGACGTCCACTGCGTGGCGAGCGCTGACCTCACCACCCGCAACGCGGACACGACGCCGCCCGACAACTCGCGCCCGGGGCTGCCGCCCAACGCCTTCACGCCGCGCACCGACGCTCAAGCCGTCTCCCCCGACGCGCCCTTCCGCACGCCGATCGACCCGGACCGCACCTTCCCGGGGCTCCAGGTCACGGGCGCCATGACCGACGACGCCAACGCCCGCTGGGTCCTCCGCCTGCCGACGGATTGGAACGGCCGCCTGGTCGTCGGCGTGCCGGGCGGTCTCCGCAGCGAGTTCATGGGCGACTTCATCTTCAGCGACCTCGTCGTCCAGCTCGGCTACGCCTACGTCTCGACCAACAAGGGCATGCTCAACTTCTTCTTCACGGCGCCGTTGGCCGACCCCGCCGCCTGCCGGCTCTCGCCGCGGAGCGCGGTCACGGGCACGCTCTTCACACACTTCTACGTCGACGACCCCGCCGACACGATCCGCGAATGGTTCGTGCGGACGCTCCAGGCCGCCGACGTCGCCGAGCTGAGCCTCGAGGCGCACTACGACCGCCAGCCCGAGCGCGTCTACCTGTTGGGCATCTCGAACGGGGGCCACGTCGTGCGGCGGATGCTGTCGGAGTTTCCCACACGCTTCGACGGCGGTGTGGATTGGGAGGGCGTCTACTGGTCGCCGGCCGGGCCGAACATCCTCATCGACCTGCCGGTCGCGCTTCGGAACTGGGAGCCCTACGTCGCCTCGGGATTCAGCCGGCAGAGCGCAGCGTTCCAGGCGATGCTCGGCGCCGGCTACCCACCCGACATCTTCGCCAGGCCGCCGACGCCCGGCAACACGTTCAGCCCCGTTGTCGGCTCCCACTGGGAGACCCACGCCAACAACTACTGGGACGTCACCACGTGCGTCTTCGTCCGCGAGCTGGATCCCCTCTATCCCATGAACCAGCTCGATCCGCTCGGCGGGAGCGACACGAAGGACTACAACTACCTGGCTCGCCGCAAGGCGTTCCAGCTATCGCCGCGGCTCGGCCAGATCTCGACGGACGGCGACATCTCCAGGCCGTTGATCACACTGCAGGGCACGATGGACGCGCTCCTGCCGATCAAGCGCCACGGGAGACCGTTCCGCGACGCCGTCGTTGCCGCCGGGCGCGCCGCGCTGCACCGGTACTACGAGATCCAGAACGGCAACCACATCGAGCGGTACCGCCAGAGCTGCTGCAACTTCACGCAGCTCGAGTTCGTCCAGCCTCACGCTCACCGAGCCTTTCAGCTGCTCGTCGACTGGGTGGAGCGGGGCGCCGCGCCCCCGCCGAGCCAGTGCGTCCCGCGCGGCGGCACGATCGTGGCGAACCCCGGCGTGGCGGGGCAGCCGGAGCGGTGCGCGGCGCTGCTGGCGGAATGAACCGCGGGTCGCGGGGACTCAGCGCGAGCGGAACTGGAGCGCGTGGCCGTCCGGGTCGCGCGCGAGGAACGCCTCGCGGGACCCGAGCGGCCCGTCCGGGAGCGTGACCACACGGGGCGAGACGAGGGGATACCGACCGGCCAGGAGCGCCCGGTAGACCGCCTCGGGGCTGGATGTCGTCACGATCGTGTGCCAGTGGACGAGATCGTTGGCCCGCGCGTCGACCGGGTACGGTCGGCCGTCTCGCGGCGTCAGGTACTCGAGGAGCTCGACGGCGGGGCCCGCCGTCGCGCGCAGCGTGGTGATCCGGAGGCGAGCGCCGAAGACGTTGTTGAGCCGCTCTTGCTCCGGTCCGTGGTTCTCGCTTCCGCCGACCACTCTCATGCCGAGGACGTCCCGATAGAAGCCGAGGCTCGCCGCGGTGTCGCCGACCACGATCGCGGTGTGGTCGATGCCGAGGAACACGCGGTCACTCGGCCGGTGCCAGCGGGGGTCGCCCTTGTCGGCCGGGAACTGGAGGATCTCGAGCGCGTGCCCGTCGGGATCCCGGAAGTAGAAGGCGCGGATGCCGGCCGCGTTCGGGTTCCAGTCGGGAAGCCGCTGCGGGCTCGGGGAAACGTTTTGGACTCCGTGGCGGCGGAGCCAGAGGTACGCCTGCTCCATGTCGTTGACGACGATCGCGACGTGCTGGAACCAGCGGTCGTTGCTCCGTGCATCGGCGAGCGCCGGCCGCCCGCGCGATGCCAGGTACTCGGTCAGTTCCAGGCGCTCGTCTCCGAGCCGCAGCGTGACGATCCGCGCGCGGGCCCCGAAGATCCCCTGCAGGCGCTCGAACGCGTCACCGGCCACCTCCACGTCCGACACCTTCTCGAAGAAGAGCACCTTGGAATAGAAATCCACGGCGCGGTCCATGTCGCCGACGGTCATACCGACGCCGGCCACGTCGTGCACGAGCGTGCGGGCCGGCTCCTGCTGCGCCTGGGACGGCGTGTGCCGGAGGCCGAAGGCCGCCCACGCGGCGAGGAGGATGAGCGCTACGGTCCTGCGAAGAGCAGGAGGCGTCACGACGCGTACCCGCAGCGGAAGATGCAGCGCCGCCCGCTGCCGTGGTCGAGCTTTGCGCACAAGACCGGGAGCCGGCCAAGCCGTACGTGGAGCTCGGCAGCGAGTAGCATGCCGAGCGGGGGGGCCACGAGGTAGATCCAGAACGCCGTCCAGAGGTTCGCCGGCAGCGCGGAGGCGAGGCTCCGCGCCGGATTCATGCTCATCCCCGAGAGCGGCGCTTCGAGGACGATCCACGTCGCGACGAGGGCACCCGCGCAGAGCCCCGTGAAGCGGGCGAGCCGCGCCGTGTTCGAGACCGTCAGGACGACCGACATGAGCGCGAACGAGATCAGGGCTTCGGCGGCGAAGGCGGCGCCGGCGCCCCACACGCCCGGCACCGTCGTCACGTAGCGCACCGCAGGGTGGGCCAGCCGGCCGCCCAGCAGCGCGGCGACGACGATGATCCCGATCACGCCGCCCGCCGTCTGGGCGACCGCGTAGAAGCCGGCGTCCCAGCCCGCGACCTTACCGAGCCGGAAAAACGTCAGCGTGACGGCCGGGTTGAAGTGGGCGCCGGAGCGCTGGCCCCACGGCGAATAGATGAGCGCGATCGTCGTCAAACCCATGGCGAGCGCCATGAAGACACGGCGCCCGATCGGGTCGGCGATTGCGTCGACGGTCGGTGAAGCCGGGTGGTAGAGGAGGACCCCGAGCAAGCCGGCGGAGGCCATGAACAGACCGAGCCCCGCGGCTTCGATCATGTATTCCGGCCAGTGGCGCGATAGCGCATTCGTCATCGGAGCGTTACCCTGTCCGGTGAGACACGCCGGACCGCGTCGACGATTCTTGAACACTTACCGGAAGACGACGGAGCTCACGCGCGCCGTCGCGACTTGGACCTCGCCGCCAAAGTAGTCAATATAGCGGTCGATCTGGCGCGGCTGATCCCTCAGGAGCGACGAGAGGTAGAGGATCGAGTCGGCGAGATGAACCAACGCTTGAGGTGCCATCGCAGGCCTCCTTTCGCTCGTTGAGACGCGCCGGGAGGGACTGGGGATTCGCCCAGCCCGTCCGGTGAACCCGCCTCGCGGGCACGCGTGTCAAAATGCGGACGAAGGCACCGACGAGGAGCAACCACATGGACGACCAGCCGCTCAAAGGTCAGAAGGCGCTCGTCACGGGCGCCAGCTCGGGGATCGGCGAGGGCGTCGCCCGCGCGCTCGGCGCCGCCGGCGCCGCCGTCGTCGTGAATTACGTCGCCAAGCCCGAGGCTGCCGCCAAGATCGTGGAGGAGATCCGAGGCAACGGCGTCGACGCCGTGGCGATCCGCGGCGACGTCTCGAAGGAGCTCGAGGTCGAGGCGATGTTCGCCGAGATGGAACGAACGTGGGGGGGCATCGACATCCTCGTGAACAACGCCGGCCTCCAGCGCGACGCCCCTGTCACCGAGATGACGCTCGAGCAGTGGAACACGGTCCTGGGCGTCAACCTGACGGGCGTGTTCCTCTGCTCGCGCGCGGCCGCGCGCTCCATGATCCGGCGCGGCACGCGCCACCCGATCTCGCGCGCGGCCGGGAAGATCATCTGTATCTCCTCGGTTCACGAGGTGATCCCGTGGGCCGGGCATGTGAACTATGCCGCCTCGAAGGGCGGGGTCGGCATGTTCATGAAGTCGCTCGCCCAGGAGCTGGCACCCCATCGGATCCGCGTCAACTCGGTCGCGCCCGGCGCGATCATGACGCCGATCAATCGCGAAGCGTGGGACACACCGGGAGCGCTCGAGAAGCTCTTGAAGCTGATCCCCTACGGGCGGATCGGCCTCCCGGAGGACATCGGCAAGGTGGTGGCATTCCTCGCGTCCGACGCCGCCGACTACATCCACGGTCAGACGATCTACGTGGACGGCGGGATGACGCTCTATCCCGAGTTCGCTCACGGAGGATAGGACATGGCGACCCGCTACGACGTCGCGATCATCGGCACCGGCGCCGGAGGCGGCACGCTCGCGTATGCCCTCGCGCCGACGGGCAAGAAGATCCTCGTCCTCGAGCGCGGTGATTACGTGCCCCGCGAGAAGGACAACTGGGATACGCGGGCCGTGAACCTCGAGGGCAAGTACGCCACCAAGGAAGTATGGCGCGACAGGGACGGTCGGGAGCTCCACCCGCACACGAACTACTATGTCGGCGGCAACACGAAGTTCTACGGCGCCGCGCTCTTCCGGCTGCGGCGCGAGGACTTCGGGGAGGTCAAGCATGACGGCGGGGTCTCGCCCGCGTGGCCGATCGCCTACGAGGACCTGGAGCCGTACTACACGCGGGCCGAGCAGCTCTACCACGTGCACGGCGAGCGCGGCGTCGATCCGACGGACCCGCCCGCCGGCGCCCCGTACCCCCATCCACCGGTGAGCCACGAGCCGCGCATCCAGCAGCTCGCCGACGACTGGGCGCGGCTGGGGCGCCGCCCGTTCCACGTCCCGCTCGGGGTGATGCTCGACGAGGCGAACCCGCGCAAGAGTGCCTGCATCCGGTGCGCGACCTGCGACGGCCACCCGTGTCTCGTCAACGCGAAGTCGGACGCTCAGGTGGTGTGTGTGGACAGAGCACTCGAGCACGCGAACGTGACGCTCCTCACGAACGCGCACGTGAAGCGCCTCGAGACCAGCGCGTCCGGCCGCGAGGTCACGCGGATCGTCGTCGACCGCCAGGGCGCCACCGAGACGTACGCGGCCGACGTCGTCGTCGTCGCGTGCGGCGCGATCAACTCCGCAGCGCTGCTCCTGCGCTCGGCGAACGAGCGGCATCCGCGCGGGCTCGCCAACGGCTCCGACGTCGTCGGGCGCCACTATATGGGCCACGTCAACTCGGTCCTCATGGCCCTTTCCCGGTGCCCCAATCCCACGGTCTTTCAGAAGACGCTCGCGCTCAACGACTTCTACTTCGGCTCGGAGGAGTGGGACTATCCGATGGGCCACATCTCCTTCGTGGGCAAGCTCGACGGCGACACGCTCCGGGCGGGCGCGCCCGCCATCGCGCCGGGCTTCACCCTCGATCTCATGGCCCGGCACTCGCTCGACTTCTGGCTCACCTCCGAGGACCTGCCCGATCCGGACAACCGCGTGACCCTCGACCGTGAGGGCAACATCGTGCTCGCGTATCGGCCCAACAACGAGGAGGGCCACCGACGTCTCACCGCCGAGCTCAAGCGCCTGATGAAGGCGCAGACGAAGTGCACGGTCCACGGGCACGAGTGCCACGAGGGCCTCTTCGCGCGCAACCTCTACCTCGGCCAGCGCATCCCGCTGGCGGGTGTGGCGCACCAGAACGGCACGGTCCGGTTCGGTCGGGATCCGAAGACGTCGGTGCTGGACGTCACCTGTAAGGCCCATGAGCTCGACAACCTCTACGTCGTGGACGCGAGCTTCTTCCCGTCGAGCGCGGCGGTGAACCCGGCGCTCACGATCATGGCCAACGCCCTCCGGGTCGGCGACCACCTGAAAGGGCGGCTCCGCTGATGCTCGAGTGGGGCCGTGAGCTCTGCGGCGACCTCGACGCAGCCGAGCGCCGCGAGTGGCTCTGTACCAACGGGATCGGCGGCTTCGCCTCCGCCACCGTGGCGGGCACGCTGACGCGGCGGTACCACGGTCTGCTCGTGGCGGCGCAGGAGCCGCCGCTCGGCCGCACGCTCCTGGTCGCCAAGGTCGAAGAACGCGCGGCGTACATTGGCCATGCGACGGCGTTCGGCACCAACCGCTGGGCCGGCGGCGCGGTGGACCCGCACGGCTACCGCGAGATCGAGCACTGGAGGCTCGACGGGACCACGCCGGTCTGGACGTATGCCGTCGCCGACGCCCTGGTCGAGAAGCGCGTGTGGATGGAGCCCGGCGCCAACACGACGTACGTCCGCTATCACGTGGGTCGGGCGCGCGGGCCGGTATCGCTCGAGCTCAAGGTGCTCGTCAACTACCGTGACTACCACGGGACCACGCACGGTGACGGCTGGCTGATGGACGTGGCGCCGGTCAGGCACGGGCTCCGCGTCACCGCGTTCGACGGCGCGCGTCCGCTCCTGCTCCTCGCCGAGGGCGCCGAGGCGCGGATCGCCCACACCTGGCATCACAACTTCGACCTTGCCCGCGAGCGCGAGCGCGGGCTCGACGCGGTCGACGATCACCTCCACGCCGGGACGTTCCGGGCCGCGCTCGAGTCGGGCGGCGTGCTGACGCTCGTGCTCTCGGCCGAGGCGGCGCCCTCGCTCGACGGCGCCGAGGCCTGGCGCCGCCGCGAGCGCCACGAGAAGCGGGTCGTCGGCGCCTGGAAGCGCGCCCGGCCGGAGGCGCGGCGGGCGCCCGAGTGGATCGGCCAGCTGGTCCTCGCGGCCGATCAGTTCATGGTCAGACGGCCGCTCCGCGATGATCCCGACGGCATGAGCGTGATCGCCGGCTATCACTGGTTCGGGGACTGGGGGCGCGACACGATGATCGCGCTGCCCGGTCTCGCGCTCACGACGGGGCGGCCCTTGGTCGCGCGGCGGATCCTCGAGACGTTCGCCCGATTCGTCGACCGCGGCATGCTCCCGAATCGGTTCCCGGACGCGGGCGAGGCGCCCGAGTACAACACCGCGGACGCGACGCTCTGGTACGTCGAGGCGATCCGCGCCTACCTCGCCGCGACGGACGACGACGGGACGCTCAAGACGCTCTTCCCCGTGCTCGAGGAGATCGTCCGCTGGCATCGCGCGGGCACGCGCTACGGGATCAAGGAGGATCCCGCCGACGGGCTGCTCGCGGCGGGGGAGCCTGGCGTCCAGCTGACCTGGATGGACGCGAAGGTGGGCGAGTGGGTGGTGACCCCGCGGATCGGCAAACCGGTCGAGATCAACGCCCTCTGGTACAACGCGCTCGTCGCGATGGCCGGGTTCGCCCGTCGGCTCGGAAAGCCGGCGGGGCCGTGGGAGGCGCTGGCCGCGCGGGCGAAGGCGGGGTTCGCGCGGTTCTGGAACGAGCGCGCCGGGTGCTGTTTCGACGTGATCGACGGGCCCGGCGGAAACGACGACGCCCTCAGGCCGAACCAGATCTTCGCGGTGTCGCTCCCCGCGAGCCCGCTCCCGCAGGAGCGCCAGCGGAGGGTCGTCGACGCGTGCGCCCGGCATCTCCTCACGTCGTACGGCCTGCGCAGCCTGGCTCCCGGGCACTCGCAGTACCAGGGCCACTACGGCGGCGACCAGCGCGCGCGAGACGGCGCGTACCACCAGGGCACGGTCTGGGCGTGGCTTCTCGGCCCGTTCGCCCTGGCGCACGTGAAGGTCTACCGCGACACGGAGGCGGCGCGTTCGTTCCTGGCGCCGCTCGCGGATCACCTCGCCGACTACGGCGTCGGCTCCATCGCCGAGATCTTCGACGGCGATCCGCCGTTCGCGCCCGCCGGATGCATCGCTCAGGCGTGGAGCGTCGCGGAGACGCTCCGGGCCTGGCACGACCTCGGCCCGGCCTAGCGGCCCTCGGCCGAGCGAACCTTCCGTCCCCGACCTCGTGTCTTTAGGGTTGACGCCCCGATCCCCCTACGCTCGTGGGCTCAGTCGCAGGGGCGAGGGTGGCGAAGCGAGGTCGGATCACTCATCCAAGCCCGCAGAGACAAAAGGAGAATCGACGTGAGAAAGACCAACCTCTTCATCGCTTCTGCCGTAGCTGCGGCCCTGACGATGCCCTTCGTGTCGCTGGCCCAGGGCGGTCCGGCGCCGAAGCCGAAGTTCGAGGCCCAGAAGTGCTACGGAGTCGCGAAGGCCGGCAAGAACGACTGCCAGACGGCAAACTCCTCCTGCGCCGGCACTTCTAAGCGCGACAGCCAGGGTGACGCGTGGATTTACATGCCTGCCGGCGCGTGCGAGCGCCTGGTGGGCGGCAGCCTTCAGCCCAAGCGGGCCTGAGCTCCTCGTGGAATACCGAGCCGGTGGCATGACCGAGGCTGAGGGCCGCGTCCGGACCAGTGCGGGTATCGGGCTGAGGTCGCCGCACGTCGCCGAGGTCATGGCCACCCGGCCGGCCGTCGCCTTCCTCGAAGTCCATGCAGAGAACTACATGGGGGGCGGGCCGGCGCTCGCCGCGCTCGACCGGCTCCGGCACGACTATCCGCTCTCGCTGCACGGCGTGGGCCTCTCCCTCGGCGGCGCCGACGCGCTCGACGCGCGCCACCTCGCGCGCTTCAAGCGGCTGGTGGACCGGGTCGAGCCCGAGCTCGTCTCCGAGCACCTCGCGTGGAGCGTCGCCGAGGGGGCGTATTTCAACCACCTCTTGCCGCTGCCGTACGACGAGGCGAGTCTCGACGTGGTGTGCGGCCGTGTCGCGCGCGTTCAGGAGGCGCTTGGCCGCGCGATTCTCCTCGAAAACCCGTCGCGCTATCTCCGCTTCGCACACTCGCCGATCCCCGAGCCGGAGTTCCTCGCGGAGCTCGCCCACAGAACTGGCTGCGGTCTCCTCCTCGACGTCAACAACGTGTACGTGACCTGCCGTAACTTCGACGAAGATCCCGAGGCCTACCTCGACGCGCTGGAGGTGGCCGGGATCGGCGAGATTCACCTCGCGGGCCACGCAGAGAACGAGGCCGACGGCCGGAGGATCCTGATCGACGACCATGGCTCGGCGGTTGCTGATCCCGTCTGGCGGCTCTACACGCGGGCGCTCGAGCGGTTCGGCCCGGTCCCGACGCTGGTCGAGTGGGACACGCGTCTGCCCGCGCTCGCCGTTTTGCTCGACGAGGCCGCCAAGGCCCGACGCCTGCTGGAGGCGGCGGGACGCCGAGAACGCGATGCCGTCGCTGCGTGACCTCGAGCGCGACGTCGCGCGTGCCCTGCTCGGCGAGGCCGACGGCGCGGTGCTCGCATCGATCCTCGGCGACGGCCTCTCGCCGGCCGCGCGGCTCGGGGTCTACCGCAACCACGTCTTCAGCACGCTGACGGACGCGCTCGAGGCGACCTATCCGGTCGTCTGCCGCCTCGTGGACCCACGGTTCTTCGCCTACGCGGTCGACCGGTACATCCGTGCGTGCCCGCCTGCCGGGCCGTGCCTCTTCGAGTACGGAGAGTCCCTTCCAGAGTTTCTCGCCGCGTTTCCGCCGTGTCGGCACCTCCAGTACCTCCCGGACGTCGCGCGCCTGGAGTGGGCGATCAACCGCGCGCTGCACGCCGAGGACGCGGAGCCCCTCGATCCCACACGGCTTCGCGGGCTCTCGCCCGACGGCGCCGCGCGGCTCGCGCTCAGGCTGCACCCCTCGGCGTCGTTCCTCGAGTCCCGGTGGCCGGTGGACCGGGTCTGGCGCGCCAACCAGCCGGGGGCCGATCCCGACGGGATCGTGGACCTCGACGCGGGCGGGGTGCGGCTCGAAGTCCGCCGGCTCGGCGACGACGTGGTGTTCCGATCGCTCGCCGCCGCGACGTACGCGTTCCGGTCGGCGCTCGCCGCGGGGGGCGACCTCGAGCGGGCAGTGGAGGCGGCGCAGGCCGCCGGTCCCGAGTTCGATCTCACGCAAACTCTGCGCGAGCTTCTCGACGACGGGCTCGTCGTGGGCTCGAGCGCGCCACGCTCAAGCATGGGGGCCTGATGAGCGCTTCGAGCGCGCGGGGCCGGATCGCCACGATCACCGACGTCCTCGGGCGCTTCCCGATGTCCATCGTCCAGGTGCTGTTCCGCCTGGCGGTCGCGAGCGTGTTCGTGAAGGCGGGACTCACCAAGATCGCGAGCTGGGAGCTGACCGTCCAGCTGTTCGCCGACGAGTACAAGGTGCCGGTGGTCGCGCCCGAGATCGCCGCACGGATGGCAACGACGTTCGAGCTCGGCTGCTCGGTGCTCCTCATCGCGGGCCTCGCGACGCGGCTCGCGACCTTGCCGCTGCTCGGGATGATCCTGACGATCCAGCTCTTCGTGTATCCGGGCGCCTACTCGGAGCACCTCACCTGGGCCTCGATCCTGATCTTCCTCCTGACACGGGGTGCGGGGCCGTGGTCGCTCGACCGACTGCTCGGCCTCGAGCCGCGCGAGTCGACCAGTCGCTGACGGCGGCGTGGCCGGGTCGGGCACGAGCGCGCTGACGCCGCCGGCGCTCCGGCCGTGGCAGCGCCTCGCGGTGAAGCTCGCGGCCGGGTTCGCCGCGCTCACGGTCCTTACCGCCGGTCTCGTGGGCGCCATCGTCCACGAGCGCCAGAAGCGCGAGGTCGAGGACACGGTCGGCACGCAGCTCCTCAACATCGCGCGGACGGGCGCCCTCCTCGTGGATCCGGCGCTCCACGCCGAGGTCCAACGGACCCTGGCAAAGGATTCCCGCGCGTACACGCGGCTCCGGAAGGCGCTCGCCGCGGTGCAGGCCGAGGTGCTCCTCCCGACGCCGATCCGGACGCTCTCGAACTACGACCCGGTGAAGCGCCGGGCGAGGCTCCTCGTCACGAGCGACGGCTCCGGACGGCCGGGGGAGCCGTATCCGCTCGCTGCCGAGCTGCTCGAGCCGCTCGGCTGGACCTTCGAGGACGGTGTCGCGCGCTACACGCGCATCTACCGCGCCCCGAGCGGCGCCTGGATCACGGCGTTCGCGCCGATCGCGGACACCCGCGGGCGGACGGCGGCTGTGCTGAGCCTCGACTACTCGGTGGACCTCTACTTCGACCGGCTGCGGGAGCTCGACAGCGCCATCTTGACGTCGTCGGCGGCCGGGGCTTTCGCGGCGCTGCTCCTCGGCCTGCTCGTTGCCCGGCGCCTGACGCGGCCGATCAGCGCGCTCACGCGCGGCGTCGCGCGCGTCGCGGCGGGGGACCTCTCGCAGGAGCTGCCCGTGCGCTCGCGCGACGAGGTGGGCCAGCTCACCCGCGCCTTCAACGAGATGGTGGCGGGCCTCCGGCAGCGCGACTTCATCCGCAACGCCTTCGGCCGCTACGTCTCGCCGGAGGTGGCGAAGACGCTGCTCGAATCGCCCGAAGGGCTCCGGCTCGGCGGCCACAAACGCGTGGTCACGGTCCTCATGTCGGACCTGCGCGGCTACACGCGCTTCGCCGAGCAGGGGGACCCCGCGTGGGTGATGGAGGTCCTGAACGACTACCTCGCGCGGATGGCGGACATCGTCATCGCGCACGGCGGGACGATCAACGAATTCATCGGCGACGCGATCTTCGCGGTCTTCGGCGCCCCGCTCGACCACGGGGACCACGCCGAGCGCGCCGCGGCGGCCGCGCTGGCGATGCAGGCGGCGATGGTGGAGCCGAATCGCGCAAACGCCGCACGCGGCTGGCCCCGCTTCGAGATGGGCATCGGCGTCAACACGGGCGAGGCGGTCGTCGGCAACATCGGCTCCGAGCAGCGCGCGAAGTACGCGGTGGTCGGCGCCGCCGTCAACCTCGCGGCGCGCGTGGAGGGGTGCACGGTCGGCGGCCAGATCTTCGTGACCGCCGCGACGCTCGACCGGATCCGCGCGCTCGCGGAGGTCGCCGAGCCCGTGCGCGTCGAGCTCAAGGGCATCGCCGAGCCGGTGCTGCTCTACGAGCTTCGCGCGATCCGCGGACGCTTCGCGCAGCGCCTGCCCGAGCCGGACACCGGCGACGATCCGTACGTCGAGATCGCGCTGCCGCTCCGCGGCTGGGTGGTTGACGGCAAGCGCCTCGCCGGCGAGTTCACGGGTGCCGTCACCCGCCTCGGACGGCACTCGCTCGACGCTCGCCTCGACAGCGAGCTTGCCCCTCTGACCAACGTCCGCCTCCGGCTCAGCTACCCCGACCTCGGACAGGCCTCGGGCGACCTCTACGGCAAGGTCGTCGGCGCGGTCCCGGCGGCCGGCGGCCCGACGACCATCCGGCTGACCTCGGTGGACGCGGCCGACCAGAAGCAGATCGAGATGCTGCTCGCGCGCTGACGCCGCATGGCGACGATCCCCCTGCCGTCTCGCCGGTCACGACTGGCGGTCGCGACGATCTTCTTCGTGAACGGCGCGGTCCTCGCAAGCTGGGTTGCGCATATCCCCGGAGTGAAGGAGCGGCACGGGATCGGCGACGGCTCGCTCGGGTTCGTCCTGCTGTTCATGGCGCTCGGCGCCGTGCTCGCGCTCCCGCTCGGGGGATGGCTCGTCGATCGCTTCGGAAGTCGCCTCATAACGTCCCTCGCTGCGCTCGTCTTCTGCCTCGCCCTGCCATGGCCCCTCCTGAGCCGTGATGTCACGTGCCTCGTGACGGCGCTCGTGCTGCTGGGCGCCTGCAACGCCGTGCTCGACGTGTCGATGAACGCCCAGGCCGTGGCGGTCGAGCGCCGCTATCAGCGCTCGATCATGTCCTCGTTCCACGCGCTGTGGAGCCTCGGCGGCGTTGTGGGCGCGGCGCTCTCCGGTCTGGCGATGTCGCTGGACGCTCTGCCCGCGCGGTACCTCGTGGCGACCGCCATCGTCGCCGCGGCGTTCGTGAGCGGGACCCTCGGCTGGCTCGTCCCGTCCGAGCCCCGGCGCGATGGCGTGGCCCACATCGTTGGACCGCCGTCGCGTCGCCTGCTGGGGCTCGGGCTCGTCGCCTTCCTCGGCTTGCTCGCCGAGGGCGCGATGGGAGACTGGAGCGCCGTCTATCTCCACGACGCGCTCGGCCAGAGCGGCGCGGCCGCGGCCACGGGATTCGCCGCATTCTCCCTCGCGATGGCCGTCGGGCGGCTCGGCGGTGACCGCCTCGCCGACGGCCTCGGCCCGCGGGCGCTCCTGCGGGCGTCGGGCGCCGTCGCCGCCGCCGGCCTCGGCGTCGCGCTGATCGCCGGCGAGCCGAGGGTCGCGCTCGCGGGCTTCGCCGCGGTCGGGCTGGGGATCGCGAACATCATCCCGGTGACGTTCCGCTCAGCCGGACGAGTGAGCGACGTCCCGGCCGGCACGGCGCTGGCCGCGGTCGCGACGACGGGATACCTCGGCTACCTCGCCGGGCCGCCGCTGATCGGCCTGGTCGCCGAGACGACGAGCCTGCCCCTCGGCCTCGGCATCGTCAGCGCCTGCTGCGCGCTCGTCGCCGTACGGGCCGGCAGCGTTCCGCGGCGTTAGCAGACGCCTGCCTAGAGACCCTTCATCCGGGCGGTCTGGAGGGCGGCGATGATCGTCATGCTATCCACGATCTCGCCCGACAGCACCAGCCTCAGGACGTCACGGAACGGGAAGGGGCGAATCTCGATGAATTCCGTCTCGTCGTGTGGCAGCTCAAGCTTCACCATCTCCTCGCCCAGGAAGAGGTGAGCGGTCTCGTCCATGACGCTCTTGCTCGTGTGGTAGGTGCTCACGTGAGTCAACCGGCCGGCCCGATACCCGATCTCCTCCGCCAGCTCGCGCTGGGCGGCCTCCTCGACCGACTCCCCGGCGTGGACTCCGCCAGTGGGCATCTCCCACGTCGTCCGGCCCGCCACGTACCGGTATTGCCGGATCAGGAGGACGGTGTCAGGATCGAGGAACGGAAGGACGCCCACGCATTCTCCGCAGCTCACGACACCGTAGATCGTGGTGCGTCCGTTGGGCAGCTCCACGAGGTCCTCCCGAAGGGAGAGCCAGCGATTCTGGTAAATGGGCCGCGTGGATGTCGTCTTCCAGGGGATCTCCGAGAGCCTTCTCATCCTTGTCGCTCCAGAAAGAATGCGCGGGTGTGCCGTGGGGAGTCGCCGTCCGACGCTGCCAGCGCCATCCGAAGTCGCGCGAGATCATCGGACGTATCGATGTCGTACCATACTGGAAGGCACGCGACCCGGAGCCCCTTCGAATCGGCCCGTCGGATGGTCTCCGGGAAGACCCGACTCGTGCTCCACGCCATCGCCTCGAAGAGCTCACGGTACACCGTGCGAAGCCCGATCAGGTAGTAGCCGCCATCCTCGGTGGGGCCGAGCACGACATCGACCTCGGGCGTTGTGAGGAGGTCGAGCCCCTGCTCCAGGAATCCAAGCGGGAGCGTCGGCGTGTCGCTGTCGATCGCCAGCGCCCCCCGGTAGCCCTGGTCCAGGAGCTCGCCGAGGCTGTTCGCGAGCCTGTCGCCGAGATCCGCGCCCCGCTGCGGGACGAGGACGAAGCCTGGGGCGATCTTCTCGAAAAAGGCCCGTGCCTCCGCGGGCGTGTAGGCGATCGCAGGGCTGGCCGTCCTGAGCGCCCTCACCTGATCGATCTTGTCGAGAAGAAAACGGCGGTAGAGCTCCGATGCGTCCGCGAGGGAGAGCGGAGGACAGAGCCGCGTTTTGACCTCGCCCGCGCGGGGCGCCTTGGCCATGATCACGACGGCGATCGCCTCCATCAGCATTCTAACGGATGACGCGCGGCGGCTTCGGCTCGTGGGGGAAGCTCAGGACGTCGGTCGTGTTGCACTTGTGGTCGGCGACGACGAAGTGCCAGTCGCGCGGATCCGTGAGTGCCTTCGACGTGTCCACTTCAAGCTGGTAGACGCCGTCGGGGTAGTTCGACTTGAGAGTCCACACCCAGCGGGGAGGGGCCATGGCGAACGCGCGCCCCGTTGCCGCGTCGAACGCCAGCACCTGGGGCCCGAGGTCGCCGTTCGGGTCGGTGACCTCCATCTTGATCGTGACCCTGCCCTTCCGAGTCTCGCTCGTCACGAACTCGACTCTCTTGATGACGGGGTCGTTGGCCCGCGTGGGCTCGGGCACGAGCACGACCTCGACCTCCAGCGTCTTGTCCGACTCGACCTTCACCGCGTTCGGCTTGTAAAGGTACCCGCTCGAGTAGGCGTGCAGCCCGTACTGGCCACCCTCGGCAAGCTCGATCCGGAAGCGGCCGCTCGCATCGACCAGCGCCCCGCGGTCCCAGCGGTTATTGTGGATCTCCCCTTTCTCGAGCAGTACCAGGCCGGAGAGCGGCTGACCGCTCTGGGCCCGAACAATGCCCGCGATCACCGTCGCGGCGTCCGCGCCGGGCGGGAATGCCTGCGTCACCAGCCAGAGGGCAAAAGAGACGGAGAGCACGGTGTGGATCATGCGACCCTCCTAAGGTGAGCCGCTGGCAGGCCTGCCGCCGACGCTCGAGATCAGAAAAGCGATGAGATCAGCGGTTGGCTGGCCATCCCATCCGAGGGGTGAAAGGCTCAGTGGGTGCCCTCCGAGGAAGCGCTCGAGCGACTCGACCTGGCCGTTCACCGCGCGTGGGAAGCGAAGCGCGGCAG
>Ga0209761_1000382_pt1 | contig 26583 bp, 24 predicted proteins | sample GraSoi013_1_40cm_4_FD_185818 | JGI IMG/M metagenome (GOLD analysis project Ga0209761, IMG submission 185818) | Grasslands soil microbial communities from the Angelo Coastal Reserve, California, USA - Sample 09_25_2013_1_40cm (SPAdes) (version 2) | ecosystem: Environmental > Terrestrial > Soil >... | reverse complement strand
CAAGAGAGGGAGTTCGAGCGGCTTGGCGGCACCGAAACCGTCCGCGTCGATGTCCGGCTGGTGGTGGCGACAAACCGCGACCTCGAGGCGAGCATGGCCGAGCGCCAGTTCCGCGAGGACCTGTACTACCGCCTGAACGTCTTCTCCATCTTCGTCCCGCCGCTGCGCGACCGCAAACCGGACATCATGCTGCTCTCGGACCACTTCCTCGCCAAGTACGCGCGGCAGCACCGGCGGCAGATCCGCCGCATCTCGACGCCCGCCATCGACATGCTGGTGAGCTACCACTGGCCCGGCAACGTGCGCGAGTTGGAGAACATCCTCGAGCGGGCGGTGCTCACCTGCGACGGGCAGGTCATCCACGGACACCACCTGCCACCGACGCTGCAGACCGCTGAAGCCTCCGGGACGATGGTGCACACCTCCCTGTCGGACTCGATCGAGCAGTACGAGAAGGACCTCATCGTCGACGCGCTGAAGAGCGCCCGCGGCAACCGCGCCAAAGCGGCGCGGCTGCTCAGCACGACGGAGCGGATCATCGGGTACAAGGTGCGCAAGTACGGGATCGATCCGGGGCGGTTCCGCGGCGGCCAGGTCGTCACGCCGCCCCCACCGCGCTGGAAGTCGGTCGGCCGGTAGACGCCTCGTTACCGCGATACGGCCCCGCGCCAGGAGGCGAGCAGGCGCGACGAGATTTCGTGCACCCCGACACCCTTCGTCACCTGTGCGAACACCGTCGGTCCATCCCCCCGCATCCGCCGCGCGTCCCGCTCCATCACCCCCAGGTCCGCCCCGACATGCGGCGCCAGGTCCGTCTTGTTGATCACCAGCAAGTCCGACTGGGTGATCCCCGGCCCGCCTTTGCGCGGCACCTTGTCGCCTGCCGCCACGTCGATCACGTAGACGGTGTAATCCGCCAGCTCGCGGCTGTACTGGGCGGCGAGGTTGTCGCCGCCGCTCTCGACGAAGAGGAGATCCGGGTGCACCTCCTCCATCAGCTGCTCGAGCGCGAGCAGGTTGTGGCTGATGTCCTCCCGGATCGCGGCGTGCGGACACCCGCCGGTCTCCACCGCGCGGATGCGCTCGCGCGGCAGCGCCTCGTTGCGCACCAGGAACTCGGCGTCCTCGCGGGTGAAGATGTCGTTGGTCACCACGCCGAGGCTGACGCGGTCGCGCAGCGCGCGGCAGAGCGCGAGCACCAGCGCCGTCTTTCCGCTTCCGACCGGCCCGCCGACGCCGACGGTGAAGGCCCGCACCCGGTAGTCGCGGCGGCGTGGCGGCGGGCGCTCGTGGAAATGTCCCGGATGATCCGCGTGCTCGTGGTCGCCTTCGTGCGCCATCGGTCGAGCCTCCTTCAAGACTGGAACAGTCGCGAGTAAAGACGGTCGTGCGTTCCCTGCAGCAGATCGGCGAGCGGGGCGGGCTGCGCCAGCGCTTCGGGCCGCAGCTCGCCGCAGGTCGCATGGACCTCATCCAGGACCGGCCCGAGCTGTGCCAGCGTCGCCTGCGCCTCGTGCGTCCCGAGAAGGCCGAGGCGGACGGACGCCGAGAGGACGTTGCGCGCCGTGCTCCACAAGAGCACGCGCTGCGCTTCGTCGAGCCCGAGCCCGAGCGCCTGCCACACGGCGCCCCAGATGGGCGCGAGATGCAGCTTCAGCCCCGCGGCGCGCGCCTGCAGCGGGGCCAGCCGATCAGGGAACACGCGCGCCGTTGTCGACAGCAGGGCGCGGCCCTGGGTGCGGCTCGCCCGGTTCGCCACGTGATTGACGAGAAACGCCTCCGCCCGCGCATCGAGCAGGGGCAGCGACGAGGGATCGTCGAACACGCCCCGCACGAGCGGCAGCGCACCCCAGCCGGCCTGCCAGATCGCGTCGCGGGCGAAGCGGGCTACGGCATTGGGGCCTTCGACTTCGCCCGCCTGTGCCGCCGCCTCGAGACCGGCGGAATGGGCGAAGCCGCCGGTGGGAAAGGCAGAGTCCGCGAGCTGCAGCACCGTCCACATACATGTTCCCTCTAAAACAATAGCCGCTAAGCCGCCTTCGGCGGCCGCGGCTAGAAGAGCGAATACCTCTGCGCCAGCGGCAGCCGTGCCGCCGGCTCGCAGCGCAGAAGCTCCCCGTCCGCGCGCACCTCGTAGCTCTCCGGATCCACCTCCAGCTGCGGCAACGCATCGTTCAGCTTCATGTCGCGTTTCCCCAGCGACCTGCACCCGCGCACCGCGTGCACCCGCTTGCGCAGCCCAAGCGGCGCTACCGTCTCCTCCGCGAGCGCGCGCCGGGAAACGAACGCGAGGCTGATCGCCCCGGGGGCGCGCGCCCCGAACATCGGCCGCATCGAGAGCGGCTGCGGGGTCGGAATCGACGCGCCCGCGTCTCCCATCTGCGCCCAGGCGATGAATCCGCCCTTGATCACCAGCTCCGGCTTGATCCCGAAGAAGCCGGGCTTCCACAGCACCAGGTCCGCGAGCTTTCCCGTCTCCACCGACCCGACCGCGTCGGCGAAGCCGTGTGAGATGGCCGGGTTGATCGTGTACTTCGCCACGTACCGCTTGATGCGGAGGTTGTCGTTGTCTCCGCGCTCGCCCGGAAGCCGCCCCCGTTGCTCCCGCATCTTGTGCGCCGTCTGCCAGGTGCGCGTGATCACCTCGCCCACGCGGCCCATCGCCTGGCTGTCGCTCGACATCATGCTGATCGCGCCCAGGTCGTGCAGGATGTCCTCGGCGGCGATGGTCTCGCCCCGGATCCGGCTCTCCGCGAACGCGACGTCCTCGACGATCTCGCGGTCCAGATGGTGGCAGACCATCAGCATGTCGAGGTGCTCGTCGAGCGTATTGACCGTGAACGGCCGCGTCGGGTTCGTCGACGACGGTAGCACCTCCGCGACGCCGCAGACGCGCAGGATGTCCGGAGCATGCCCGCCGCCGGCGCCCTCCGAGTGGTAGGTGTGGATGGTGCGGCCCTTGAACGCCGCGATCGAGTCGTCCACGAAACCGGACTCGTTCAGCGTGTCGGTGTGGATGGTCACCTGTACGTCCTCGCCTTCGGCGACGGAGAGGCAGCAGTCGATCGCCGCGGGCGTCGTGCCCCAGTCCTCGTGCAGCTTGAGCCCGATGGCGCCGGCGCGGATCTGATCGAGCAGCCCTTCGGGCCGGGAGGTGTTCCCCTTGCCGGTGAAACCGACGTTCAACGGCAGGTCGTCGACCGCCTGCAGCATGCGGGCGAGATTCCACGCTCCCGGGGTGCAGGTGGTGGCATTCGTTCCGGTCGCCGGCCCGGTCCCTCCGCCCACCCAGCTGGTGATCCCGCTGGCGATCGCATCAGGGGCCTGCTGGGGGCTGATGAAGTGGATGTGCGTGTCGATCCCGCCTGCGGTGAGGATGAGCCCTTCGCCGGCGATCGCCTCGGTGGTGACGCCGACCACGAGGCCCGCAGTGACGCCGGCCATCGTGTCCGGATTGCCGGCTTTCCCGATGCCGGCGATGCGGCCGTCCTTGATGCCGACGTCCGCCTTGTAGATCCCCGTCCAATCGAGGATCAGCGCGTTGGTGATCACGCAGTCGAGCGCCTCGGCGTCCGTTGCCCCCGCCTTCTGGCCCTGGCCGTCGCGCAGCACCTTGCCGCCGCCGAACTTGCACTCGTCGCCGTAGGACGTGAGATCGCGCTCGACCTCCGCGATCAGGGCGGTGTCGCCGAGCCGCACGCGGTCGCCCGCCGTGGGCCCGTACAGGTCCGCATAGTGCCGCCGCTCGATCCGGCGGCTCACGGCTTCTCCTCCGCGTGCCCGAAGCCGCGTGAAGCGACCGCGTCGAGGAACCGCGCCTGGTTCTCCCGCGAGATCGGCCCGTCGCCGAGCCCGTTGCCGCCGCGCACCACCTTCGCGCCGGCAAACGGAACGAGCTGCACCGTCCGGCTTTCGCCGGGCTCGAACCGCACCGCGGTGCCCGCGGGGATGTCGAGCCGCTTCCCGTAGGCGCGCCCGCGGTCGAACACGAGCGCCCGGTTTGTCTCGGCGAACGGGTAGTGGCTACCGACCTGGATCGGGCGATCGCCGCGGTTCACGACCTTCAACGACACGGTCTCGCGCCCCGCGTTCAGCTCGATCTCGCCGGAGGCGGCGAGCACCTCGCCGGGGACGGGCTCCTCCCGCGCCGCGGAAAACGCCGAAGGGTCCGGCGCCGGAAGAAAGCTCCCGTACAGGGCGAGCGAGAGATCTCCCTGCTCCAGCGCGATGGGATGGTGGACGGTGACGAGCTTGGTGCCGTCGGCAAACGTGCCCTCGACCTGCACCTCGAGGATCAGCTCCGGCACGCCCGGCAGCACCTGTGCCCGGCCCAGCATGCGGCGGCCGAGGTCCATCAGCTCGGCCACGCTGCGTCCGTCGCGGATGAGCTCCAGAAGCTGCGTCGAGATCAGCGCGACCGCCTCCGGGTAGTTGAGACGCAGCCCGCGCGCCAGCCGCTTCTGCGCGAGCACGCCAGCCCCGTGGAGCACCAGCTTGTCCAGTTCGCGCGGTGTCAGGTGCATGCAGCCACTCCTTTCAGGCGCGGCGCGCCCAGGGGTCGTCCCCGAGCAGCGCCGGGATCGCTTCGAGGCGGGCACGAAGCGCTTGCAGCAGGTCTTGCACCGACGCGCTGGCGAGCCGCGCCACCAGCACGTCGCCAGCCAGGGCCGTCGCGGACTCCACCAGCCCTGCGCGCGGCAGCACGGGACTCTGCTCGAGCTGCGCGTGCAGCGCCTCCCCGGCGGAGGCGAACAGCGGCCCCGCGAGCAGCACCGTCCCCAGGGCCTCGAATCGCCCGAGCCGCTCGCGCAGCTCGCCGTGCGCGGCGTCGAGCAGCCATGACTCCTCGAGCAGCGTCCGCCCGTCCCGGCGCAGGGCGAGGCCGAGAGAGCACCGGTCGAACGACCACCGCTCCCCGCGCGCGCTCCGGCCGGCGGCGAGGACATCCCAGAGCGCGACGGAGGCGCCGTCCACGAGATCGACCGCCGTCCGCTGGCGGAAACGGGCGCCGGCGAAGCAGGCGGTCGGATCCGGCGTGAGCACCAGCGCCGCACCCGCCGCCACTTCCGCGAGCGTCTCGCTCTCGCAACCTCGCGGCGATCGGTAGATCCGCGTCGGACCCTGGGTGGAGACGAAGCCGCGAGCTCCCTCGCCGACGGAGATGCGTAGTCTGACGCGATCGCCGTCCACGAATCCGCCGCCAAGGGTACTGATGTAGGCCCAGGCTGCCCGGCCGTGGTTTCGCGGCGTGAGCAGCCGCAGCGGGCTCTCCGCGTAGGCTGCACGCAAAACCGTGGCTGCGCCGGCGCGCTCAAACGAAAGCCGGCCCTCGGCGATGCGCGGCATGCGCTGCGTTCTACCGCGGTTCGGTCCGGCTTCGCCTGCGGCTATGTTCTTGGACTGTACAGATGAGAGATGCGCGCTGGTCAGGGTGCATCCGATTCAGATGGAGAGATGCTTGCGGACCTGTGCGGGATCGAGTTCGGCGACACGCCCGCGCAGGACGATCTCGCCGCGGGACAGCACCACGCAATGCTCGGCCAGCTCGAGCGCGAAATCCAGGTACTGCTCGACGAGGAGAATCGTCATCCGCCGCTCGAGCAGCACGCGCAGGACCCGCGCGATCTCCTTGATCGTCGACGGCTGGATCCCCTCCGTCGGCTCGTCGAGCAGGAGCACGCGCGGCCGCGGGACCAGGGCCCGGGCGATGGCGAGCTGCTGCTGCTGGCCGCCGGAGAGATCGCCGCCACGGCGCCTTTCCATGGTGCGCAGGATGGGGAAGAGCTGCTCCAGCTCTTCGCGGGGGGTGACCTCGCCATTTCGCGCCGCCGCCTCGGCGACGAGAAGGTTCTCGGCCACGGTCAGCCGGGAGAAGATTTCGCGGCCCTGTGGAACGTACCCGACCCCTCGGCGGGCGCGCTCGTATGCCGGCATCGCGGTCACGTCCTCGCTGTCCAGGACCACCGCGCCGGAGCGCACCGGCAGCTCACCCATCAGGCAGCGCAAGAGGGTGGTCTTCCCCACGCCGTTGCGGCCGAGCAGGGCGGTGCAGGCTCCCGCGGGGATCTCCAGATCGATCCCCCGCAGGATGTGGCTCCCGCCGTAATACTGGTTGAGACCGCGGACGTTCAGCATCAGCGCCCCAGGTAGACGTCGACGACGCGCGGGTCTTCCCGCACCACGTCGAGCGTCCCTTCCGCCAGAAGCCGCCCTTCGTGCAGCACCGTCACTTTCTGCGCGATGCTCTCCACGAAGTGCATGTCGTGCTCCACCACCACGACCGAGTGCTTGCCGGCGAGCGACCGCAAGAGCTCCCCGGTGCGCGCGGTATCGTCGTCGCTCATTCCGGCCACCGGCTCGTCGAGCAGGAGCAGCCGCGGGTCCTGCATGAGCAGCATGCCGATCTCCAGCCACTGCTTCTCACCGTGCGAGAGCAGATCGGCCTGCTGGTCCGCCTTGTCCCGCAGGCCGATGACCCCGAGGACCTCGTCGATGCGCGCGTCCTGCTCCGGCGTGCGCTCCGCGCGCAGCGTGGGAAAGACGCGCTTGTCCGTCTTCAGCGCCACCTCGAGGTTCTCGAACACGGAGTGATTCTTGAAGATGGTCGGCTTCTGGAACTTGCGCCCGATCCCCGCCCGCGCGATCTCCGGCTCCGACATGCGCGTGAGGTCGTGCGCGTTGCCGAAATGCGCCTCGCCGGCCTCGGGGCGCGTCTTGCCGGTGATGACATCCATCATGGTGGTCTTGCCGGCGCCGTTGGGTCCGATGATGCAGCGCAACTCGCCCGGCTCGACGATCAGGCTCAAGCTGTCGAGCGCCTTGAAGCCGTCGAAGCTGACGGTCACGCCGTCGAGGTAGAGGACCGGTCCCTGCGGGGTATCGAGGTTCACTTCTGCTCCCGCCTGAGGAGGCCGAGCACGCCGTCCGGAAGCCAACGCGTGACCACGATGAAGAGGAGCCCCAGGGCGTACAGCCACAGCTCGGGCGCGGCGACCGTGAGCCAGCTCTTGGTGCCGTTGATCAGCGCCGCTCCCAGGATCGGGCCGAGCAGGGTGCCGCGCCCGCCGACCGCCACCCAGATGGCGATCTCCACCGAGTTCGCCGGCGACATCTCCGACGGATTGATGATCCCGACCTGCGGCACGTAGAGGGCGCCGGCGATGCCGCAGATGGCGGCCGAGAGCGTCCAGACGAAGAGCTTGAACCCCACCGGGTCATAGCCGCAGAAGCGGACCCGATCCTCCGCATCGCGGATGGCAGTGAGCACGCGTCCGAACTTCGAACGCACCAGCATGCGGCAGGCGATCAGCGCGACCAGCAGCCAGGTGGCGGAGAGCGCGAACAACGCGACGCGCGTGCGCGGGTTCGCGAGGGGGAATCCGAGGATGCGCTTGAAGTCGGTGAAGCCGTTGTTCCCGCCGAACCCCGTCTGGTTGCGGAAGAAGAGGAGCATGAAGGCGAACGTGAGCGCCTGCGTGATGATGGAGAAGTAGACGCCGCGGATGCGGGAACGGAACGCGAACCAGCCGAAGACGAAGGCGAGCAGCGAGGGCGCGACCACCACCAGCAGGGCCTGCTGGAGAAAATGCTCGGAGCCGTGCCAGTACCAAGGGAGCTGCTTCCAGTCGAGGAACACCATGAAGTCGGGCAGGATCGGGTCGCCATACACGCCCTCGCTGCCGATGGCGCGCATCAGGTACATGCCCATCGCGTAGCCGCCCAGCGCGAAGAAGAGCCCGTGGCCCAGGCTGAGGATGCCGGCGTAGCCCCAGACCAGATCCATGGCGAGCGCCACGGTGGCGTAGCAGAGGATCTTGCCGCCCAGCGTGACCGCGTAGTCGCCGACGTGCCAGGCGCTCGAGGCGGGCACCGCAAGGTGCAGGACCGGCACGACGACCGCGAGCAGCGCGTATGCGCCGAGGACGATCGTCCAGGTCCGGCGTGGAAAAAGCGTTCGCAGTCCTGTCCCCGGCAGGGGCCACTGCGGCCAGGACAGGCTCGTGCCCAGGCTGAGCAGCCTCCGCGTCATCGTGGCCATCAATCGTCCGCCGCCCGGCCGCGAAGCGCAAACAGGCCCTGCGGCCTGCGTTGGATGAAGAGGATGATGAACACGAGAACGACGATCTTCGCCAGCACCGCCCCGGCCACCGGCTCCAGCGCCTTGTTGGCGAGGCCGAGTCCCGCCGCCGCGGCGATGGTACCCGCCAGCTGACCGACCCCTCCCAGCACCACGACCATGAACGAGTCCACGATGAACCCCTGCCCCAGCTCGGGTCCGACGTTGCCGATCTGCGAGAGCGCGCAGCCGCCCAGCCCGGCGATGCCGGAGCCGAGCGCGAACGCAAGGAGATCGATGCGCGGGGCGGCCACCCCGAGGCCTGCCGCACGCTGCCGGTTCTGCGTGACCGCGCGCACCCACAGGCCGAGGCGCGTGCGGGAGAGGAGGACCCAGACGAGCAGCAGCACGAAGGATCCGAAGAGGAGAATGGCGATGCGGTTGAAGGGCAGGACCAGCCCCGCCAGCACGGTGATGCCACCCGACATCCAGTCGGGGTTCGCCACCTCCACGTTCTGCGCGCCGAAGGCGCTGCGCACGGCCTGGATCAGCAGCAGACTGGCGCCGAAGGTGGCGAGCAGCGTCTCCAGCGGGCGGCCGTAGAGCTTGCGCACGACGGTGAGCTCCAGCAGCGCGCCCACGGCGGCCGCAGCCAGGAACGAGGCCGGCACGGCCACCGCGAGGTACCAGCCGAAATGACCCGGCAAGTAGCGGCGGAACAGCGTCTGCACCAGCCAGGTGGCGTACGCGCCGATCATGAGCAGCTCGCCGTGCGCCATGTTGATCACGCCCATCAGCCCGAAGGTGACGGCGAGGCCGAGCGCGGCGAGGAGCAGCACGCTTCCGAGGCTCAGGCCGCTGAAGAGCAGCCCCACCATCTCCGCCCGCTTCAGCGAGGCTTCCACGCTCTCGCTCGCCTCCTTCAGCGCCGCCTTCACCGCCGGATCGGTCTCCACCGCCAGCCGCTGCGCGAGGAGCCGCTTGCTGGTCACCCCAGGCACCCGCCGAAGCTGCTGCGCGGCGGCAGTGCGGCGGGGGGCCTCGGGGGCGGAGAGCGCGAGCATCGCCTCGGTTGTGAGCAGGGCCTCGCGGACTTCCTTGTCCTTCTCTTTCGTGAGGGCGGCTTCGACCGCAGGCAGGACGTCGGGATCGGGCGCTCGCTGCATCGCGCGCACTGCGTCGAGGCGTTCTTCCCGGCCCGCCGCCGACAGCGAGAGCACCACCAGCGCGCCCTCCAGCGTGCGGCGCAGGCGGTTGTTGATCACCACCCTTTCCAGATCGTCGCGCGGCGCTGCGGGAGCACCCGTGAGCGCGTCCCGCAGCGTCCCACCGTCGTCGATGAGGACCGGTCCCTCCGGCCCCGCATAGAGGCGGCCCTCCAGCGTGGCGCGGAGCACGGGTACGGCGGCCGCATCGCCTGCGGCAGCCAGGGCCGAGATTGTCCCCTGGCGCTCCGCCTGGTTCCCGCGAGCGATCTTCTCCAGCATGCCCGCGTCGAGACCGACCGCGAGCACGACCGCCGTGATCAGGCCCGTCATTCCTCGATGGCTACTTCTCCGCCCGCTTCTCGTTGCCGGCGATGAAAGGGCTCCAGGGCTGGGCGCGGACCGGTTGGTCCGTCTTCCACACCACGTCGAACTGGCCGTTGCCTTGCACTTCGCCGATGAGCACCGGCTTCCAGAGATGGTGGTTCGTCTCGTCCATCTTCAGGGTGAAGCCGGAAGGAGCCGCGAAGGTCTGGCCGGCCATCGCCTTGCGAACGTCGTCCACCTTGACGCTGCCTGCCTTCTGCACGGCCTGCGCCCACATGTGCATGCCGACGTAGGTCGCCTCCATCGGGTCGTTCGTGACGCGCGAGTCGCCACCCGGAAGGCCGTTCTTCTTCACGTACGCCTTCCACCGCTTGATGAACGCGGAGTTCGTCTTGTTCTTCAGCGACATGAAGTAGTTCCAGGCGGCGAGATGGCCGACCAGGGGCTTCGTGTCGATCCCGCGCAGCTCCTCTTCGCCCACGGAGAAGGCGACCACCGGGATGTCGGTGGCCTTCAGGCCCTGGTTCCCCAGCTCCTTGTAGAAGGGCACGTTGGAATCGCCGTTGATGGTCGAGATCACCGCGGTGTGACCGCCGGCGCCGAAGGCTTTGATCTGGGCGACGATGGTCTGGTAGTCGCTGTGCCCGAAGGGGGTGTAGGTCTCCATGATGTCGCTTTCCGGGATCCCCTTCGACTTGAGGAAGGCGCGAAGGATCTTGTTGGTGGTGCGCGGGTAGACGTAGTCCGTGCCGAGCAGGAAGAAGCGGGTCGCGCCTCCGCCCTCCTTGCTCATCAGATATTCGACCGCCGGGATCGCCTGCTGATTCGGCGCCGCGCCCGTGTAGAAGACGTTCTGCGACAGCTCCTCGCCCTCGTACTGCACGGGATAGAAGAGGAGGCCGTTCAGCTCCTCGAAGACCGGCAGCACGGACTTGCGGGAGACCGAGGTCCAGCAGCCGAACACCACCGCCACCTTGTCCTTGGTCAGGAGCTGGCGGGACTTCTCCGCGAACAGCGGCCAGTTCGACGCGGGATCCACCACGATGGGCTCGAGCTTCTTTCCCAGCACGCCTCCTTTGGCGTTGATCTCATCGATGGTCATCAGCGCCACGTCCTTCAGCGAGGTTTCGCTGATGGCCATGGTGCCCGACAGCGAGTGCAGGATGCCGACCTTGATGGTGTCCGCGGCGCGCGCGGGTGGCGCGCCGAGCAAGGCGGCGCAGAGGACGGACGACAGGATGGAGGCGAGCTTCCGGCTCTTCATGGGGTGGGTTCTCCTCGGCCCGGCAGGACCTGCGCCGCTCCCTGCAAGGGCAGGACCAGCGCTAGCGCCGCAGAAACCGGCGCTTTTCCCTCCGTGCGGGGATCGCTGCCGCAGGGGACACTTCCGACGAGAACGTCGGAATGCACGGTAAAGGCGACGAAAAAGCGGGAAAACGCCAGGTGCCCGCCGTCGCGGGGGCAGGTCGTAAAGCGTTGGCTCCAGGCCCGTTGGCCAGACATTTTCGTCATTTCCGCCCAAGCGACCGACAAATCCGTTGGATACCGCAGCCCGCAAAAGGTCGGGTGGCTGGTCGATTCAGTTTGACAACGCACCGCGTCCAGGGTTACCCATGTTGTCCGATGAACCCCCAGCTCCCGCGCGCCGACGTCCTGTCTGCCTCCGCGCTGGAGTTTTGCTCCTCGCTCCTTCTTGGCGTCATCGGACTGCTTCCGCTCATTAGCAGCGGGTGCGGGCCGCCGTCCTGACCGAAGAAGATTCTCCGGAAGGAACCTGGCCCCCGCACCCGAAACGGTGTGGGGCTTTTTTTTGCCCCCGAGGTCCGCATGTCGTCGCCACCCGCAGCCGCCGTCCAGCAGAGGCTCAGCCCGCACGCCGAACCGGCGCAGAGGACCGGCGCGCAGATCGTCTGGGAGGTCCTCACGCGAGAGGGCGTGGACGTGGTTTTCGGGTACCCGGGCGGCGCGATCATGCCGGCCTACGACGCGATGCCCGCCTATCCCATTCGTCACGTGCTCGTCCGGCACGAGCAGGGCGCGGCGCACATGGCCGACGGGTACGCGCGCGCGTCGGGCAAGGTGGGCGTCGCGATCGCGACCTCCGGCCCGGGTGCGACGAACCTCGTCACCGGCATCGCCACGGCGATGATGGATTCGTCGCCCATCGTCTGCATCACCGGCCAGGTACCGTCCAGCGCGCTGGGCAGCGACGCGTTCCAGGAAACGGACATCACCGGCATCACGCTGCCGATCACCAAGCACAACTATCTGGTCACGCGCGCCGAGGACGTCGCGCCCGCGCTTCACGAGGCGTTCTTCATCGCCCGCTCGGGCCGCCCTGGCCCGGTGCTGGTCGACATCACCAAGGACGCCCAGCAGGGCTTCGCCCGCCTCGAAGCGCGACCGCCGCCGCGCTCGCTGCGGCGCCGCCCGATGCCCGAGCCGACGTCCGACGCCATCGCCAGGGCGGCCTCGATGATCGACGCGGCCGAACGGCCGCTGATCCTCGCCGGCCAGGGCGTGCTCGCCTCCGCATCGAGCGCGCTCTTGCGCGAGTTCGTCGAGAAGACAGGGGTCCCGGTGTCCTCCACGCTGCTCGGCCTCGGAGGCTTCCCCGCCTCCCATCCCCTGAGCCTGGGAATGATGGGGATGCACGGTGAGGCGTGGGTGAACGCCTCGATCCAGGAAGCAGATCTGTTGATCGCGCTGGGCATGCGGTTCGACGACCGCGTCACCGGAAAGCTGCAGACCTACGCGGTGCACGCGAAGAAGATCCACGCCGAGATCGATCCCAGCGAGATCAACAAGAACGTCCGGGTGGACGTCGCCCTCCCCGGCGATCTGCGCCGCACGCTGGAGGCGCTGCTCCCCGCCGTCCAGCCGCGTACGCGCAAGCCTTGGATCGAGCGGATCGCGGCCCGGCGGGCGGAAGCGGCGCGCCGGGACGTGCAGTCGCTCCCCTCGGGCGGAAAGCTCTTCGCGCCTCACGTGCTGCACGACCTCTGGCGGCTGACCGACGGCAAGGCGCTGGTCGTGACCGACGTCGGGCAACACCAGATGTGGGAGGCGCAGTACTACAAGCACGATCGTCCCCGTTCGCTCATCACCTCGGGCGGCCTGGGCACCATGGGTTTCGCGCTCCCCGCCGCGATGGGCGCCCGGTTCGCCCGGCCGGACGACGAGATCTGGGTGGTCGCCGGCGACGGCGGATTCCAGATGACCGCCTGCGAGCTGACGACCTGCGCGCAGGAAGGGATCAAGCTGAACATCGCCATCATCAACAACGGGTACCTGGGGATGGTCCGGCAGTGGCAGGAGTTCTTCTACAACCGCCGGTACGTCGCCACCCCGCTGCGCAGCCCCGACTTCGTCGCGCTGGCGCAGGCGCACGGGCTCACCGGTCTGCGGGTCACGCGCCGCGAGGAGATCCCGGAAGCGTTGGAGCGCGCCCGCGCCGAGCCGGGCACCGTGGTCGTCGAGTTCCGCGTCGAGCAGGAAGACTCCGTCTATCCCATGGTGCCGGCGAACACGGACCTGCGCGACATGATCCGCCGGCCGCAGTTCGACGGGGAGGACACATGAGCCACGACTCGGCATTCGCCATCCCCCAGGGCCGCAGCATCGCGCAGACGTTGATCGTCTACGTCGAGGACCGGCCCGGCACGCTGAACCGCATCGTCTCGCTCTTCCGCCGCCGCGGCTTCAACATCGACTCCTTGACGGTCGGCCGCTGCGAGCGGCCCGGGGTGTCGCGCATCACCGTGGTGGTGCGCTCCGACGACGTCACGGTGCGGCGCCTGGAAGCGAATCTCTACAAGCTCGTCAACGTCATCTCCGTCGAGGACGTGACCCACTCCTCGTCGGTCACGCGGGAGCTGGCGTTCGTGAAGGTGCGTGCCGCCCAGGACCGACGCTCCGAGCTGCTCCAGCTGGTGCAGACGTTCCGGGCGCGCGTCGTGGACCTCGGCCAGGAATCGATCATCGTCGAGAGCACCGGCACGCAGGAGAAGCTCGACGGCCTCATCGACGTGCTGCGGCCCTTCGGAATCCTCGAGCTGGTGCGCACGGGCGCGGTGGCGATGCTGCGCGGCCCGGGGACCGGCGCGCAGCAGGAGCAGACTGAATCAGACGACGGAGTGGCGGCATGAATTTCAATCCACAGCCAGGAGCGACGCGGATGGATGCGAATGAAACGGCGGATCGGGTGCTGGTCTTCGACACCACGCTGCGCGACGGAGAGCAGGCGCCCGGCGCGAGCATGAACTTCGCCCAGAAGCTGCAGGTGGCCCGCGCGCTCGCCTCGCTCGGCGTCGACGTGATGGAGGTGGGGTTTCCGGTCGCCTCGCCGGGCGACTTCCAGGCGGTCGAGACCATCGCCCGGCAGGTTGACGGCCCGGTGATCTGCGCTCTCGCGCGCGCTCACCGTCCCGACATCGACGCGGCGCTCAAGGCGCTGGCGCCGGCCCCGCGGCACCGCGTTCACGTCTTCCTCGCCACCAGCCCCATCCACCGCGAGCACAAGCTGCGGATGACGCCGGCAGAAGTGGTCCGCGTGGCCACGGGCGCCATCGAGTACGCGCGCGAGCGCTGCCAGGACGTCGAGTTCTCGGCCGAGGATGCGGCCCGGACCGAGCTCGACTTCCTCACCGAAGTGGTGGAGCGCGCCATCGAGGCGGGCGCAACCACCATCAACATCCCCGATACCGTCGGGTACGCGATGCCGGCGCAGTTCGGCGGAATCATCCGTCATCTGCGCGAGCACGTCCGCGGCATCGACGGCGTGGTGCTGAGCGTGCACTGCCACGACGACCTGGGGATGGCGGTGGCGAACAGCCTCTCGGCGCTGGAGGCGGGCGCGCGTCAGGTGGAGTGCACCATCAACGGCATCGGCGAGCGGGCGGGGAACTGCTCGCTCGAGGAAGTGGTGATGGCCCTGCGCACGCGACATGATCTCTTCGGGTTGCGGACCGGGATCCGCACCCAGCAGCTCTGCTCCGTCAGCCGGGTGGTCTCGGGGGCGACCGGGTTCCACGTGGCGCGCAACAAGGCGGTGGTGGGGCAGAACGCCTTCGCCCACGAGTCCGGCATCCACCAGCACGGGATGATCTCGCACGCGCAGACGTACGAGGTGATGCGCCCCGAGGATGTCGGCTTCAAGAGCACGAACCTGGTCCTCGGCAAGCACAGCGGCCGCCACGCGCTCACCGCGCGCCTGCGCGATCTCGGCTACCAGCTCGAGCAGGAGCAGGTCGACAAGGTGTTCGAGGAGCTCAAGCGCCTGGCGGACAAGAAGAAGGAGATCTACGACGGCGACCTCGACGCCTTGCTGGTCCACCTCTTCCAGAACGGCACCTCGCACCGCTGGCAGCTCGCGAGCCTGAACGCCGTCAGCGGGACCGGCACGCCGCCCAGCGCCGCCGTCTCGCTGCTCACGCGCGACGGGCGCAAGCTCGACGAGGCGGCGACGGGGGATGGTCCGGTGGACGCGGTGTTCAAGTGCATCGAGCGGATCACCGGCGTCAAGGCGCGCCTGCGCGATTTCACCGTGGAGAACGTGACCGCCGGCGAGGACGCGCAGGGCGAAGTGGTGGTGGTGGTCGAGCACGAAGGCCGCACCTATCGCGGCCGCGGGCTGAGCACGGACATCGTGCTGGCCAGCGCGGAGGCCTACCTGGAAGTGGTGAACCGCATCGCGGCCGGGCGCCTGCAGCGCAAGACGCCGCCGGAGCCGGAGGTGGTGTGTGGCGCAGTCTGAGCCACGCACGCTGTTCGCGAAGATCTGGGACGCGCACCTCGTCCGCGCCGAGACGGACGAGACGCCCGCGGTGTTGTACGTCGATCTGCACCTGGTGCACGAAGTCACCTCTCCGCAAGCATTCTCGGTGCTGCGCGATCGCGGGCTCGGCGTGAGGCGGCCGCAGCGGACCGTGGCGACGATGGATCACTCCACGCCGACCACGCCGCGGCAGCCTGGCACGAAGCTCGTGATCGAGGACCGGGAGTGCGCCGCCCAGCTCGCGGCGCTGGAGGCGAACTGCGCCCAGTTCGGAATCGAGCTGCACTCGCTCGCCAGCGAGCAGCAGGGGATCGTCCACGTGATCGGCCCCGAGCTGGGACTTTCCCAGCCCGGCATGACCATCGTCTGCGGCGACAGCCACACCAGCACGCACGGCGCCTTCGGCGCCTTTGCTTTCGGCATCGGCACCAGCGAGGTCGCCCACGTGCTGGCGACGCAGTCCCTGCTGCAGCGGCGGCCGCGCACGCTGCAAGTGCGCGTGGAGGGAAAGCTGCGGCCCGGAGTGACGGCGAAGGATCTGATCCTGGCGGTGATCGCGCGGATCGGCGTCGCCGGCGGGAGCGGGCACGTCATCGAGTACACCGGCAGCGCCGTGCGGGCGCTCTCGATGGAAGAGCGGATGACGGTCTGCAACATGTCGATCGAAGCGGGCGCGAGGGCCGGGTGCATCGCGCCCGACGACCTGACCTTCCAGTACCTGGCGGGCCGCCCCAAGGCGCCGCAGGGCGCCGCTTGGGACCGCGCGCTCGCGCGCTGGCGGGCGCTGCCCTCCGATCCGGCCGCACGGTACGATCGGACGGTCGAGATCGACGGGGGCGCGCTCGAGCCGACCATCACCTTCGGAACCAATCCAGGGATGTCCGCTGCGATCCGCGGCGCGGTGCCGGATCCGGGGTCCGTCACCGACGCCGCGGATCGGGCGGCGTTGGATCGCGCGCTGCGGTACATGGGCTTGCGGCCGGGGCAGCAGCTGCTCGGGCATCCCATCGACGTCGTCTTCATCGGCAGTTGCACCAACGCCCGCATCGAAGACCTTCGCGCCGCCGCCTCGGTCCTGCGGGGACGCAGGGTCTCTTCCAGGGTGCGCGCGCTGGTGGTCCCCGGCTCGCGACAGGTGAAGAAGGCGGCCGAGGCCGAGGGCCTGGACCGCGTGTTCCGCGATGCCGGGGCAGAGTGGCGCGAGCCGGGTTGCTCGATGTGCATCGCGATGAACGGCGACCAGCTCCGTCCCGGACAGTCTGCGGTCAGCACCAGCAACCGCAACTTCGAAGGACGGCAGGGAGCGGGAGGGCGGACGTTCCTGGCGAGCCCGCTGAGCGCTGCGGCCGCCGCGGTGGCAGGCGCGATCGCCGATCCGCGGGAGTACCTCCGATGACCCTGCAGCCCTTCCGCCGGCTCGACTCGCGCATCGCCGTTCTCGCGCGGCCGGACATCGATACCGATCAGATCATCCCGGCGCGCTACCTCAAGGGGACCACGCGGACCGGGTTGGGGCGCTGGCTGTTCGCGGGCTGGCGCTACGACGAGAACGGGCACCCGCGGACGGACTTCGCGTTCGCCCGGCCGGAGGCGCGCGGCGCGCAGGTCCTGGTGGCGGGGCCGAATTTCGGCTGCGGCTCTTCGCGCGAGCATGCCCCCTGGGCCCTGCTCGACTATGGCTTCCGCGCGGTGGTCAGCTCGTCGATCGCGGACATCTTCCGCGCCAACGCGCTCAAGAACGGGCTGCTCCCGGTGATCGTCGATGCCGCCACGCACGAGGTGCTGCTCGCCTCTCCGGGGATGCGCGTCAGCATCGACCTGGAGTCGTGCTCGCTCGCCTTCGGCGACGCCCGGGTATCGTTCTCCATCGACCCCTTCGCCCGGCGCTGCCTGCTCGAGGGAGTGGACGAGCTGGGCTTCCTGCTGGCGCAGGACGACGCGATCGCCGCGTACGAGAAAGAGGACGGATGCGCGCGCTGATCGCGCTCCTGCCCGGCGACGGGATCGGCCCCGAGGTCACGGCGCAGGCTGCGCGCGTGCTGACCGCCGTCGGCGAGCTGTACGGCCATTCCTTCGCCCTGCGCGAGGCGCCGGTGGGCGGCATCGCCATCGATCAGACCGGCGATCCTCTGCCGGCGGATACGGTCGCGCTCTGCCAGGCGGCGGACGCCGTGCTCCTCGGCGCCGTTGGTGGCCCGCGCTGGGGACCGTCGTCGCCGGTCCGGCCGGAGCAGGGTCTGCTCGGTCTGCGGCGGGCCCTCGCCGTGTTCGCGAACCTCCGTCCGGCGGTGCCGCACCCGCGGGTGGCCGCTGCCTCGCCGCTCAAGCCTGCCGTGCTGCGCGGCGTGGACGTGCTGATCGTGCGCGAGCTGACCGGAGGCATCTACTTCGGCGAGAAGCGCCGCGAAGCCGACTGGGCCGAGGACCTCTGCCTGTACACGGAGGAGGAGATCGCGCGCGTGGTGCGCGTCGCCGCGCGCCTGGCGCAGTCGCGCCGCGGCCGGCTCACCTCGGTGGACAAGGCCAACGTCCTCGAGACGTCGAGGCTGTGGCGGGAGGTGACGACCCGCGTGGTGCGCGAGGAATTCAAAGGCATCGAGCTCGAGCACCAGCTGGTCGATTCCTGCGCGCTGCGCCTCGTGCAGCAGCCGGCCGCCTTCGACGTGATCGTTACCGAGAACCTCTTCGGCGACATCCTCACCGATCTGACCGCGGTGCTGGGCGGCTCGATCGGCATGCTGCCCTCCGCCTCGCTCGGCGAAGAGGGCGGGCCGGGCCTGTACGAGCCTGTGCACGGCTCCGCGCCGGACATCGCCGGCAGGGGGCTCGCGAATCCGTACGGAGCGATCGGAAGCGTCGCGCTGCTGCTGCGCCACTCGCTGCATCTGGAGGGGGAGGCGGCCGCCGTCGAAGCCGGCATCGCCGCGGCCCTGGAATCGGGCGCGCTCACCGTGGACGTGGCCGATCGCGACGACCGGGCCTGCAGCACCGTGGAGATCGGGGACGCGGTCGTCCGCGCCCTTTCCCTGCACAAGGAGACACGCTGATGGCGGAAGATCCGCGTTCCCGCAGCCGCGCCATCACCGACGGCCCCGACCGGGCGCCGGCGCGCGCGATGTTGAAGGGGATCGGTTTCACCGACGCGGACCTCTCGCGGCCCATCGTCGGGGTCGCCACCACCTGGACGGAGACCATGCCCTGCAACTTCCACCTGCGCCGCCTGGCGGAGCGGGTGAAGGAGGGCATCCGCTCGGCAGGCGCGACGCCGATGGAGTTCAACACCATCGCCATCAGCGACGGCGTCACCATGGGCACCGAGGGGATGAAGGCCTCGCTGGTGAGCCGCGAGGTGATCGCGGACTCCATCGAGCTGGTCGGGCGCGGCCACCTCTTCGACGCGATGGTGACGCTGGTCGCGTGCGACAAGACGATCCCGGGCGGCGCGATGGCGCTCTTGCGCCTCGACCTCCCCTCGCTTCTCCTCTATGGAGGCTCGATCGCACCGGGCCGATTCGACGGGCGCGACGTGACCATCCAGGACGTCTTCGAGGCGGTGGGCGCGCACGCGGCCGGCAAGCTTCCGCTGGCGAAATTGAAGGAGCTGGAGGACGTCGCCTGTCCCGGCAGCGGCGCCTGCGGCGGGCAGTACACCGCGAACACGATGGCGCTGGCGATGGAGGTGCTCGGGCTGTCGCCGCCGGGGTACGCGACGATCCCCGCCGAAGACCCGCGCAAGGACGAGGCGACGCGCGCCGCCGGCGCCGCGCTCGTCCACTTGCTTCGGGAGAACCAGCGGCCGAGCGCAGTGATCACGCGGGCGTCGTTCGAGAACGCGATCGCGGCGGTGGCGGCCACCGGCGGATCGACGAACGCCGTCCTCCACCTGCTGGCGCTCGCGCGCGAGGCCGGCATCCCCCTCGCGCTCGACGATTTCGATGCGGTCAGCCGGCGTACGCCCTTGATCGCCGACCTCAAGCCCGGCGGGCGGTACACGGCGGTGGATCTCGATCGCGCCGGAGGAGTCCCGCTGGTCGTGCAGCGGCTGCTGTTGCAGGACCGCTTCGACGGCAGCGCCCGGACCGCAGACGGGAAGCCCTGGACCGAGCACGCGAAGGGAGCAAAGGAATCGCCGGGGCAGAGCGTCGTCCGCCCGCAAGGCGAGCCGCTCCGCGCGACCGGAGGGCTGGTGATCCTGCGCGGCAACGTCGCCCCGGACGGTTGCGTGCTGAAGATGGCCGGTCACGAGCGGACGTACCACCGAGGTCCGGCGCGCGTCTTCGACCGGGAGGAGGACGCCTTTGCGGCGGTGCGCGATCGCCGCATCCGCGCCGGCGACGTGGTGGTCATCCGGTACGAGGGTCCGCGCGGCGGTCCGGGGATGCGCGAGATGCTCGGCGTCACCGCCGCCCTCGTCGGCGAGGGCCTCGGCGAATCCGTCGCGCTCCTCACCGATGGCCGCTTCAGCGGCGCCACCCGCGGCCTGATGGTCGGGCACGTCGCGCCGGAGGCGGCGGTAGGTGGTCCCATCGCCGCGCTCCGCGAAGGAGACATCGTCGTGTTCGACGTCGAGCGGCGCACGCTCTCAGTCGAACTCTCCGCCGGCGAGATCGCGACGCGACTGCGCGGCTGGACGCCAAAGCCGCCTCGCTACGCCTCCGGCGTGTTCGCCAGGTATGCCGCACTCGTCTCTTCGGCCGCCGAAGGCGCGGTCATGCAGGTTCCCGCAAGCAGGTAGTCCCACCAGGCAGAACGAAGGAAGTGAAACGATGGCCATCATCTACACTGACAAGGACGCAACGCTCGACCTCGTCCGCGGCCGCAAGGTCGCGATCGTGGGCTACGGCAGCCAGGGGCACGCCCACGCACTCAACCTCAAGGACTCCGGCGTGGACGTGCGCGTCGGCCTGCCCGAGGCGAGCAAGTCGCGGCCGAAGGCGCAGGCCGCCGGTCTGTCCGTCCTCACGGTGGCCGAGGCTGCCCGCGAGGCGGACCTGATCATGGTTCTCGCGCCGGACGAGAAGCAGAAGAAGATCTACGAGGATGAGATCGCCCCCCACCTGACGCCGGGCAAGGCGCTCTTCTTCGCCCACGGCTTCAACATCCATTACGGGCAGATCAAGCCGCCGCCCGAAGTGGACGTCGTGCTGATCGCGCCGAAGGCGCCCGGACACATGGTCCGCAGGCTCTTCGAGGGCGGGCAGGGGACTCCGGCGCTGATCGCCGTGCAGCAGGACGCGAGCGGCCAGGCCAAGGCGCTGGGGCTCTCCTACGCGCGCGGGATCGGCGCGACGCGGGCCGCGGTGCTGGAGACCACCTTCCGCGAGGAGACGGAGACCGATCTCTTCGGCGAGCAGACGGTGCTCTGCGGCGGGATCACCTCGCTCGTGCTAGCGGGATACGAAACGCTCGTCGAGGCCGGATACCAGCCGGAGAGCGCGTACTTCGAGTGCCTGCACGAGCTGAAGCTGATCGTCGACATGATGTACGAGGGCGGCCTCGGCTGGATGCGGTACTCGATCAGCGATACCGCCGAGTACGGCGACTACACTCGCGGCCCGCGCGTGGTGAACGAGACGGTCCGCGCGGAGATGAAGAACATCCTGCGCGAGATCCAGACCGGGCGGTTCGCGCGCGAGTGGATCCTGGAGAACCAGGCGGGTCGTCCTTCATTCGAGAAGCTGCGCGCGGAGGGGAAGGCGCATCCGATCGAGGAGGTGGGGAGGAAGATCCGCGAATTGATGAGCTGGCTGCGGGACGCGAAGAAGGAAGCCGGAGAGGCGGGGCGCAAGCCGCGGCCGGCGGCGCAGGCTTAGCCGCGGTCGTCAAAGTCTTGGCGCCAAGTAGGTTCAGGCTGTTTCCGCGAGGGCGGAAACAGCCTCCCACAAGAGGGGACACGATGACGACCGGGAGCACGACGCCACCGCACATGTGGTTGAACGGGAAGCTGGTCGCGCCTTCGGAGGCGCGGCTGGACTTCCTCACCCCCGCGCTGCACTACGGGGTGGCCGCGTTCGAGGGGATCCGCTGCTATCGCACGCCGCACGGGCCTGCGATCTTCCGCCTGCAAGAGCACCTCGAGCGGCTGCTCCATTCGGCGAGGGTGCTCGGCTGGCGCGAGCTTCCCTTCGGCATCGAGGATCTCGCGGAAGGGTGCAAGAACGTGGTGCGCGCGAGCGGGTTCCAGGAGTGCTACATCCGCCCGCTGATCTGGCTGGCGGAGGGCGGCTGGAACCTCACCGTCGACGGGGGCAAGGCGCACGCCGGGATCGCCGTCTGGGAGTGGAAGGCGTACCTGGGTGCCGCCGCCCTCGAGCATGGAGTGCGGGCCAACGTGTCCACGTTCACCCGCCATCACCCGAACGTGATGATGACGAAGGCGAAGATCAGCGGGAACTATCCCAACTCGGTGCTGGCGAAGACCGAGTCGCTCCGCCTCGGCTTCGACGAAGCGATCCTCCTCGATCCGCAGGGCATGGTGGCGGAGTGCACCGGCGAGAACATCTTCGTCGTCCGCCGCGGGCGGGTGATCACGCCGCCGCCCGGTGCCATCCTCGAGGGCATCACCCGCGATTCGGTGATGGCGCTGGCGCGCGATCTCGGCCACGAAGTCGTGGAGCAGCCCCTCTCCCGCGATCAGCTCTACATTGCGGACGAGGTGTTCGTGACCGGGACGGCGGCCGAGGTGATCGGGCTGCGCGAGATCGACTTCCGTCCGATCGGCTCCGGCCGCGGTACCCCGGTGACGCGGGCCCTGCAGGACGCCTACCACGCGGCGGTCCGGGGGGAGCACGCGCGATCTGCGGGATGGCTCACGTTCGTGAGCTGACGCCCGTCGACAACTGCGCCGCACCTGCTACGTTCGGAGCGATGCTCGGACGCGCGCTCATCGTCGCGGCAGGCGCCTTTGCTTGCATCGGGGGCGTCAGCCCCGTGCAATGCGCCATCGACGCCGACTGCGGCGCGTCGGCTTTCTGTGCCAAGGGAGCCTGCATCGACGGCACTCGCAGCTGCCCGCGCCTGCAGCCGACGTTTGCCATCATCAACTCGCGGTTCCTTCAGGTCGGGTGCGGCGTAGGCCAGCTGAACTGCCACGCGCAGGATTCGTCCGCGGTGCAGAGCGGTCCCAGCTTCGTCGGCCATCCTTATACGACCCTGGTGAACGCGCCCGCTGCGAACCGTCTCGGCAGCGCCACCGGGCTCGTTCTGGTAAAGCCGGGCGATCCCGGCGCGTCCTTTCTCATCACCAAGCTGCAGTTGACGAGCACCGATCCGGCCTTTGGCCCTGGCCAGCCCGCTTCCGCGCCGGGCTCAACCTGTGCCGCGACGCTCGGGGTGATCGAGCAGTGGATCCAGCTCGGCGCCCCGGACGACTGAGATGACGGACCTCTCGCGCCGATCGATGATGAAGACGGCCGCGCTCGTGCCGCTTGCCGCGAAGCTCGCGTGCATCCGGCGGATCGCGCCGAACCGCTCGCTGAACGTGGCGGCCGCCGTAGACGGCGACGTCGCCATCGCTCTCGTGCAGGCTCCGGAGCTCTCGAGGGCCGGCGGAGCGATCGTAGCGCACCCACTGGGATCACCCGGCGCATACCTGGTGGCAAATGCCGGCACCGGATACTTGGCCCTGCGCGCCGAATGCCCGCATGAAGGGTGCGAAGTGGCGTGGGTCCAGGAGGATCGTGAGGTGGAGTGCCCTTGTCACGGGTCGAGGTTCGCCGGCGACGGCACCCTCCTCAATCCCCCCGCGCGCGCCAATCTGACGGCTTTTCCCGCCGAAGCGGATGGGCAGGGCAACATCGTCGTACATCTCTTCGCCGGCGATGGAACCTTCGCGGAGCGCGTGCAGAACGGACAGGTGAGCTTCCCGATCAGCGAGTTCCCCACCCTCGCGAACGTGGGCGGTGTGATCCTCGGTCGTCCCGACGGATTTCCGAGCCCGCTACTGGTAGCCCGTATCGCTTCAGGCGTTGGTGCAGACGCCATCGCGGGCGTGTCGGCGATTTGCAGCCATCTGGGCTGCACCGTGCTGCCCGCCGCGGGTGAATTGCAGTGCCCCTGTCATGACTCCAGATTCGACCTGACTGGCGGATTCTTGCAGGGACCCGCAGGTTCGAACCTTCTCCGCTACGCCATCGCGTTCGATGGCACGACGGTGACGGTTTCCACGACCCCGCGCGCCTGACCTACTGCGGCTGGTTCTGTCCGCGGATCTCGCCGCTGGGATACGGGCTGGTGTGGATGTTCGTATATGTCTCGTTGGCGCGCATCAGTTGGAGCAGCCCGTTGTAGTCTCCAGCGTCGACACCGATGCCGCCGTCGGACGTGCTGGCGGCCGCCACGTTCTGGGCTGTGAACGTTCCGCTGAACGTTCCGGAGGTGGCGTGCGGTACCGAGAACGGCACGGTCACGCTGCCGTTCACTCCCGCGGGTCCGACGTGGATGTGACCGGCAGTGGCGTTGGCGGTCAGTCCGCTGAACGTGACCGTGTAGCTCACTGTGCCGCCATCGACCGTGTAGTCGGCAGTGCCCGTGCCCGAGGAGGTGACGCCTCCGACCTCGTTCGCGGCGTTCATCGTCGCCCTGAAGTGCGTTGCTGGGTTGGACGACCCACAAGCAGCGAGACCGAACGCCAAAGCGACGGTTGAGATCCTGATCATGAGCTCCTCCGTTCTTGGTACGCGTTGCCCTCGGGCACCGTGAGTCCTGAGGGCGCCGCAAGGTTCCCGCTTGAACAGGCGGTTCCAGCGGACACGCATTCGCGTCCCTACCACCGTAACTGCATCTCGGGAAGGGCCTTGCTCCTGATTCGCATGTGGCGGCCGGAACGGGCGTTCTGCCGGGTGGCTCACGTTTCCAAGCTGAGGCGTCGACAACGGCGTCGAAGCTGGTAACTTCGGCGCCCGCTTCCACGAGGTCCCCATGCGTCTCACGACCCTCCTCGTCGTCCTCGCCTGCGGATGCGCCACCTCTTCCTCGACCGGCGCTCCATCCGGCGGCGCCAGCGAGCCGGCCGACGCGAAAGAACGAGGATGGAGGAGCCCTGCTTCAGAGTCTGGCGCGGCGGGCGGCGGGCCCTTCTCCGTCGCGGTTGCGACTCTGGAACCAAAGAGCGGCAGCAAGGTGACCGGCACGGCTCGCATCACTCCTTCGGCTTCCGGCGTCGACGTGCTCGTCAGCGTCCAGGACGCCGCCCCCGGCGAGCATGGGGTGCACATCCACGAGAAGGGAGATTGCAGCGACCCCGCGGCGAACAATGCCGGCCCCCACTTCAACCCCAACTCGGGCGCGCACCACGGCGGACCGAACACGCCGGTGAGACATGGCGGAGATCTCGGCAACATCAATGTCAATTCGAGCGGCGGAGGCCTGCTGGTGGTGACGGTGTCGGACCTGTCGGTGGACAACGTCGTCGGGCGCTCGGTGGTCGTTCACGAGAAGCAGGACGACCTGCAGAGCGACCCTTCGGGGAACTCGGGGGCGCGGATCGCGTGCGGGGTGCTGCACGGGGAATGATTCAGCGCAGCAGGCCGCTCCAGAACGGGTGGGTGCAGCCGCCGTCGCCGCTGCTGCCGATGACGGTGCCCTCGGGGCCCATGGAGAGTCCGTCGGCGGGGAATTTCAGGGTGCCGCAGCGTTCTCCCGCCGCCGAATAGAGCTCCAGCGTGTCGTGCGGGGAGGCCCCGGCGCGCGGGATCAGCGCATAGGCGCGGCCCTGGCGGATGATCTGCAGATCGTACCGGTCGTGCGATGAAAGCCAAGGGGGCACGGGGTCCGCCGAGCCGACTCCGCTGCGGACCGTCGCCGCCCATGCGCCGTCGATCTGGATCGCGGCGCCCCCGGCGGAGCAGGACCGCAGCGGGCCCTCGGCACCGAGCTGCACGCCACTTACGAGAGCCGCCATTTCGTCGCCGACGTAGGCGTCACGCCGCTCGGGTTCCAGGTCCTCGCTGCCGTCGGCGGCGTCCGCCTTCGCGGGAACTTCGGTCCGCTCTCCATCTCGGCCGAGGCCGCGAGCCGCAGCGTCACCGAGAGCTTCGTCTCCATGGCCGCGGCCCGCGACCCCGCCACCGGGAAGCTCTGGGGCGGCGTCCTCCTGCAGGGTGGCCGCCTCGATCTCGCCCTCAACGGCCGGATCGGCTCGATCTACGCCTTCGGCGAAGGCGGCCGGCTGATCGGCCTTCGCGTGCTCGACAACACGCGCTTCGCCGGCGGCGGCGGCGCCGAGCTGTCGATCGGGGCCGGCCCGCTCGGCGAGTTCCGCTTCGGTCCGGCATTCACGGCGCTCGCCTTCGAGAACAACGAACGCTTCTTCACCTTCGGTCACGGCGGCTACTTCAGCCCGCAGCGCTTCTTCCACGGCGCAGCCGTCCTCCGATGGCAGCGCTCAGGGACCTTGCGCTGGGAATCCGCGGCCGAGCCCGGCTACGACTGGTACCAGGAAGCGCACGCCCTCGTCTTCCCCCTCTCACCCGACGGCACCTTCTACCCGGGCAAGACCGCCGGGGCTTCTCGTTCAATGCGCGCGCTTTCCTCGGGGTGGGCATCGGGGGCGGATTCGAGCTCGGCCTCTCCGGCGCGATGCAGCGCGCCCCCGAATTCCGCGAGATGCGCGTCGCGATCGTCCTCCGCGCGGGTGGCCTGTAAGCTACCTGCTGCACGCTCTTCGCGGAAACTACCGGCCGCCGCTCCCGATCCCTTCACCGCTTCCTGATCCCTCGTTGAACTCGTCCCGGGACGAGTTGAAGCCAGGTCCCTCGCCCCCCGCGCTCGTTCCATGAAGGCGCGCCCATACAGTTTCTCCGCCAGGTGCTGGTTGTGGGCGCGGCAGGCCAACCGGATGCCGTCGATATCGTGTTTGCGCGTCCGGGCGAATCCCTCGATGTGATCGAACTCCAGCGCCTCCGTCGTGCCGCACCTGTGGCCGCGCTCGTCCACGAACGTGCAGCGTCCGCCGTCGCGCTCGTAGACCGCGCGCTTGATCGCGTCGGGAATGTGGCGCGACGCAGACGGCTGGGCTGGCTCGGGGCAAGACGTTCCTGGACCCGCATCGCCGATCTGCTCAGTCTGCCCGGTCGCCACGCTCGCTGCCGGGCGCGGCCTGCGCCCCACCCCGAACCGCTCCTTCTTCACCTCCTCGATGAGAAGTTCGAGCGCCCTCTCGATGATCGTCGGCACGTCTCCGTCAGGCACCCGATGGCGCAGCAAGTCTTGCGCTTGCC
>Ga0209761_1000381_pt1 | contig 26638 bp, 31 predicted proteins | sample GraSoi013_1_40cm_4_FD_185818 | JGI IMG/M metagenome (GOLD analysis project Ga0209761, IMG submission 185818) | Grasslands soil microbial communities from the Angelo Coastal Reserve, California, USA - Sample 09_25_2013_1_40cm (SPAdes) (version 2) | ecosystem: Environmental > Terrestrial > Soil >... | reverse complement strand
CCCGCCGGGGATGATGCAGCACGGCGGCGAGCGCGCGCTCGTAGCGCGGGCCCAGCGCGTCGAGCACCCGCTGGACCCGCACGAGCGGGCCGCTCGCGACCGCCTCGACCTGGTGCGCGGTGACGAACTGCTCGGCGAGCAGCGGAATGATCGTGAGCGCGAGCCCGAGCGATACGAGGACGGCCACCGTGAGCGTAATCGCCAGGGCGGCGAAGAACTGCCCCACGACTCCCTGGAGCAGGCCCAGCGGGAGGAACACCACGACGGTCGTGATCGTGGACGTCGTGACCGGCCAGATGAGCTCCTGCACCGCCGCGCGGATTGCCGTGAGGCGCCCGCCCGGGAGCGCCAGGTGGCGCGCGATGTTCTCGGTGATCACGACCGCGTCGTCGATCACGAGCCCGATCGCGATCGCCATCGCGCCCAGCGTCATCAGGTTGAACGTCTGGCCGATGAGACTCATCACGAAGACGGTGATGGCGAGCGTGAGCGGGATCGCCGCGGCGCTGATGGCGGTGATCCGCCCATGTCGCAAAAACAAGAGCAGCACCAACACGGCGAGCCCGGCCCCCACCAGCATGGCGTCGCGCACCGAACGCACGGCGTCACGCACCAGCGCGGCCTGGTCATACACCGGCTTGAGATGGACCCCCGGCGGCAGCGAGGGCGCGAGCCCGGCGACGATGTGCGCCACGCTGTCCGCGACGGCGAGGGTGTTCCCACCCACCTGACGCGTGATGTTGATCAGCGCCGCGGGCTTCCCGTCGCCCGCGATGATGCGGACGTGATCTTCCGTCCCGACTCGCACGCTGGCCACGTCCCGCACACGCAGCCCATTGGCCAACACGACGCCCTCGATGTCCGCCGGCGTGTGGGCCTCCTGGTCGGTCACGATCAGGTACTGGCGGTAGTCCTGCGCCACGCGACCCACCGCTTGCACCGTGACCGCCTGCCGGATCGCGTCCGCCAGCTCCGTGTACGTCATCCCCTGCGCTGCGAGCCGTGCGGGGTCCGCGACCACCTCGATCTCGCGGACGTCCGAGCCCTGCACGTCCACCCGCCCGACCCCGGGGACGCGGGAGATCAGCGGCTTGACGTCGTAGCGGGCGAGGTCGTACAGCGTGGCGGGATCGCCGCCCTCGAGGTTGTACGACAGGATCGGAAACAGCGACGGGGCGAGCCGCTCGACCTCGATGTCGAGACCGGCGGGGAGCGCGCCGGTCACCTGGCTCACCCGGGCCCGCACCAGCTGGAGTGCGTAGCCCATGTCGGTGCCGGGCGCGAACGTGATCGCGATCTCGCTCGCGCCGCGGATCGAATGCGACCGGACTCGCGTGACTCCCGGCACGATGCTCACCGCCTCTTCGAGCGGGCGCGTGATGCTGAAGACCACTTGGCGTGCGCCGAGGGTCGAACCCTCGGCGACGATCGTGATGCGAGAGAAGTTGAGCTCAGGATAGATGGCCGACGGCAGCACCAGCGCCGCCCACACGCCGGCGCTGCTGAGCAGCGCCACCACGAGATACACGAACCGCCGCTGGCGGCTCAGGACGTCGAACAGCGTCACCGTGAAGCTCGGATGATCTTCGCGCTGTCCGCGACGCCGTAGGCGCCGGTAGTGACGACCATCTCGCCCGCAGCGAGCCCCGCCACGATCTCGGCGAGCGACCCGGTGCGCGCGCCGACCGTGACGGGGCGGGCGTGGGCGACGTCGGCCGAATCCACGACGAAGACCTGAAACCCGTCGCCGGCCGGGACCAGGGCCGCCGCGGGAACGGTCACCGCTCGCGGATGCACGGCCGTCACGATCCGTCCGAGCAGCGACTCGCCGATCCGCAGGGGACGCGCGGGGCGCCCCACGCCGGCGCGGACGGCCACCGCACGGGAGGCAGAGTCGACCGTCGCCGCGATGCCGCGCACCACGCCCTGGCCCAGCGTGTCGGCGCCGGCCCCTTCGCCCGTCGACAGGGTCACCGCGTCCCCGGCGTGGATCCGCGCCGCTTCGGCAGGGGACACGTTGAACACGATGTCCAGGGCCGCGGGGTCCGCGACCTCGACCAGTGGTTGGCTCGGGTCCGCCGAGGCGCCTAGCACGGCGCTCATGCGCGTGACCACTCCCGTGAGCGGGGCGCGCAGGGTGGCGAGCTGCTGGGCCCGGCGTGCCGTGACCGCGGCGACCTGGGCCTGCGCGAGATCGGCCGCCGCCTGGTCGCTGTCCTTCTGGGGGAGGATCCCCGCCTGCACGAGCCGCACCGCCCGGGCGTGCGCGCGCTCGGCGCTCTCGAGCGCGGCGGCCGCGCTCTTCGCCGCGGCGTCGAACGGCGCGCGCTCGAACTCGATCAACGAGTCCCCCTCGGCCACGCGCTGGCCCGGCGTGACGAAGATCCGCGCCACCCGGGTCGGCGCTGGGGCGGCGAGCTCGGCAAACCGTCCCGGTCGTGGCACCACAGTGCCGATGGCGCTCACGACGTCCGGGAACGCCTGCACCGTGGCCACGGCGGTGCCCGCTTGCACCGCCGCCGCAGTGTGGGGCGACGCCTGGACGTCGTCGGCATCGGCACGTGAGCCGCCGCAGCCGGCGGCCAGTCCCGCAAGCGTGACGACCACCCGTCCCAGCAGGCGTCTCACTGCTGGTCCGGAGCGGCGGTGACGAGCCGGATTAGGGCGACGGCGTTGTGCGCCGCCGCGAGGTCGTCGATGTAGCGGCCCAATGCTTCCCGCGCGTTGCGCTGTGCCTCGAGCACGTTCGCCAACGGGATCGCGCCCTCGCCGTATGCCTGGAGGGACATGGCGGCTACGCGATCGGCGCTCGCCAGGAGGCGGGCGTCGCGCTCGAGTCGCGCCAGCGCCGCGGTGCGCTCCCGCCGGGCGCGCGCGATTTGCGCATCCGTGTCCCGGCGCACCAGGTCGAGCTCCGCCTGTGCCCGGTCCCGCGCGGCGGTCGCCTGCGCCGCGGCCCCGCCGTTCCAGTTGAAGAGCGGCAGCGGCAGCGAGAGCCCGACCGTCGGCAGCAGGCCCGGCTCCGAACCCGTGGGGTCGCCGTTTTCGACGCCCAGCTGCAGGCTCGGGGCTCCCAACACACTGCGGTGCGCCAGCGTCAGCGTGCGCTCCGCTGACCGCAGCGAGGCCTCGGCGGCAGCGACAGGGAGCGGCTCGCCCGCGCCTGTCGTCGCGCTGTCCGCCGGCGGCGCCAACGAATCCGCCAGCGTGATGGTGGGCTCCTCCCCCGGTAATCCCATCGCGAGCTGCAGCGCCAGCGCGGCACCGATGCTGGTGAGCGAGTCGTCGCTGGCCACATTCTCCAACTGACCGGCATTGACGGCGGCGAGCCGCACGTCGAGCTCGCTCGCGTCCCCGACCTCGCGACGCAGTCGGGCCATGGCGAGGAGGCTGTCGGCGTCGAGCGCGTTGCGGCGCGACAAGCGCGCGTGGGCCGCGGCGGCCAGGGCGTGGGTGTAGGATGTGTCCGCGTCGAACCGGATCGCGGCCCGCTCGAACGCAAAGCCGTAGCGGACGGCCGCGCGTGCGAATTCGGCGGCCCCGATGCGGGGCGCACGCAGCCAGGGCACGTCGAGCGGGAGATCGACGATCGCGTGGTACTGCGGCACCGCTTGGGTGTAGGTCCCGGAGAGGGAGGGATTCGGGAACGCCCGGGCGGCGCGCACGAGGCCGCGGGCGGCGGTTGTGTCGGCCCGCCCCAGCGCCACCCGCGCGCCGCGGGCCAACGCCGCCGCTACCGCCTCGGCTCGTGTCACCGGTTGTTGGGCAGCGACGAGCGGCGCGCTCGTCACCGCCACGAGCCCCACCAAGAAGAAAGCGCGCACTACTGCTCCCGGGAGAGGATGTTTCACCGTCCCGGGAAGCTACTCCTCGAACCTGTCAGGAAGATGACACGCGAGCGCCGCAGCCCGCCCTGATTAAGCCTTGCTGGCCACCTTGCCGATGGCGGCGATCAGGTCGGTGAAGTCGTAGGGCTTCATGACAGAGGGCTGGCCGCACTCGTCGAGGAAGCGGCGGGTTTCGTCGCGGGCGCGATCGCCCGTGACGAACACAAAGCGCTCGGCGAGTTGCGGCCGCTGCTCTTGGAGCTGCTCGTACAGCGCGCGCCCGCCGAGCCGCGGCATCTGGAGGTCGGTGACGACGGCGTCGAACCGGTCGCTCGCCGGTCCGAGCCGCTCGATCGCTTCCAACCCGTTCTCCACCGCGACCACCTCGTGCCCTTCGCGCTCGAGCAACAGGCGCATCGCCTGGCGGTTCACGGCGTCGTCGTCCACGACGAGGATGCGGAGCTTGGGGAGGGAAGGGGTGGACGGGGTGGCGCGCGCCAGCGGTGCGAGCACGCTCTTGGGAAGTGTCACGACGACTTCGGCCCCCCCCCCGCCGCGGGGCCGCAGCCGCAGCGTCCCGCCCGACGACTGTGCCAGGGCGCGCGCCAGCGCGAACTCGATTTCCCCGCCTCCGGCGCTTTGCGTGAAGCGGAACGGCGTCACGAGACGCTGCTCCGCCTCGACCGACAGCGGGGCGCCCGAGTCCCACAAGGAGATCACGAGCGCCGGCCCGCCCTCGGTCACGCCGATCCGGAGCTCCCGTGGCGGCTGGCTGTCGCGCAGGCGCCGCAGTGAGAAGTCGAGCAGCTTCATCAACATCTCCGTGAGCTGGGCCATCGGACACGCCACCATCGGCAGGTCGTGCGGGATGCTCCGAACCAGCTTGACGCCCAGCTCTTTGAGCGTGCCCTCGCGCTCGGCCAGCACGCCGTTCAGCACGATCGACGCGTCTGACGGCTCGGCCGCGCCGATCGGGTGCTGCGCCAGCTCGAGGAAGTGCTGGGTGATCTCCGCCGCCCGCCGTACCTCGCCGTGCAGCATCATGAGCGCGCGGGCGCGCTCGGGGTCGAGCGGGCTGCCGTGCAGCAGGTCGGCGAGCGCGCCGATCGCGGCGAGCCGGTTGTTGAGCGCGTTCAACACGTTCGCGGAGCCTTCGTCGAGCACCACGTGCTGCACCGGCGGCGGGGCGGGCGCCCGGGCGGCGGCGAGACGACCAGCGGCGGCGGCCGCGCGGTAGCGGCCGATTACGACACCGATGAACGCTCCGACCGCTGCGCCGAACGCGAACGCCACCCACAATTCCATGGGGTGTAAGGTATCCCCCGAAAGGCCCGAGGCCAAATGCTCCGCTTGATTACGGCCGGGCGGAGTTCTAGCTTTCGCGACCCGCCCTGGTGGTGAAACTGGTAGACACGCTGTCTTGAGGGGGCAGTGCCGCAAGGCGTCCCGGTTCGAATCCGGGCCAGGGCATTAGACCACCACCGCTTCCGTCCTCGCCCACGGCTCCTGCGCGAAGGCTGCATCCTCCGCTATTGGATTGGGCCTCACCTCGCGGCGCCCCTGAAGATCAGTGGTGTTCATTCGGAACCGCCCCCCGCACACGACGGAGCAGAACCACGGCCACCGGCGCCATAAGCAACGCCATCGCCGCGCTGATCGCGACGGTCAGCTCGAAGGCATGAGTGAAGGCTTCGCGGGCGGTGCCGAGGAGCTCGACGCCGAGGTGATCGGGCAGCCGAGCGGCCACCGCCACCGCGCCGGCGAGCGTGGCTTTCGCGACCGCGGTCGCCTCAGCGGGGACGCCGATCGGGACACCGCCGGTCATCATGCTGCGATAGACTGCGACGCCGATGCTGCCGAGGATCGCGATGCCGAGCGCCCCCCCCAGCTCGGAGCTGGTCTCGGAGATCGCCGACGCGGCCCCCGCCTGCGCGACCGGGGCGCTCCCGACGATGAGGTCGGTCGCCAGGATGACCACGGGCGAGAACCCCAGCGAGTAGATGATGGACCCGATGACGATGACCGCGAGCCCGGACGGTCCATCGACTTGGGTGAGCACGGCCAGTCCGCCGGCCGCGAAGACCAGACCGGCCCCGACGAGATACGCCGCGTGGATCCTGCGCGCCATGACTGGGACTACCATGGAACCCGTAACAAACGCGGCCATCGAGGGCACCGTTGCGAGCCCTGCCTGCAGCGGAGACAGCGCCAGCACCAGTTGCAGGTACTGCGCGATGAAGACATACGCACCGAAGACCACGAACGTGCCGAGCGTATAGGTTGCCAGTGAAACACTGAAGGCGGGTGCCCGGAAGAGGCGCAGGTCGATCAGGGGATCGGCCAACGAGCGCTGCCGGCGCACGAACAGGGCGCCGACCGCGAGGCCTGCCGCGATCGCGCAGGCCGCCGGCACGCTCGGCCCATCCTGCGCGATCTGTTTGAGGCCGTAGATCACCAGGAGCACTGCGGCCAGCGATAGAGCGGCGCTGAAGACGTCCAAGCGGCCAGCGTTGGGATCACGGAACTCCGGCAGCAACACGGGCCCCAGCGCCAGCAGCAGCAGCATCACCGGCACGCCGATCAGGAACACCGAGCCCCACCAGAAGTACTCCAGGAGCACGCCGCCGAGCAGCGGGCCGATCGCCCCCCCGACCGAGTAGCTGGTGACCCAGACCCCGATCGCGACCGTGCGCTCATGCGGGTCGAGGAACATGTTGCGGATCAGGGAGAGGGTCGAGGGAGCCAGGGTCGCCCCGGCGATCCCGAGCAGCGCGCGGGTCGCGATCAGCATCTCGGGCGTCGTCGAGAACGCCGCGAGCAGCGAGGCGACGCCGAACGCCGCGGCGCCGATCAGCAGCAGCCGGCGCCGGCCGATCCGGTCGCCCAGCGTGCCCATGGTGATCAGCGACCCGGCGATCAGGAAGCCGTAGATGTCGATGATCCACAACTGCTGCGCGCTGCTAGGCCGGAGGGCCGCGCTGATGTGCGGCACCGCCAGGTTCAGCACGGTCAGGTCCATCGAGTAGAGCAGGCAGGGCAGGGCGATCACGGCGAGGCCGATCCACTCGCGGCGTCCCGCCCTCGGTGCGTCGACGGTGGCGCTCATGAGAGCGGAGCGATTATTCGTCCGCACAGCCGGCAAACGCCTCTGAGTGCTGGAGCATGGCCTTACTTCCTTGAGTAAGGGGTGACCTCGGGTCGCTCGGACCGCGCAGGCGCTCGGCGTACCCGCGCCCGAGGCCCAAGCAGCCCCACTACGGGCGCGCTGGCGCCACCTCCACCCGGATGCTGCGCCACTTCCCCTGGCGGAACCGCAGCACGCTCAGCGCACAGCGCGTCATGTGGCCCAGTAAGATGGCCGTCCAGATATCGGCGGGGCGCAAGCCGCGCGTCGCCTGGAACAGCGCGCACAGGCCGAGTGGCACGACGACCTGGGAGACGATCGAGATGAACAGGGGCGAGCGGGTGTCGCCCGTGCCCTGGAGTCCTCCCGTGTAGGTGAGCGCGACGGTGACGAAGAGCCCCGACATACTAAGGAAGCCGAGCAGCTGCACCCCGAGGCCGACGACGACCGGGTCAGTCATGCCGAACAGCGCGAGCAGGGCGCGCGGGATCGTGATGAACAGCAGACCGATCGCCGCCGCGACGCCGAGCCCGAGTCCCGCGGCGACGTGCACGCCGTGCACCGAGCGGTCGGGGCGGCCCGCCCCCAGGTTCTGACCCGCGACCGCGGCGGCGGCGCCCATCAACCCCACCGACGTCCACGTGATGAACGAGAACAGCTCGGTGTAGCCGACCGCATAGGCGGCCTGGGCCTCGGCGCTCTGCGCCAGCGAGCCGATGAACCGCAGCAGCAACACACCCGCGACGTTCATGGCGATCCCCTGGAACCCTGTCGGGAGGCCGAAGCGGAACAGCGCTCGGATGACGCCCCAGTCGGGCCGCCAGTCCATGCCGCCGTGCCACACGACGGGCAGCTTTCCCGAGAGCAACAAGTACACGGCGACGCCGCTGATCACGAGGCCCGCCACCGTGGTGCCGACCGCGGCGCCGGCAGTGCCCAATCGGGGGAACGGTCCCAGCCCCGTGATGAACGCCACGTTGCACGCGACGTTCAGTACGGTGAGCAGAACGCCCAACCGCAGCGGCGTACGCGCGTCGCCTGCCGCCCGCAGGGCTCCCCCGACCATGAAGAAGAGCAGCATCCCGATGCTGCCGACGAACATGATCCGGAGGAACGGCAACGCCTCGGTGCGGACCGCGGGCGCAGCGTTCACGACGCCAAGCAGCGAGGGCGCGAGGAACCAGCCCAGCGGCGCCAGCAGCAATCCCCAGAGCGCCACCGCCGCGAGGAAGGCTTGGTAGACGGTACGATTGACCTTCTCTGGCTCGTTGGCGCCGGCGAAGCGAGCCACGAGAACCCCCATCCCGCTGAACACCGACATGACAAACACGATCACGACGATAAAGATCTGGATGGCCACGCCGATGGCGGCGTTCCCGGCGTACCCCACGAAATGACCCACCAGGGCGTGATCGACCATGCCCTGGAGCCCGCCGATGAGATTCTGCAGCATGGTGGGCCAGGCGAGCATCCAGACGGCGCGAGCGAGCGGGCCCTCGACGATGGAGCGATCGAGCGGCTTACTTCCCCCGCTTGGCATCCAGGCTCCACGGCCCCGCGCCGGCGGCTGAGATGTAGAGCCAGATGAAGCAGCACAGCGCCGGGAGGACGCCGTTGTTGGCGATGGGCCAGAACCCCAGGGGAGCCGAGAACTGGAAGTAGGCCACCGCCATCTCGCCGGCCAGCAGAAAAGCGATCGGACGTGTGAACAGGCCGAGGAGCAGGAAGGGCCCGCCCACGACCTCGAGGACGCCGGCGATCCAAAACTCGGAGAGCGGCGTGGCGGTGGCTCCGTTTGGAGGCATCCCCATCGGGAAGGCGACGAGCTTCATCGTGCCGGCCTGAATAAAGATGAACGCGGTGAAAATGCGGAGCACGCTGAGCAGCCGTGGGGCCCAACTCGGCCACTTCGCGACGACGTTCGGGGCGGTCATGATGCGTACCTCACTTTCCGTTTTCGTGGTCGAAGGAGACCTTCACCTCGGCGCGGCGACTTTACGTTTCGATGGCCGTGTCAAGAAGCGTTCTGCAGCGCCGCAGCAAACGGCCGTCTCCCAAGTGCTCAGCACACGCGGCAAATGCTTGGGTGGGCCCGCGCCACTTGAGCTCCTCCACATCCCGAAACAGCGGCGCGTCCGTCCGGAGTGTCGCCAGACGCTTGAACAGCAGCGCCAGATCGCGCTGCTCCCCGAGGACGGTGGGCGGGAAGTCCTCGATGACGCCGTGCTGGTTCAGGAGCCGTGCCGCGGTGACCGCACCGATCCCCGGAATCCCTGGATATCCGTCTGCCGCGTCGCCGACGAGGGCGAGGAAGTCCGGGATCAGGGCGGGATCCACCCCGAACTTCTCGCGCACGCCCGCCGCATTGCGGACCTTCTGCCCCTTGCGATCCACCTGTACGACGCGGTCCCCGCGGACGCACTGCGCCAGGTCCTTGTCGGGAGTCCAGATGCAGACTTTTTCCACGCTCGCATCAGCCGACGCGATGTGGGCCGCGGAGGCGAGCGCGTCGTCTGCCTCGAGCTCGATCATGGGCCATACCGCCACGCCCATGGCGGCGAGGGCCGCTTCGAGCGGGTGGAACTGCGCGAGCAGGCCCGGCTCGATGCCATCCCCCGTCTTGTACTCGGACCAGAGAGCGTTGCGGAAGGACTCGATGACGTGGTCGGTCGCGACCCCGATGTGGGTGGCCCCCTGCTCGATCATCTCCAATACCGAATGCAGCACGCCGACGACGGCGCCGAAGGGCTGATCCACGCCCTCGGTAGCGCGACGCCGGCCGTAGAACTGGCGGAACAGCTCGTACGTGCCGTCCACGAGATGAACGATCATCGTGGCGCCGTAGGTCTAGCGGGCGGGTTCCTGGTACAGGCCGATCACGTTCCCCGCGGGATCGCGGAACCGTGCGGTTATCTCGGGCGCATCCGCGCCGATCGGTTGCACGAGCGCGCCGCCGTGGGCAACGACGGCCTCGATGGTCGCGGCCACGCTGTCCACCATGATGTAGACGAGCAGGCCCGGTTGCGACGACGCCGGTCGCCCCAGCACCCACGTGCCGCTCACCTGGCCGGTCGCGTCGTCGAACGCGGTGGAACCGTCTCCGCGCTTCCGGATCTTCCAGCCGAACAGCTTGGCGTAGAAGTCTGCCGAGTGCCGGATGTCGACCGCAGGAATCTCGATGTAGCAGATCTTGCCGTTCGTCAAGGTCGGGGGCATCAGAGCTCCTTTGGATCGTTGGGCGCCGCTCCGCGCGCGCACGCGGCGGCACGCTCGAGGAGCAGGGCGCGCTCGCGGGCGTTGCGCGTGAGCGAGGCCGCGCGCTCGAACTCCGCCCGCGCTTCGTCGAAGCGGCCAAGCTTGAAGAGGAAGTCGCCCCGCACGCTCGGCAAGAGATGGTAGCTCGCGAGCGCGGGCTCGGAGGTCAGCGCAGCGACGATCTCGAGACCGGCGGCCGGACCGAAGGCCATGGCGTATGCCACCGCGCGATTGAGCTCCACGACGGGGGATTGCGTGAGCTGAGTGAGGGCATCGTACAGCGCCGTGATGCGCGTCCAGTCGGTCGCTTCCGGAGTGCGGGCTCGCGCATGACAGGCGGCGATAGCCCCCTGCAGCGCGTAGGGACCCAGGGCGCCGGCGAGCTGCTCGGCGCGCTCGAGCGCCGCGAGGCCGCGACGCACGAGGAGTTGGTCCCAGCACGCCCGATCCTGGTCGAGCAGCAGAATCGGCTCACCCGCCGGACCGACCCGTGCCTTGAGCCGCGACGCCTGAATCTCCATGAGCGCGACGAGGCCGTGGATCTCCGGGTCCTCGGGCGCCAGCTCGGCCAGGATGCGGCCGAGCCGGAGCGCATCCTCGCACAGCGCGGGGCGCACCCAGTCGTCGCCGGCGGTCGCCGAGTAGCCCTCGTTGAACACGAGGTACAGCACCTCGAGCACCGAGGACAGGCGCGCGGCGAGCTCGGCGCCGGGGGGGGGCACCTCGAAGGGAACGCGCGCTTCGCGCAGGGTCCGCTTGGCCCGGACGATCCGCTGGGCGATGGTCGCCTCCGGGACGAGGAAGGCCCGCGCGATCTCATCGGTCGTCAGACCGCCGAGCAGGCGCAGCGTGAGCGCCACCCGCGCGTCGGTCGAGAGCACCGGATGACAGGTCGTGAAGATCAGGCCCAACAGATCGTCGCCGACGTGATCGTCGAGCGCCGCGTCGAGATCGCGCTCCGGGCTCTCTTCCCGGGCGCGCAGCTCGTGACCGACCTCCACGTGCTTGCGCTCGAGCAGCTTGCCGCGGCGAAACAGGTCGATGGCCCGATGCTTCGCGGTGGCCATCAGCCAGGCCCCGGGGTTGTCCGGGACGCCCGACTCCGGCCACCGCTCGAGTGCGGCGACGAGCGCGTCCTGCGCGAGATCCTCCGCGGTGCCGACGTCCCCGGTGATGCGCGTGAGCCCGGCGATGAGTTTGGCCGACTCGATTCGCCAGACGGCATCGATCGCGCGGTGGGTGTCCGACGTGGTCACCGCTTGGCCTCGTTCTGCGCGATCCGCGCCTTGACAAGCTTCCGCACCAGCGCCGCGGGGAGGGGCTTGTCGGCGGTGAAGCGGATGGTGCCTTTGGCGGTCTGGTACGATGCGAGTTCTGTCTTGAGCGTCTTGGTGAGGTAGGTGCTCATGAAGAGACTGCAGTGATCCTTGAACGCGGCGAAGCACAGCAGCGTGCCGTGGTGCTTGAAGCACGGCATCCCGTAACTGATGACCTCGGTCGCTTCGGGCGCGGCGGCCTTGATCGTCTGGCGTAGCTTCTGGAGAGCGGCCCGCGGGGCGGGTGGGACCGCCCTCAAGTAGTCGGCCACCGAGGCGAATTTCTTCATGGGGCGAAGAACTCCTTCAGAACAGGGGCGAGGGCCTGTGCCGATACGTTGTGGGTCTGACCCAGCAGCGTGCGCGAGCGCGCGCCGGGAATGACTTCCGCCAGCCGCGCTGCCGCGTCGCGCAGCACCGGCATGCTCTTCTCACCGGTGATCACGAGCGTCGGCAGGGTGAGCGAGGCCGCCCGCCTGGTCGGTAACGAGAAGTCTCCCATGATTGCCGAGTCGTAGGGGAGTGAGGGGGCCACCGCCTTGAGCTTGGACCACATCGGCAAGAAGCGGAACACCGCTACGAGCAGGCCGGGCATGCCGATGATGTCTTTCATGTAGTACTTGACCGCTTCGCCACGGCGACCCTCGGCGATGAGCCGAACGAGCTGCGCCTGGTGGTCCGCGGGAGGCAGGTGCGCAGGCGTACCGACCATGAACGGTGGCTCGTACAAGGCGAGCCGCTTGATGCTGAGGCCGCTCGCCGCCGCGTGGAGGGCGAGCACCGCGCCAGAGGACATCGCATGCACGCACGCCGATCCCCCGGCCTGGCGGACCAAGGCAGCGAGATCCTCGATCTCGCGCTCGACCGCATACGGTGCCGTGTCGCCGCTGTCGCCGCGGCCGCGGCGATCGTAGGCGAACACCGTGAAGTCCCGCGCCAGGTGCGGCGCCAGTTTCGGCGTCGGCCCGAACGATCGGCTGCAGAACGCGCCGTCGACCAGGATGACCGGCGGTCCCGCGCCCAGACGATCATAGGCGATCATCGTGCCGTCGCCCGAGCGTACGTGTTTCACCCGACGTCCATCTTGCGAAACCGTTCCACCGCCTCGCTGGTACCGAAGTCGTCCAGCTCGAACAGCTGGCGCACCTCGATCTCGCCTTCCTTGCCGTCCAGGGCGGGATTGGGGAAGCGGCGGACCCATTCCATCGCTTCTTCCTTCGACTTGACCTGAATCATCGTGTAACCGGCGATGAGCTCCTTCGCCTCGGTGAAGGGGCCGTCGACCACGGTGCGCTTCGCCCCCGAGTACTTGACGCGCCACCCCTTGGAGCTCGCCTGCAGTCCGGAGGCATCGAGCAGGACGCCGGCTTTCTGCAGCTCCTCGTGGTACTTCGCCATCTCCGCGAGGATCGGCTCGTGCGGCATGACGCCCGCTTCCGAGTCTTTCGTGGCCTTCACAATGATCATGAATCGCATGACCCTATGTTCCTTTCTTGCCCTTCGTCGACTGCGCGCGCACGCGCTCCTCCTGCTCCCTGAACTCGGGCCTGAGTGCGGGACCGAAGTCCTCGGCCTCGAACACCTGGCGAATCTCGATCTCGGCGCCGTCCCCGAAGGGCGCCCGCTTGACCCACTCGATGGCTTCTGCTTTCGACTTCACCTGCCACAGCCAGAAGCCGGCGATCAGCTCCTTCGTTTCGGTGAAGGGTCCGTCGGTCACGGTTCGCTTCCCGCCGGAGAACTTCACGCGCGCGCCCTTCGAGCTCGCCTGGAGCCCCTCGGCCGCCAGCAGGACGCCGGCCTGCTCGAGCTGAATGTTGAACTTGCCCATCTCGGTCAGAATCTTCTCGTCCGGGAGCGCGCCCGCCTCGGAGTTCTTGTCGGCTTTCACCAGGATCATGAATCGCATGGTCGTATCTCCCCACGGTTCTCAGGTTCGGACGCGGGTCTGCCTCGGCTCTACCTACACGACGAGCGAGGGGCGGCGAGATCGACAGCTTGGGTCCTCACCGCCTGACCCCCTCCCCGTTCCGGGGAGGGGGAGTTCGCGACGTTCCCCCTCTCCCGGGGGGAGAGGGGGGATAGGGGTTAGGACTATCCGCCGGCAATGGCCCCGAGGACGACGAAGGGCTCCGTACCCTCGGCGACCGCCGCGGGCAGCGGAGCGTCCGGCGGCTCGTGGGTCAGATCCCGCTCGCAGGCGAAGAACCGCAGGAACGGCCGGCGCTGCTCGGTGACGTGGTCGCGGATCGTCCCACGGAGCACGGGATAGCGGGCCTCGAGCGCGTCGAGGACCGACGCTCGTGTGACCCGGCCGGCGATGTCGAGCTGCACCTCGTCCCGAACGTGCGCCAGCGTCCGCAGATGCGGCGGGAGGACGACGCGGATCACGGCAGTGTCTGCACCTCGACGGACAACACTGCCGGAAGGTCTCGGACAATGGGAGCCCAGCTGTCTCCGGCATCGGCCGACAGGTACACCTGCCCGCCTGAGGTGCCGAAATACACACCGCACGCATCGAGCGAGTCGACGGCCATCGCGTCGCGCAACACGTTGACGTAACAGTCGCGTTGCGGCAGGCCCTGCGTGAGCGCCTCCCACTCGGTTCCACCGGTGCGGCTGCGGTACACTCGCAGCTTCCCGTCAGGCACGTAATGCTCGGAGTCGCTCTTGATCGGGACGACGTAGATGGTCTCCGGCTCGTGCGCGTGCACGTCGATCACGAAGCCGAAGTCGGTCGGGAGGTTGCCGCTGACCTCGCGCCACGAGTCGCCGGCGTCGTCCGAGCGCATGACGTCCCAATGCTTCTGCATGAACAGCACGCCTGGCCGCGAGCGGTGCAGCGCGATGCGGTGCACGCAGTGGCCGACTTCGGCAGTGGGGTTGGGGATGTACTGGGAACGCAGGCCGCGGTTGATGGGCCGCCAGGTCTTGCCGGCGTCGTCGGTCCGGAAGGCGCCGGCGGCCGAGATGGCCACGTACATCCGCCGAGCGTTGCTCGGATCGAGCAGGATCGTGTGGAGGCACATCCCGCCGGCGCCCGGCTGCCAGCTGGGCCCCGTGCCGTGGCCGCGCAGCCCCGCAAGCTCCTGCCACGTCTTGCCGCCGTCGCTCGTGCGGAACAACCCCGCGTCTTCAACGCCGGCGTACACCGTGTCCGGATCGGTGAGTGACGGCTCGAGGTGCCAGACCCGCTTGAACTCCCAGGGATGCTGCGTGCCGTCGTACCACTGGTGCGTGGTGAGGGGCTTGCCCGTTTCCGGGGACGCGTCGTAGACGAACTTATTGCTCTCGCCGGCCGGCATGGCGCCGGGCTTGATGGTCATTCCGCCGCCGGGCGTCTCCCACGTCTTGCCGCCGTCGCAGGAGCGTTGGATGACCTGTCCAAACCACCCGCTGGACTGCGACGCGTACAGCCGATTCGGGTCGGCGAGCGAGCCCTTCAGGTGATAGATCTCCCAGCCGGGAAAGTGAGGGCCGCTCACGTCCCACTGTTTGCGTTTGCCGTCCGCGGTCAGGACGAAGGCTCCCTTCCGCGTGCCGACCAGTACCCGTACGCCGCTCATGACTCACTCCTTTCATGACATGCCCCGTCACGGGGCGAGGAACCACACCTGACGAATCTCGCACTCCCCTTCCCACCCTGGCCAGTGCTGTTGGTGCAGTCGCATGAAGCTCCGCGCAGCTTCGAGCGCCTCATCTCGCGACTTCGCCTCGAGCACGGCATAACCGCCGACGACCTCCTTGGCCTCGGTGAAGGGCCCGTCGGTCACCGTCAGCTTCCCTCCGGAGACCCGGAGGCGTGCGCCCGTCGAGCTCGCGGAGAGTCCTCCGGTCTGGATCAGGGAGCCATCCCTGAGGGAGTCCTCGGTGAGCTTGGCCATGGCGTCCAGGAGCGCCTGGGGCGGAGGCCCCTGGTTCTCGGCCGACTTCACGATCGAAAGGAATCGCATAGCTTACCTCCCCGCGGCCTTCTGGACGTCGGGCGGGAAGTCCGAGATCTCCTGCACCTGGCGCACTTCGATGATGTCGCCGTCCTGCATGGGCGCGCGCTTCGCCCATTCGATCGCTTCGGCCCGGGACTGCACCTGGATCATCCAGTAGCCGCCGAGCACCTCCTTCGCCTCGGTGAACGGCCCGTCGGTCACCATGGGCGTGCCGCCGGAAAAGCATACGCGGGCGCCCGTCGCGGGCGAGTGCAGCCCGTCGAGCCCGAGCAGGACGCCGGCCTTGGTGAGGGACTCGTTGTACTTCGTCATTTTGGCGACGAGGTCGGCTGGGGGCGCGAAGTCCGCCGCCGCCTTCTCGTACCCCTTCGGGATCACCAGCATCATGAATCGCATGGTCCTCGGTGCCTTCTGGTTTCGGGTTCGTGCCGGGCCCATCCCGGTTTCATAGAAGCGTCGAACGAGGGGCTCCGGAATCGACACACGAGGTTTCGCTTGGAGACTAAGCGTCAGATGTACGTGAGCTCGCGGCCCTCGGCGGCGCACCGTAGCATGAGCGCGCCTCGGCTCATGTCTCCCCGCCCGATGAACTCCCGGGGAAAGCGCAGTCGCGGTCCCAACACCTGTTGCAGCGGCTCGAGGTACTTCGCCGTCGCGATGCTGCCGAGCAGGACGACAGCGTCTGTCGGGTGCAGGCGCTCGGCCAGTCGAGCGGCATCGCGCTGCAACGGGTGGGTGTAGCGCCGATCGCCCGGATCAACCGGAATCTGGGCGATCGCTCGTAACCCCGCGAGATCGATGAGCGTTCGGGGAGGACAGAGGCCCCGGCCCGGCACGATGACCTGAACGCCACCGCAGTCGTGCGGCGGCTTGGCGAACGCCGACGCATAGGCCAGCTTGCCCCGAAAATACAGGCCGCTCATGAAGCTGAAGACCTCGCCAATGGTCGCACCTTCTTCCGATCGTAGCCGCAGTGCCAAAGCCGAGCGGGCCTCCTTCCGCAGCAGAAACCCGGCGCGCTTGCCCGAGCAATTGGCGGGTGAGAGCAGGAAGATCTGGTGACCTGGCGACATATATTCTTTCAAGCTATGCCGGGACTGCGCCGCAAGGTACCGACGCGCACGAGCGTCGAACCCGAGCCGATCGTCGTCGCGGGGCACGAGATCGCCATCTCGAACCCCACCAAAGTGCTCTTCCCAAAGCCCGAGTACACGAAGCTCGATCTCGTGCGCTACTACCTCGCCGTGGCCGAGGGAGCGCTGCGTGGGACTGGCGGCCGGCCCAACGTGCTGGTGCGCTACCCCAACGGCATCACCGGTGAGTTCTTCTATCAGAAGCGCGCGCCGGAATCGCGCCCGCCGTGGATCGAGGTCGTCACGCTGCGCTTTCCCTCGGGGCGCACGGCGGAGGAGGTTGTGCCGCGCGACGCCGCTGCGCTCGTGTGGCTCGCCAACCTCGCCTGCCTGGAGCTGCACCCGCACCCGGTGCGCGCCGAGGACTTGGACCATCCCGACGAGCTGCGCGTGGACTTGGATCCAGTGCCCGGCGTGAAGTGGCCGCAGGTGCGCGCCGTGGCACGCGTGGTCCAAGTCGCGCTTGGCGACTTCGGGCTCACCGGCTGGCCGAAAACGTCAGGCTCGCGCGGCATGCACGTCCTCGTGCGCATCGAACGGCGCTGGACCTTTGACGCAGTCCGTCGCGCGGCGTTGGCGCTAGCGCGCGACGTGGAGCGCCGCGCGCCCACGCTCGCGACGAGCAAATGGTGGAAGGAAGAGCGCCACGGCGTGTTCGTGGACTACAACCAGAACGCCAAAGACCGGACCGTGGCCTCCGCCTACTCGGTGCGGCCGACGCCCGATGCGCGGGTCTCGGCGCCGCTCAGCTGGGACGAAGTGGAGGACGCCGACCCGGCCGATTTCACGCTCGCCACCATGCCCAAGCGTTTCGCCAAGCTGGGCGACCGCCACGAGGGGCTAGACGAGACCCCCGGCTCACTGGAGGGCCTGCTCGAGCTGTCGGCGCGGCACGAGCGCGCAGGGCTGGGTGACGCGCCGTGGCCGCCGCACTTCAAGAAGCAGCGTGGCGAGCCCCCGCGCGTGCAACCGTCCAGGGCCCGCACTGCCAAGCACCCGTTGATCGAGATCGCGCGGGCCAAGCGCAAGCAGGACGCACTCGCGGGGCTCAAACGCTGGAAGGCGCGTCACCCCAAAGCCGCCAAATACCTCGAGCCCGCCGATGTGCTGGTCGATTCGATGCGCGGCCGCTCGTCTACCTGGACGCGGATCCGGGTGAACCTGCAGCGCGTGCCGCCGAAGCTCCGGCCCCGTCAGGAACGTCTCGACCCGGACGAGAAGACCTTGGCGAGCTGGTAGGGACGCGCGACCTCGAGCTGGTCGTAGCGACAGGCGGCGGGCCGCTTGTCCGGCCGCCACCGCAGGAAGGTGGCGGCGTGGCGGAAACGGTCGCCCTGCAAGTGGTCGTACTTCACCTCGCACACACGCTCGATGCGCAGCGGCTCCCAGGAGAGATCCTTGCCCGCGCTCCAGCGACTCTGTCCGCCGGGCATGCGGGTGCCGCGCGCGTCGGCCTGCGCCCATGCCCGCCAGGGGTGCTTGTCCAGCGCGTGCTTGCGCAGCGGCGTCAGCTCTTTCACGAGCTGTTTTCGTACCGCCGTCGTGAACGACGAGGTCACGCCGACGTGCTGTAGCATGCCGCGGTCATCGTACAGGCCGAGCAACAGCGAGCCGACCGCGTCCTTGCCCGTCTTGTGCCAGCGGAATCCGGCCACCACGCAGTCGGCGGTACGCGCATGCTTGACCTTGATCATCGCGCGTTTGCCGGGCTGGTAGGCGAGCGCCGCGGCCTTGGCGATGACGCCATCCAGGCCCGCGCCCTCGAACTGCTCGAGCCAGGTGGCCGCGAGGCCCCGGTCTTGCGTCATCGGCGTGAGATGGAGCGGCGCAGCTAACTTCGCGAACAGCTGCTCCAAGAGCGCCCGTCGCTCGCTTTGCGACGCGGCCATACGGTCGCGCCCCCCGGAGGCGAGGAGGTCGAAGGCGACGAAGCTTGCCGGCGTCTCGTGCGCGAGCTTTGCCACGCGCGAGGCGGCCGGGTGCAGCCGCATCTGCAGCGCGTCGAAGTCGAGACCGCGCGGCGTCGCGATCACGATCTCGCCATCGATCACACTGCCTTTCGGCAGCTGCTCGAGCAGCGTGTCGTGCAATTCCGGGAAATAGCGGTCGAGCGGCTTCAGGTCGCGGCTCTGGATATAGACGTCCGAGGCGCCGCGAAACACGATCGCGCGGAACCCGTCCCATTTGGGCTCGAAGAGAAAGGTCCCCTCCTCGGGCAGCGCCTCGGCCAACTTGGCGAGCATCGGCTCGATCGGCGGGGCGATGGGAAATTGGTGTTGGGCGCGTCGTGGCGTGCTCATAGCCCCGGACCGTTGTCTTAACGCGTTCCTTACAACTCTTCCATCAAGTCTAACCCCGGCTTGAGGCTCCGCGCCCCTGACCGAGGCGAGGAATGTTAGAACGCCGCCAACACTGCGGTCCGCACCTCGGTCGCCTTGCCCGTACTCCGGTCCAGGACCTCCACCCGGAACGTCCCCCACTTGGCCGCAGTGGCAGGCGTTTTCGGGATAGGTCGTCTCTAGCGTTGCAGGTAGCGGCGGCGCCGCGCGGCCGGGAGTCTCTCGACCGCGTACCTGAGCATCGTCCGCGGCATGCGCTGACCATGCCCGCGCAGGAAGCCCTCCAATGCTCGCTGGTCCCGCTTGCCCACCTCGCGCAACATCCACCCGACGGCCTTGTGGATCAGGTCGTGCTCGTCATCGAGCAAGCGCTCGGCAAGCCGGAGCGTTTGGCCGAACTCGCCCCGCTTGATGAAATGGAACGTCGCCAGCACCGCGATCCGCCGCTCCCACACGCTGCTCGACTGCGCCAGCCGGCGCAGCACCCCCCGTGAGCGCCCATCCAGGTAGGGGCCCACGACGTGTTCGGCCGAGAGGTCCACCAGATCCCAGTTGTTGATGTGGCTGGTATTGCGCAGGTAGAGGTCATAGACCTCCCGCCGGTCCTCGGGTCCGCCCTTGCGGAACCGATCTACTAGGATCAGCAAGGCGACGAGTCGCTCTTCGTGAATCCTGGACCGAAGCAGGCGCCGCACGTCCGCGAGCGGCAAGTCGCCGAAACGCCGCGCAATCGCGCGGGACTGCGGCACCATCACGCCCAGGAACTCGTCGCCCTCCCCGTATTCCCCGGGGCCAGTCTTGAAGAACCGACGCAGTGTCCCGGCCTTTTGCTTACTCGCCGCCGCCCGGAGCTCATGCCGCAGTCGCGATACCTTGCGCACCCTAGAAGCTGGGCTCGTCCGCGGTGGGACCGTAGACCGCGGGAACCGGGGCGCTCGTGAGCCGCAGGTACACGGTGAGCTGGCCACGATGATGCGCGAGATGATTGAGCACGGAGCGCCGGTACACGGTGTATTTCGGGTTGGTGTCGACGGTCCGGCCTCCGACCTTGAACGCCCAGGGTTTCTTGAACTCCGCGTCCGTGGTCTCCACGAGGGCGGCGCGCGCCGCGATCACGTTGCGATCAAACAGCTCGAGAATCTGCTTCGTGCTCGCGAGGGCCTCAAACTTCGGAGGCGGTCCGCCGAGTGGCATGATGTCGAGCTCGTCGCGCGTGAGGGCGTTCACCACCCAGCCCGGAAGCTCGGCGACCAGCGTCGCGAGCCGGCCGAGCGTCATCGACTTGGGATGGGGCTGCCACGAGGCTTTGCCGTCGGGCACCCGCTCGAGCACCCGACGCGTGGCGGTCATCTCTGCGTCGAACTCTGGAATCAACAATTCGGCGAGCGCCATTCCGTGGCCTCCGACATGGATGAGTCGCGAAGGTACTTGCTGGTTACCGCTATCCCTTCCTCCCAAACCGCTCGAAGCGGTACGCGAGTTCCGGACCTCCGTCACCCTCGTACGCGAGTTGTGCGACGAGCAGCGCGAACGGCTCGGTGTAACGGGCGATCCGTAAGGGCCCGGCGTCCACGGGATCGAAACCCACGTCGCGGATCAGCTCAGCGGCAATCTTTTTGCTGCTCGCATCGTCGCCGCAGTAAACGAGGCTGGGTCTACCGGCTTTGCGCCGAGCCTCGAAGACGCCAAACAGCACCTCGCTCGGCACCGTGTTGAACGCGGAGACGACCCGAGCCTTGGGAACCTTCTTTGCCAGTGCTTCCGAGCCCGAGGAGGTGTGGGCGATCACGAGGTCGGTATTGTCGGCATTCATCGGGAGCGAGCAGTTCACGATGACCTTGCCCGACACGTCGCCTGCTTGTTGCAATACGTCGTCGACTCGGGACCAGTGCACGGCCAGCAACAGCGCGTCCGCTTCACGCGCGGCGTCACCCGGCGTGCCGGCCCGCGCGCTCCCCTGCGCCTTACGTGCGAGCGTCTTCAGCTTCTGCTCGCTGCGCGCGTAGCTGAAGACCACCTCATGCCCGGCACGCGCGAAGAGCGTGCCGAGCTTGCCACCCATCAACCCCGAACCGAGGACGCCAATGCGCATGTCAGAGACCGGTCCTTTTCTCCAGGTGCTCGGGGTACCGCGCGCCCTGGATCGTGATGTGTGAGGCGGCGCTCTCGATCTCACGGAGATCGTCGGATGTCAGTCGGATCGCCACTGCGCCGAGGTTCTCCTCGAGCCGCGCCAGCTTCGTCGTGCCCGGGATGGGAGCGATCCACGGCTTTTGGGCGAGCAGCCACGCGAGCGCGACTTGGGCCGGTGTCGCCTGTTTCTTTTCCGCAATCTTCCGCAGGACATCCACGATGGTCTGATTCGCCTCGCGAGCGTCAGGCGTGAAGCGCGGCACGATGTTGCGGAAGTCCGAATTCACAAACGTCGTCTTCTCGTCAATCGTGCCCGTCAGGAAGCCCTTGCCGAGGGGACTGAATGGCACAAACCCAATGCTGAGTTCCTCGAGCGTAGGCAGTAGTTCTTCCTCAGGGCGTTTCCACCACAGGGAATACTCACTCTGCACGGCCGTCACCGGCTGGACTGCGTGGGCACGGCGGATCGTGCGCACGCCGGCTTCAGACATGCCGAAATGCTTCACCTTACCTTGCCGAATCAAGTCCTTGACTGTTCCCGCGACGTCTTCGATCGGGACGTTCGGGTCGACGCGATGCTGATAATAGAGATCGATGACGTCGGTCCTGAGTCGTTTCAGCGAACCATCGACGCTCTGCTTGATCCGCTCGGGGCGACTGTCCTGCACCTGCTGCCCGCTGCTGTCAACTCTGATCCCGAACTTCGTGGCGATCACCACCTGCCCGCGCAATGGAGCCAGCGCCTCACCGACGAGTTCCTCGTTCGTGTAGGGTCCGTAAATTTCGGCGGTATCGAAGAATGTGACGCCGCGTTCCACGGCCGTGCGGATGAGCGAGATCATCGCCTGCTTGTCCGGTGGGAGGCCGTAGCTCTGGCTCATCCCCATGCAGCCGAGCCCGAGGGCCGAGACCTCGAGATTGCTCTTTCCAAGTTTGCGCTTTTGCATTCGTCGCTCCTTCAGGGCTTCACCATGACTTTGATTGCCTCGCGCTCGTTGTCAGGGAGTTACCTCACGTTCCGACGGGCGCGGGCTCGTCGAGAGCGAGCGAGGTGGACAGCTCGCGGTAGGCGTCGATCTGCGCCTGGAGATCGGCCACGTGCTGCTCGGCGAGCGCGATGGCATCGGCGCCGGCGATGAAGCGGCGCGGCGGCGGCTCCTCGCTGACGATCGCGACCAGCGCTCGCGCGAGGTTGGCCGGGTCGCCGCCTTGCCGGCCGCTCTGTGCCTGCCACCACTTCAGCTGCTCCGCCGTGCGGTCGGCGTAGTCCTCGATGGACGGCTCGGCGTAGGTCACGGACGCCGGCTCCAGGAGCTCGGTGCGGAAGAACCCCGGGTTGACGATCGTGGTGGTGATGCCGAACGGCGCAACCTCTTGCTGCAGCGACTCCATCCAGCCCTCGAGGCCGAACTTCGCCGCGGCATATGCCGAACAGAAGGCAAACCCGACGAGGCCGGCGGTCGACGAGATCGAGATAATGTGCCCAGAGCGCTGCTTGCGCATGATCGGCAGGACCGCGCGGGTGACATTCATCGGGCCGATGAGGAGCGTCCCCAACTGCCGGTCTATCTGCTCCGGCGTCAGCTCCTCGAAGTAGCCGGCAAAGAAGTTGCCGGCATTGTTGACCAGCACGTCGATGCGGCCGAACCGGTTGACAGCGGCACGCACGGCCGCCTCGGCATCGGTGCGGCTGGTGACGTCCAGCTTGACGACCAGTAGGTCGTCCGACTCACCCACGGCCTTGGCCAGGGCGTCGGGGTCCCGGCCGGTGCCCACCACCGCGTGGCCGGCGGCCAGGGCGGCTTTGGCGAAATCGACGCCCATGCCACGGGCGGCTCCAGTAATGAACCAGATCTTCTTGTTAGCCATGGTATCTCATTCCCTTCTTGATGTCATTCCCATCGTGTACCCCGGCTTCTTGTACAGTTTCGCCGAGGTCTCAACGATGTCGGGTTTATAGACCTTCTCGGCCCAGTCCCCCGCGGAGACTTCTTCGATAGCGACCGAGACGGACTCGTCTCCGTAGTTCAAGGCATTCATGACGTCTTTGACGATTGCTTCCGTGAGTCGCCGCTTCTGCTGTTCGGATTTTCCGGGCCAGAGCTTCACGATGACATGAGGCATTATTCGCTCCTCTTATTCCGGCTTTGATCCGCCTGGTATTGCTCGTCGCTGACCTGTTCCATCCAGTCTACGGCCTTGCCATTGAGGTGTTCCTGAATGGCGAGGTGCGTCACGGCGGTGGTTGCCGTAGCGCCGTGCCAATGCTTCTCACCCGGCGGTATCCAGATCACGTCACCGGGCCGAATCACCTCGATCGGGCCTCCCCAGCGCCGCGCGAGACCGCGGCCAGCCGTCACGATCAGGGTCTGGCCCAGCGGGTGCGTGTGCCAGGCCGTCCGGGCGCCGGGCTCGAACGTGACGCTGGCACCGGAGACGCGTGCCGGATCGGGGGCCTGGAACAGCGGGTCGACACGTACTGTGCCGGTGAACCACTCGGCGGGTCCAATGCCGGAGGGTTGCGAGCCGCTGCGCTTGATGTCCATGCGGCCAATCGTAGCAGGACCGTGCGCGCCCGTGTAGCCGGTAAAATCGAGAAGGGTTTGTGAGTATTATTCACAAATGGTGCGCGATGAGCTGAGCGTCCTGTCCGCGTTCCTTGCTGTGGCGGAGGAACGGAGCTTTACCCGGGCGGCGAAACGTCTTGGGGTCTCTACCTCTGCGATCAGTCACGCGATGCGGGGGCTGGAAGAGCGGTTCGGCATACGCCTGCTCGCGCGCACGACGCGCAGCGTGGCCCCGACACCTGCCGGAGAGCAGCTCATCGGGCGTCTGCGCCCGGCGCTGGGCGACATTCGCGGAGCGCTGGACCTGATTACCGGGCTGCGGGACCGGCCGGCGGGGCGCGTGCGTTTAGTAGTGTCGCCCATTGCCGCGACGACGGTGCTCGCACCGAAGCTGGGACAATTTGCGCGTGCTTACCCGGACGTCGTGCTTGATGTGAGGACGGACGAGAGCCGTGTGGACATCGTCGCCGCGGGTTTCGATGCGGGGATTCATTTCGGGGAATTCATCGAACGGGACATGATCACGTTCCGCGTCTCCAAGGACCACCGGCCGGCGATCGTGGGGTCGCCCCGCTATTTCGAGTCGCACGAGAAGCCGGTACACCCGCGTGACCTGACAAGCCACCGCTGCATCAACTTTCGACACGGATCCGCCGGCGTGTACCGGTGGGAGCTCGACAAGGGCAAGCAGTCTCTCACGGTGGCGGTGAACGGGCCGCTGGTCGTCGATGACGTGGAGATCATGGTCCGTGCAGCGATCGATGGGGTGGGGCTGGCGTTCATGTCGGAGGACCGCGCCGCGCCGCACCTCGCGAGTGGGGAGCTCGTGCGCGTGCTCGAAGATTGGTGCCCGCCGTTCCCCGGCTTTTTCCTCTACTATCCTCGTCAGCGGCAGCTACCGGCGGCGCTCGCGGCGCTCATCGAAACCCTGCGACTGTAGATGAAGGTAACTCGAAGGGAGGACACTTGTACAAGTCACTGCTGCTTTCGATCAACGTGCTCTGCGTCTCCATCGTGTGGGCGCAGTCACCGGCACAAAGCAAGCTCTCGGTGCATTGGGAGGAACTGACGGCGGCCGACTTCCGCGACGCCATCGCCCGTGCGCAAGCCACGTGCCTGCTCCCATTCGGCATCCTGGAGAAGCATGGGCTGCATCTGCCATTGGGAAACGATCTGCTCAACGTGCGATACGTGGCGCTCAATGCCGCCCAGCAGGAATACGCCGTCGTCTTTCCCGAGTACTACTTCGGGCAAATTTTCGAGGCGCAACATCAACCAGGCACAGTCGCCTACAGCCGGGGACTGGAGCTGGAATTGCTGCAGGAGACGACCGCCGAGATGGCGCGCAACGGGTGCAAGAAGATCATCATCGTGAACGGTCACGGCGGCAACAACAGCCTGCTTCCCTACTTCGCGCAGTCGCAGCTCGAGACGCCGCGCGATTACGTCGTGTACGTGCTGGGCATCATGCGCGGCGGGCCGGGCGAGCCGAAGCACAAATCGGACCCGGCGACGGACATGCATGCCGGCGAAAGCGAAACGTCCCTGAGCATGATCGCCCGGCCCGACCTGGTGCACTTGGACCGCGCGCCGCAGGAATCCGGCGCCGATCAGGCGCGCTTGAAGGGGCTGCCGGAAGGCCTCTACACCGGGATCTGGTGGTACGCGCGGTTCCCGAATCACTACGCGGGCGAAGGCGCCGCGGCAACCCGCGAGCTCGGCGAGTTCGAGGCGAAGACGTGGATCAACGGGATCGTGCAGGCGATACGCGCGGTCAAAGCTGACAAGGAAAGCCTGCGATTGCAGAATGAGTTCTACGAGCGGAGCAAGCATCCGCTGGAGACGCCGCAGTGAGACCTGTCATGATCTCGCTGCTGCTAGTTTTCGCGATGACCTGGAACGCTGCTGCGCAAACGCCGGGTGCTGCTCCCGGGCCGCTGGTCGTGTCAACAACCAACCCGCGCTACTTCACCGTCGCTCCCGGTCACCGCGGGGCCGGGCGCGCGGTCTACCTGACCGGCTCACACATCTGGAACAACCTGCACGACGGCATGGGACCAGGGACCGCGTGTGCCGCTACGCCGGAGCCGTTCGATTACGCCGCGTATTTCGCCTTTCTGAAAGAGCGCGGACACAACTTCATCCGGCTGTCGCCCCGGCAGACTGAGAGGGCGTGACTACTCTGGCGGCGTCGCAGTATATTGGAGAGCGCGCATGAACCTCTCCCTCGTCAGACTAGTCGCCACGCTGCTCCTGAACGGCCAGATGCTGTCGGTTGGCCTGCCGTTGTTGTGTGACCAAGTCCAGCGAGCAACGCCGGCGAGCTGCGAGCAACAAATGGCGTCCCACCGGTCTGGGCCGGCCGTCGATGCGACGACCCACGCTACCCCGTGCGCTAACCCGGCGTTCTGCGCGATCACGGCGCCCGCAGTGGTCACGCTTGGTGGAGCCGTTTCCGCCTCCGCACGAGAGTCCCACATTGTCGGTTTTGGGGTCTCGACCCTCGCCCCCGCCGACCCACAAGCACCGCTCCCTCCGCCGCCTCAAGCCTAGCCTCTCCCAAGCGTAGTGTGCCCTGACGCGCCGCCCACAACGGCGCGGGCTCCGGCCGTTCCGCCGGAAACTGATTGGCGAGTGCCGTTCCAACTATCTGACCAAGTCATCGGCAGGTTCGGCGAATCAAGTTGGAACGGCGCGAGGAGAGGTATGCAAGTCCGACAACTGATTCTGGCCGCGAGCGCGCTCGCGATGACGGGCGCCGGTTCTGCGCTCGGGCAGGGCCCGCCGGCGCGCGTCGCTGGCGACTCGGTTCTACAATCGCTGGTCGCTGAAGCGCTCGCCCGGAACCCGACGGTCGCGCAGCGGCAGGCGGCCGTCCGAGCCGCGACGCTCCGTATCCGCCCGGCCGGCTCGCTGCCAGATCCGATGCTGACGGTCGGCGTGATGGACCTGCTGCTACCGCACTTCGAGTTCAACCAAAGCGACTTCACTGAGGCG
>Ga0209761_1000380_pt1 | contig 26731 bp, 27 predicted proteins | sample GraSoi013_1_40cm_4_FD_185818 | JGI IMG/M metagenome (GOLD analysis project Ga0209761, IMG submission 185818) | Grasslands soil microbial communities from the Angelo Coastal Reserve, California, USA - Sample 09_25_2013_1_40cm (SPAdes) (version 2) | ecosystem: Environmental > Terrestrial > Soil >... | reverse complement strand
ACTACCACTTGCGGTTCTGATCTATGATCCCTCATGGGTCGGGGTCCTGATTGCTTTCGGCCTCTGGGCTTTCCTCCCTCTAGGAGAAGACATTTCATGGTATCACTTTGCAGGCGCGTGGCCTGGACCGCAAGATTGGACTTCATGGGGAGGAGGATACTACGTGAAAAAACACTGGTTGCCAAAATGGTATCTTGTGAACTCGCTGGCTACATTCCTCTTCTATGCTCTTGCGCTTGCAGTGGCCATTCTCTGACCTCCGATAACCTCGGCTTCTGCGTGTCTTACGCCCAGCTTTACAATTCGCACTTTCACCTTCTCGCCAGGAGAAGCCCCACTCACGAAGACGAGTAGTCCATTGAGCCGGCCTAGCCCTCGCCCATCCTTTGACTTCTGCGTGATTTCTATCTCTGTCTGGTCGCCCTCTTTCAAACCGTGAAAAGTAGACAATCTGTCTTCGTGTCCAGCCCTTGTATTCTGTCTTTTAGGCTCTGCGAGCTTTAAGACTGTTGCCTGCGGAGATTTTCCTAGATAGAGAGCATGGCAATGCTTTCAGTGAGGATTGACTCCAGTGTCGTTCATTCATGAAACCACTCAACGCCGCAAATTTCAATCGTGCCAGGCGAAAATACCGGCCTCGCAAGGTGAGGTTCTTATTGATTGCAGAGTCTCCACCCTCCTCGGGAGGATTCTTCTATTTTCCCACAACCATCGGCAAAGACCACCTGTTTCGCGAGACGATGAAGGCTCTCGATTTGTGGCCCAAAAGCGAACCCATGCGCAGAGGGGTCGACAAACGATCGATGCTGCGGCGGTTTCAATCGATGGGTTTCTACCTCCTAGACACTTGCGACTTTCCAGTTGACAGGCTCAGCCCAGTTGAAAGAAGAGACGCCGTTTTTCGACAGATGGATCGACTGATTAGGGACGTGATTGAGACTCATCCGCGGCACATCCTGGTCGTGAAATCCACGATTTTCAACCCAGTCCTTAACGCCCTAAAAGAGGCAGGATTTCGGTCTCGGGTGTTGAATTCTGGACCTGTCCCGTTTCCTTCACACGGGAACCAGCGGACTTATCGATCTCAATTGAGACGTGCACTCTTGAAATCACGTTCATCATCATAGACCGCCGACTATTGACCGGTCACTTGCCCTTGTGGTCGTCGGTTACGGTGCGGCTATGTGCCCCGTCTCCAAGCTTGTCGTTACTAGTCATGGTGCCTTGTCGTGAGTGAAATAGGAATAGAGAAAGTAGTCGTGGAGCTCAACGGCTTCCGACAACGAACCGCTATGATCAAGGAAGAGATAGCGAAAGTGAGCAGGGCTCTCGGCGAGCGAGCAGCCCAGCTCAACGACATAGTCGGGAAGAGCTTGTCGAACCTTCGCGAACAGCTCGGCGGAACTACATTGACCGGCTATCTTGCGTTGCAAGGAAAGTACAGCTCTGGCGAACTAACCGAACAAGAGTACAGTTCACAGAGAGACTATTACAAGAACGAGATGCAAAGCATGCTCAGGCGACTCGACGAGACCCGGAAACTCATGATGCTCATGGCGCAGCTGGACGCACGACAACCAGGAGCCGGACCCTCGGGTCCGCAACGGCCTCCCTCCCCGACAAACTAGACTTCAATCCATTCCTTTTATTCCAGCGCGAACTAGGCTCTGAACAGCATAAGTGATCAAATCCTACGGGCCTTCAGCCAATAGTACTCGAAATATCTGTCCATCACTCCAGCGAACTCTTCGTCTGATAATCGAAACGCGATACGCGAACCAGGCTCATTGGGAGTTTCGAGATTCCATAGATACGTGAGGACAGTATCCCTCCCGTCAACCGCGCAAACATTGTAGGGTTTGGGAGACTCCTCGTTCGGTTCTTGTATCACTCCAACTTCTGCCTCATCCGAAAGCAATGACAAACTCTTCTGATCAACAAAACGAGGATTAACGAACGACAGGATCTTAACGGATACCCCTCTGTCCCGGGCTGCTTTCAAAGGCGACCGAAGATCCTCCACGTCCTTCGGGATCAAAGTCGCGAATTGGAGGTAAGCCCTGGTTTTCGCGGTGGAAACGATCTCTCCGATCTTGTCCGAGATCTTATCGCCTCCATGAATTACCCAGAGGCTAATGTTCTTCACTACTTCACGTCGTTCGTAGATTGCTTGGAGATCTTGTTTCATCAGGTTCGTGAACGAGACCATTTCCGATTGTTTCTGTTCGAGCTCTAGTTCTGCCACGGACCTTGGAGGATTCGATTCGTATACAACCGGTCTTCCAGGTCTAGCTCTGATCCACTTTCTCTTCTCCAATCCTTCGAGTGTTCCGTAGACGCGTGCGTAGGGGATCTGTACACTCTCGCTGATCTCGAAGGGGGTTGCGGGTCCGTCGAATACGAGTTTGAGGTAGGTTTTGATCTCGTATTCTGTTAGCCCGTGGTCTTTGAGTATTCGATGGAGGTTTTCGTCGATTCGGGACATGGTTTCGCGGGTGACCTACCTTTTTGCGTAAATCGGGTAGCGAGTATTAGAGGTATTTGACTAAAATAGGTAACGTACAGTGGAGTGTCATGTTGACACTGGAGGGGTCAAAGGACGAATCAGAGCCCCAGTCGCCTGCAGCTTTACCCTCACCTAACAATCTCTGAATTTGAATCATGACGAAAACCGATCAGAAAAAACGGCACTCTTAACCTTTCATCGGACTAGCGGAGGTGCCGACTCTAGTCCAGAGGATACAGGTTCTCGGGTGATGTCATGTTTGCCACCCTCTATGGCTAATTGCCAAAAGACGGACTACTACAGACTCGGAGCCATAGGCACCGCTACCAGCATACTCCACAACTATCGAAAGGCCACGAAGGAGAACCCGCAGACAAGATTTCCGTATGCGAGAAGATTGATGATGAATACGTGTTACGGGTTCAAGATACAGAACGCTCACCTCAGATTACCTCTCAAACCGCGACAGTACGTCTATGTCAAACTGAATAATCACACTCTAAAAGTTCTCTCAGGGGTTGATGTTCGCTCAATCACTTTGACCCCAGGCTCAGTCAGCATTTCCTACTCGAAAGAGACGGTCGAGATCAAACCGGAAGGATACCTTGGGATAGACCGTAACCTAGACAATTCGACCGCCGCATCAACAGACCACAGACCGTTCGAAGATTCGACCTGTCAAGTATAACAAGGATCAAGAGTGATTATCGTTATGTCAAGAGCCGGTTCAAGAGAAACGATTCTCGACTTAGAACACGCGTCTTCTCCAAGTATGGACAAAGGCAGCGGAACCGTGTACAACCACTACTCCACAACGTGTCCAAGAGAATAGTTGACGAGGCCAAGACCCGACGGTATGGGATAGTAATGGAGAGGCTGACTGGGATCCGAAGACTGTATCGCAAGGGTAACGGACAACCCAGAAACTATCGAGCGAGGATGAACACCTGGAGCTATGGAGAACTGCAGCGACAGGTAGAGTATAGAGCACGATGGGAAGGAGTGAAGGTGATCTACGTTCCTGCTAGAAACACTTCCAAGCGGTGCTCAATATGCGGGTACAAGACCCTAGATAGCACCGAACGTCGACTATGGTGTCCACATTGTGGAGCTATCCTAGACAGGGATGAGAACGCGGCTAGAAACCTGGCTGCGGGAGGGCTGAGGTTCAGCCCCAACGGGCCTCCAGGTGACGCAATGGTAGAGGAACGGGAACCAGAGAACGCGACCCTAATCCTCAAAGTCGATGGAGGCAAGTTAAGTCGACAAACCACAACTACGACAATCAACCCCGACAAAGACTTAACAGAACCAGTAACGTTTCTCGCCTAGAACAAAATATGGCGAACATGCGGTACACCTCACTTGGTAGCACTGGCGTTGACGCCTCGGTTCTCGCTCTTGGAGCAATGACTTTTGGATCGAAGGACGCTTGGAAGCTGGGTGGACTCGGTCAAGACATTGTCGACAAGATGGTGTCTCGAGCGATCGATGCTGGAATCAACTTCTTCGACACGGCTGACGTGTACGATGAGGGCGAGTCGGAGAAGACTCTTGGAAAAGCGCTTCAGTCCTACCGAGATAAAGTTCTGATCGCTACTAAGGTTAGAGGCAAGAGTGGAACCGGCATCAACGAGATCGGCCTCTCAAGACATCATGTCCGGCAAGCTGTCCGCCAAAGTCTAGAACGGCTCGGCACAAGGTGGGTCGACCTATACCAGTTTCACTCCTGGGACGCCCACGTCCCACTTGACGAGTCGATCGAGGCAATGCAGGATCTTATTGAAGAAGGACTCGTAAACTATCCCGGCGTATCGAACTTTACCGCGTGGCAAATGGCCACCGTTCAAGCAAGGGCGGAAGAGCGAGGCTTCTCCAGATATGAAACGGCTCAGATGAACTACAGCCTTCTGAACCGGGATGTCGAGCATGAGATTCTTCCATTTCTCAATTACAGCAAGATGAGTCTACTAGTCTGGAGCCCACTTCACGGCGGCGTCCTCAGTGGAAAATACTCCAAAGAAATGAAGCCTCCTGGAACAAGAGCGGGCAACCGAGGACTCTTCTTCCCCTTCTTCGACGAAAAGACAGGTTTCGACATTATTGAAAGAGTCAAGCAAGTTGGCAAAGAGCAAGGCGCGACTCCAGCGCAGGTAGCTCTTTCTTGGTTGCTATCGAAAGGCCATATCGTTATTGTTGGAGCGAAGACGATGGAACAGTTCGAAGAGAATCTCGGCGCACTCGACGTCAATCTCTCAAATGACCAGATTGGAAAACTGGACGAGCTGACGAGACACAGGGTCCAATATCCGAACTGGATGATCGAAAGACAAAGCTCTGGGCGAACTTTTCCGGTATCAGAGCCGTCATGGACGAGGAAAAATTAGCGGGGAGATAGAGGAGATCATGGAATCACAGCAACCTTCCGGCAGAAATCGAGAAGTAGCTACACTTGGAGGAGGATGCTTCTGGTGTACAGAGGCTATCTTCGACCAATTGAAGGGAGTCGAGAGGGTCGAGTCGGGCTATTCCGGAGGAAAGGTTCCGAACCCATCCTACGAGGATGTCTGCACAGGAACGACAGGGCACGCAGAATCTATCCAGATAACATTCGATCCCAAACAGATCTCCTTCAAAGACATCCTACAAGTCTTCTTCACGACACACGACCCGACCACGCTCAACCGGCAAGGGGCGGATGTCGGAACCCAGTACAGATCAGCAGTATTCTACCACAGTCCTGAACAAGAGACCGTAGCAAAGGAAGTTATCAAAGAAACGAACGGATCGAAGATTTGGAAGAAACCAATCGTAACCGAAGTCGTTCCGTTCAAGGCCTTCTACAAGGCTGAGGACTATCATCAGGAATATTTCAAGAACAATGCGAGGCAACCATACTGTCAGGTTGTAATTGCGCCGAAGATCGTGAAGCTACGTGAGCATTACCGGGAAAAGTTGAAGACCTCTTAGCCTCTGAATTCCCTTTCGCTGACCAAAAGTCAGTGAATCATGCTCGAACACTCAGATGACAAACATCTCTCTGATACTTTGCCCCTCGCTCGCATGGTTACGAATTGCCAATATCTGAAGGATCGGACACTCCTACCTCTGACAGCTGAGTGAGAATGGCGGAACCCAATTCAAGAGAGACCCGACCGGCCAGAACACCAGCTATCGTCAAAACATTAGTGCTCACATTATTTATCTCAGCGATTCTATTCTCCGGTTGGACTCTGCTCAAGTACCTCCACTATGCCTCCGTCCCAGGATACATTCAAGCCGGTATCAAACTCAGCATTTCGAACTTACAGATCGAGATTGCAATAGCCGGGCTGATAGGACTACTAACATCGCTTTTCCTTCGGAGCCGCAGACGCTCAAGGAAGGCCAAAACTGGCCAATTGAAAATGACCCCAATGACCTTTGGAATCGCAAGACCTAGTCACCCACTTATGATGACTCAGAGACCGTCCAGAGACGCGAGTTTTGTAATCCGAAAGACACGCAATCGCGGAAGGATCTCGCGGAACCGGATGGGCGAGAGGCTACCTCCAAGCTACGTGGCACCGCCCGAATCCGGAAACACGAACTAGAAACCTTGAGTCCGGTCAGTCCCCCTGGCTGCTCTTGGGACTATCGCAACTACTACTATCTCCTTGCGATGCCCCGGAAGAAAGCAGATATCGAAGAGCACGCTATCACGCTCTCTCATGGGAGAGATAGTCGTCAAGGAACTAACTCCGTCTCTGAGAGACGACTTCCTGTTGTTCTTCGACAGTGTTGCATTTGCGGACAATCCTGATTGGTCTGACTGTTACTGTTCGGCTTATCATTTCGCAAACAAGGGAAAAGCCGAGAGTCGTCATGAGGCTTCAAACCTCGTCGAGGAGGATAGGATGCACGGATTCCTCGCGTACGATAATGGAAAGCCCGTTGGCTGGTGTAACGCAGCTCCCCGCGGCAGCTACCCTGGAGTCCAGTGGTTGATGGGTCCCGGTCCCGATAGATATGAGAAGGTCGGTTCAATAGTCTGCTTCGTAGTAGCGTTTTCACATCGCAACAGGGGAGTCGCGTCTCACCTACTCAGCGCTGCATGCAAGAAGTTTTCCGAGAAAGGATTAGAGTTCGCTGAAGCGTATCCGGTCAAGAATCCACACTCAGCTGCCTACAATTTTCCAGGCCCGCTGTCGATGTACCTGAAAGCTGGCTTCGTAACGCACCGCGACGCTGACTGGTATCTGGTAGTGCGAAAGCGATTCGAAACACCAGGCTGAAAGGCATCATGTTTAGGGCCTCACTCGGCTCTACTGAGCACTAGAAGGGATTTCCCAAGCCACCGGGTGCCTAAAACTATCTCCACGACTCCGATCAGGAGACCGGGGAGCTGAAGCAATACATCAGATCTGTAGAAGATCAAAGCATTGGCGATTATGACGATTAATCCAAGAACGACGAGGAAGAATGCCTTAGACACGTTCTTTCTAAGGAAGCCGAGCTGGGCCATCAAGCGGCGTGTGTCCCAAAATTCGTGGGTTTCGACAATCTTTCCGCCGCTCAACCTGTGAAAATATGCTTGCGGAATCTGAATTTGCTTGTTTGAAGCCTTCACAGTTCTGCTCTTATCGGTCAGGAAGGGTCCTGTGTTGGTTCCGGTCAGGACTCCATGGACGCTAACAGAATCGCCTTCACCGATCATTCGGTCAACCTTGAATTGAATGTCAGCAAAGGCCACGAAATCGGCTGTCATTGAGGATATTACAGACTCTCGACCCTTAACGCCCTTTGGATGAGCAGGTGAGTAATGCACGATTGAGTCTGCCTCGTAGGCGGCGGCGCGACTAACATCATGGGCGTTATGCGCTTCAATTGCAGACTTCACAATGCGAAGGTTTTCTTCTTCGGTCGTGTCTTGCTCACTCATCTGGAGCGACCGAGTTCCAGAAGAACTCGGGGATTATAGGGCTTTTTGCGAGCAGAGCACACAATTAGGACATTACATGGCCTTCCTTAGAATCCCGATTGTTATCTCTGACCCACGTTTCTCTAGGACTCCCCGCCTTCTCGCGGGGCTAGAGCGATGGCGTCTCGGGAGGACGGGGTCGGGGCAGATACGACACCTCACGTGTTGATCCATCGAAGAAGATAGGTTCATTCATCCTTCGGATCTTCAAAAGAGCCAACTCGATATCCGTTTCGGAGGTCGAGAACCTCAAGGCGAGTTCGCTGATTCGAATCCGTCCATGCATCTTGATCATCTCTAAGACCTTAGTGGGTATTTCTACAGCTCTCGGCTTGAGGACTAGTCCGAGGGTTATGAGAATCCCCCCTGCGGCAACTATTCCCAGCCCGATGTATTCAAGTCCGGTGAAGGAACGCCTAATGCTTACGTTAACAGTTGCATCCTGCGAACCAGAATTTAGTAGCATGAAGACGTAGGTGTCAGCCCTTGTTGGCGTAAAGCTGTGGATGTTTTGCAATTCGGCTAGAGAGTAGGTTATCGTTGCAACATTTGTCTGGTTGCTAATGTACGAGTCAAAGTTCCCGCGATCAAGCAGGTAGAAATCCAGCGGTTGACTGGAAGAAAATTGGAATTCGGCCCTTTGATACGCCGAGAGCTGTACGGAGTAGTGGGCGTAATAGTAACGGTTGGCAACATTGCTATGTGATATGTTGCGCTGGTCGTTGAAAATAATGGTAGTCATGGGAGGCGGCAGCGCGATCGAGACTGGGAGGAGTATCGACGCTAGAATCAAGAAGGGAAGGCTCGCTAGGAATACGGTTCTCTTCATTCCAATCTGCCAGAGAGGCCGTTCTCTGAACGCCCAATTGTCTTATCCCGCCAAATAAGGACATAGCGAGCATTAGGGGATGGCGAAAGTCGGGTACGCTTTAATGTGTCAACAAGTAGAGAATCCAAGTAGATTGCTCGAAAAACTAACGGTCATGACAGGTTCGACCTCGGCGTTTGGTAGCCCGGGGGAGACCACCGGTCATGAGCACGAATTTATACCACGGACTTGCAAACTCCCTCCTCTTTTCTCTAAACTCAGTTCGCAAGTCAGACTATCCTCTAGCTATCATGGGGAAATTGATTTGGTCATAGGTGGGACAACCGAGAAGCCCCTATCTGACACTTTCCGAGGAAATATGTCGCTCCAAAGCCGAACTTGTCAGGCATAGTCGCGAGGCGCAAGCAGGGAGGTCATGTCACCAGTAGCGTCGTTACGGGGTAACGCATCTCTTATTGGAATAGTCGCTTTACGACCTGGGCAAGGCGTCCAGAGTGGACCTGGTAACGGGAGGCATAGTTCTCTTCACGATAATGGTAGCAGCAGGTATCGTCCCGTTAATAATGGCGTTGAAAGTGAAGATTCACGCCCTCAGAGTCCTTTCACTTCTACTCGGACTTTTTGCAATAGTCCATGGCTTCTACCATCTCGCCTCGGGCTTCCAACAAGTGCTGCTGGCCGACGCAGTCTTCGAACCTGCTTCTCTAATACTCCTCATAGGACTCGGCGCCTACTATTCTAAAGTGGGAGTTGCATAGTTGGCAGACGATGCGATCATTGCCCTATTCGAAACCTTCAACCTCCTTCTCATCCTGCTCGCTTTCGTAATATTCACTCGGCTCGCGTTCAAGGGCAAGAGCCTTGGGAACTTCCGATTCCAACTGTCCATCTTTCTCCTAATCTGGGTCATCTCCGAAATACCCCACATAGCAGAATCTGTTGGCCTCATTGCAACAACCGGTTATGAAGACTTAGGGCTCTACCTTCACGCCATGTCAATGGGAGTCTTCGCACTATTCGTGGGTTGGAGGTCTATCAAGTTCGTCACTCTCCATCCAACCCCTCCCACCGGGACGATATCGGTTCCAATAGAGCAACCTAAGGGGCTCAAAGGATGAACGCCGCAAACTTTGATGATTTAGTCAACCAGTCGGTCACGGAGGCAATGTCCGAGATTCTCGGCACCAACACATGGAAAGCCATCAATTTCTTCTTCGACACAAAGACAGCGGCCCGCAAACCTGAAGCGTTCGCGACACTCCTCGACAAAATGTTCGGGCTAACCTCCAAAGTTCTTCAGAGGAAAATAGGGGAGATACTTCTCGGCAAAGTCGGTTCAGTCCAACAAACATCGAACAACTTAGACTTTCGGCAAGTCCTGCGGCTCGCAAAAGCGAGGTTCCCTATGCCGCCGTTTTCAGGGCAGCTGAAATCCTAAGCCAATTATCGATTCCTAAAAGACACAGTCCGGTCGGTATAAATTCGTGGCTCGCCAATGGTAGCCCGGGGGAGATTCGAACTCCCGTCGACGGGTTTCTTCCCTGTAGTAACGGTCCAAAGCCCGTCACTGGCCGGGCATGTGCGCCCTTGCTTGTCCGCTACACCACCGGGCTACGGTCGACTCTCGCGATCGATTAATCCAATAAGCCTTCCCCGATTCCTAACCGATGAACTAGAGACGGAAGGTCTAGAGCCTCATGACTTGCACGTGCGGAACGCCTGCGATCGATATCACAGCGTGAGGATGTACTAGCCCTTTTTCGATTGCTGCTCGGACGATGTTTTCGCCGACGAGGTTGAGAATGTCGGCGCCGTCCAGCATCACGAGCGCTTCCAGTAGATCTACCGCCGCGTTTCCGTAGAAGTTCGTTTGCAGCGAGAGTTTCAATTTGCCTTCTCGAAAGATTCTTCCGAGCAATTCCTTGTCACAAGCAGCCACCATCGTCCCCTTCTCCGTTTTGTATGACCGGGCGTAGACGAGGCCCAAGAGGTCAACCTCTACGTTGTCAGAATCGACGAGCGAGCACCGCACGCCTCGCAAACGAGGAACGATAAACGGTCCCTCCGCTCGACCCTCGTATCCGGTCTATGGCAAACGGGGCAGATCACGAACCTAGTCGAATATGCTCCGATTAATCTGTTGATGGTTTCTCTGGAAAACTTGCCCTGGAAGTAGCCCTTTCCGCCTTCGAAAGAGCCTGCTGTAGCCATCTCCTTGGCCAAGTATTTCAGAATCTGAAGCGGGTCTCTGTCCAAACGGTCAGCGACATCGGCAAAGTTGTGAACTATTGTCCGGGCCCCAATCACCGATACGGATGCGATGGGAAGCTCGAACCGCTCCCCCGTCGAACCAGGCTTCGTAATGCCCGCCAATGCTCTATCAAGCAACTGATCATAGTTATCCGATGCGAAGACCCTACTTTACAATATCCGCCTTCCTAGTATTTCAACCGTTTCGGTTCTGTCAAGTCTTTGATTGTTCGAGGACTAGACTTGCTCTCATCGACTCTGGGGATTACCGCCGTCGTCGGGTTCCACTTCATTGCTTCACCTGAGAGCCCTTGCGCCTCAGAGACACGCAGTCCCATTTCGGCAGGGAACGGTCGAACCTCAACCCGCCCCCTCGCGCCTGTAGCGAGGTGGCTTGGCCCGTTGCCAGCCAACGATTTTACAGTGGCCAACCAACCATTTTATCCCTGTTCAGACCCGTCACGTGGTCGGAGTCACTCCCCTCATCCCAGCGTGACAGTCTCATACGACGAACGCCTTAACGCATGGTAAATCATTCCTCGAACATAAGCAAGAGATGACCGAAGCTCCGACCCACCAGCAACCAAAGAGTTGACAGCACCACCGTTTCCAGGAGCAGACGCCGAGGCTTTCTTCACCCAATAACGAATCAGAGGGGTGGTGGCGGTCGCTTGGATAGGACTATAGGTTTCTTTGAAGGAGATATTCTACGGTATGTTGCAACGGCTAAAGATACGAGCGCCAATCATACTTGGCCTTCTTGGGAGCATCGTTGGACTCCTTTACTCTTACGCTGTGATGAGTTATGATGGAGACGGATGCCAATGCGACTGGTCCAATATACAAACCTTCTTTGGATGGCCGTTGATAATCGGCAGCGTAGTCGGACTTGCAGCTTGCGTTCTCTATCCGGTTGCTAGGAAATCTAGCGGAATATTCATACTATCGGGAGCCATTCTCGCTTCTCCTCTTACTTTGCTGCTAGTGCTCGGGTCTTGGCAAAATCTTGGCAGTCTGATATTTTTTTCTGTGCTCTTTTTCTCACCCAGCTATTTCGCAAGCCTGTTGTTGTTTCTTGGAGGGTTGCTAGCTCTTCAGAAGACTCGTCGCATAATCAAGAGCTTGCACGACGGTGGATGGATACCTTAGCTTAGCCAATGCATTCAACGACAGGGTAGCAGATACAATTCGCCGCAAACCCTTATCACAACCGCGACAGTAAAACGCGAATTCTATTCTGGACAAAGGTGGAAAGACTGGGAAGATGGGTTGTCTGCTCGGGTTGGCCGTACGTCAATGATCGTCCCCATCTCGGAACTTTCACTCAGCTATTGTCCGCTGACGTTTTCGCACGTTACCTTAGACTGAAGGGCGAAGACGTGGTCATGGTAAGTGGAAGCGACGAGCACGGCACGCCGATCGAGGTCGAAGCAATCAAGCTCGGAATACCGCCTCGCCAGCTGACTAACAAGAACCACAAACTTATCGTCCAACTTCTCAAAACCTTCCAGATAGAATTCGACAACTATACTCGGACCGAGAGCCGAGTTCACAAAGAGTTCGTCCGAGAATTCTACCTCAAAGTTGAGAAGAACGGCTTCGTATACAGCCAGAAGATAACTCAGCTTTATTGCCTCAACGACAAGCGTTTCCTTCCGGACCGTTTCGTTGAAGGCGAATGCCCCTACTGCCATAACCCCAACGCACGCGGGGACCAATGCGATAATTGTGGCAGGGTCCTCGACCCGAAGGACCTCATCAACCCGCAATGCGCTCTCGATCACTCGACCCCAATCCAGAAAGAGTCCGAACACTGGTTCTTCGACCTCCCCAAACTCTCCGAACCACTCCGAAAGTATATTGAAACAAACCCGAATTTTCCCGAAAACGCACGAAACTTCAGCCTCGGCTGGATAAGAGACGGCCTCAAGCCCCGATCGCTAACCCGCGACAATGCTTGGGGCATACCTGCACCATTCAAGGGAGCCAAGGGAAAAACCATCTACGTCTGGATGGAAGCCGTCCTTGGATACGTTTCGGCAACAAAGGAGTGGGCAGAAAAAAAGAAACAGCCATCCCTATGGAAGAAGTTCTGGTTTGACCCGGAAAGCCGCAACGTCCACTTCATAGGGAAAGACAACATTCCATTTCACGTCGTAATCTTCCCAGGATTACTCCAAGCTACAAAGGAGGACTATGATCTGCCCTGGGAGGTCTCCTCTACCGAGTACATACAACTAGAGGGGCAGAAATTCTCCAGAAGCAGAAAGGTCGGGATCTGGATGGATGAGGCTGTCGAACTCGAAGGACCAGAATACTGGCGTTACGCTTTGATCAGCCTTAGACCTGAACAGAAAGACACCAACTTCACATGGGACGAGTTTGAGCGAAAAATCAACACCGAGCTAAACGATGTTCTAGGGAACTTCGTTCACCGAACCACATCATTCATCCAAACGTACTACAAAGGAAAAGTTCCAAAATATTCCGCTAACAAGGAGCAGCACACGAAGATACTGGCGACACTGAAGGACGCCCTCCCAAGGGCTGATGACAAGCTTGGACACTTCAAGTTGAAAGAGGGACTGGAGCAAGTCGTCGAGCTCGCAAGGGAAGGAAACCGGTACCTCAACGAGCATGAGCCATGGCGCCTTTACAAGACCGATGTGCATGCTGCAGGCGAAACCCTCGGCGTCTCGATACAGATCGTAGCAAGCCTCGGCATACTTCTCCAGCCTTTCCTGCCATCAGCCTCCAAGAAGATCTGTCTGAGCTTGACGGGAAAAGCCAGCCTGCCATGGAGATCCGCCGGACAAACAATCGTCAAGCCTGGAAGGAGGATTCGCCCGCTCAAGCCATTGTTCCACAAAGTCAATGCTGAGAAGCTTCGGGCGGGACTAGAGAGTATCAGAAGCAGGGCTCCACTTGAAGCTGAAGCTTGACCTACATGTTCATACCAGCAGATCAAGCGATGCATTTACCCCACCAGACCGGTTACCTGCTATTTGCCGAGATCGCGGCCTGGATGGACTGGCCATAACCGACCATAATGTTCTTGCTCGCGATTTCGACGACGAACTCGTGATAATCCCTGGAATCGAGATATCATCGCGAAACGGACATGTGATCGGTCTCGGTGTGTCAGAGGCCATTCCCCGAGGACTATCGGCAGACGAGACAATTCGAATGATCCGTGATCAGAAAGGTGTCTCGATCATCCCGCATCCGTACGACCTGCTCCGATCCAGCGTGAGGCCTCATCTTTTGGCGGTTCGTCCAGATGCGATCGAGGTCATCAACTCTTCCAGTTTCCTCCATTCCGTGACATGGAAGCGCGCTCGAAAATTCGCAGAGAGAGAAAACTATCCTACGACCGCGGGAAGTGACTCGCACATACCCCAGACACTTGGAAGAGCCTACACTGTGATTGAATGTCAATCAAAGGATACCGGGTCGATACTGGCTTCGTTGGTAGCGGGATCGGTGAGCCCCGTCGGCGGCTCTGTTCGGGCAAGTGAACGATTTCGGAAGATGTTCTATGGGAAACGCGATTGAGTTTAGTATCTCCGAGATTGACCTTGTTCCATTTGGTACAGTGGCACCGAGAGTATTGTTAGCTCATCGCTTTCCTCCTGGCCGTATTCTGCGTCATATAGCTGGATGAAGTCGGTGAACCCGTTTAGCGCGGTCCCGTAGGCGTATCCTGTTAGGAAGAGGCATACCGAGGGTTCCGACTGGGTGTAGACGCTTCCGTGGATGAATGTAACATCGTGTCCAACGAGGGAAACCAATGCATCGTATGCTTGAGCAAACTGGGCGGTGCTGAGCGTGGCGGGTCCTCGGTAGAGGAGTAGTGCTCCCTTTGCATTTTTCAGAGGTAAGTTCGCGGATGGCGTTCTCAAGGCCTGAATAACGGAGAATTGAAGCGTGTCTCCGGTTCTGAGTGCGAAGTTGCAGACTGTGGCAAGGTCTCCTTTCGAGAGAATTTCTAGAATATCTCTTGCTTCGACGTCTTCTGCTCCTGACAGTAGCTCGGTGAGACTCCTGACGGCGATGCTTGCTGTCTCGTCGGTAGTTCTCGTGGCTGTGCTGAGATAGTCGCGGTCAAGCCCGTTGTCTATGACGATGGTGCAATCGCAGGCTTCAACCATTCTCTTGAGCCCTCGTAATGCGATGAATCTACGTTCTCTCTCGTGAATGAAGGGAATCGCAACGACGGATACTACGGGACGCACCGGAGTCCGTGACCTTTGAGCGATGATTGGCGCACTCTCTGTCCCGGTACCTCCGCCGAGACCTGTGACAACGATTGTAAAGTCAGAGCCGTCGGTGTAGCTTGTGACTCTGTGGGCGGCGGATTGGAATGTTCTTTGGTCGTCTCGCCGCGTAACAAGTTTTGTGCCCGTTTGGCCTGCAGCCTGGTCTAGGAAGACCTTGTTTCTTGCTAAGGATCTGGAGAGCTGTCCCCTGTCCGTGTTAACCGCCACGCAGCGACTCGGACTGACTCCGCCCCCTATCGCATGACTCAACAGGTTGTTCCCCGCACCTCCTACTCCAACAACAGAAACCCGGAGCGCTGGGTTCGCGAGCCTCTCGTCGGAAGAGATTTCTTCTGCAGACAAAATCGATCAGTACAGTTGCGAATGGAAGGATCATATATCATAGAATAACCATATCGTATTCAAATCGTAATACGAAATGATGAATCATACTCAATGTACTAATAAGTACACCTGTCAGCTGTTGGTCGAACTAGTCAAGTCTATTATTTCCAGACATTCCATGCCTTAGGCAGAAGTGTCTAGTCGCCTGGATTCTTTCCGGGAGTCTTACCCCCGGCATTCGGATTGTTCCATTTGAGAGTAAGGGTCTTGGGATGTGACGCCTTCACCTCATTGATTCTTCCTACCGAAGTGTTGTGCGGAGCACTCCGAAGTCGGTCAGGGTCAGATTCGGTTTCCTTTCCAGCTCTGATGAAGGCTTCAACAAGCTCGTCGAGATCGCGGAGACTTTCAGTTTCTGGCGCTTCGACCATCATAGCCTCCTCTACAATCTGGGGGAAATAAACTGTAGGCGAGTGAAGACCCCAATCCAACATTCTCTTGCCAATATCCAATGCTCTGACACCCGTCTGTTCACTGATCTTCTTAGCGCTCAGGACGAACTCGTGTTTCCTCCGTCGACTGAATGGAAGCTCAAACTTGGTTCGCTCTAGGATTTTGGCGAGAACATAGTTTGTGTTCAATACCGCGGTTTCAGCCACTGCCTTGAGCCCATCAGGGCCGAGGCTTAGGATGTAGGCGTAGGCTCTCACCAGTACTCCGATGTTGCCGTGAAACGCAGTAACTTTCCCTACAGAGTGCGGAACGTCGTAATCGAAGAAGTATTTCTTTCCATCAAAACCAACCAGTGGAACCGGAAGGAACTGTTCGAGATCCTTTCTAACGCCCACCGGCCCAGCGCCCGGCCCGCCTCCGCCGTGAGGAGTTGCAAAGGTCTTGTGTAGATTGAGATGAACGATATCGAATCCCATGTCCCCCGGTCGAACCTTTCCCAGAATAGCGTTGAAGTTTGCGCCATCGTAGTAGAGCAGACCACCAGCATCATGAACCGTATCTGCAATCTGGAGAACATTCTTCTCGAAAATACCGAGAGTGTTGGGATTGGTGATCATTAGACCGGCTGTCCTGGGCCCCGCTACCTTGCGGAGAGCCTCAAGGTCTACCGTACCCTCGCTGTTCGAGGGGACCACAACAACGTTGAATCCGGCCATCGCAGCACTAGCAGGGTTGGTTCCGTGAGCAGAATCTGGGATTATCATTTCACGCCGTTCCTCTAGTTCTCCCTTCGATTTGTGATAGGCGCGCATGATTAGAGCCCCGAGATATTCACCCGCAGCGCCAGCGACAGGCTGGAGCGACATTCGACTCATTCCGGTGATCTCTGCTAGGAACTCGTCCAATCTGTGCAATAGTGATAGAATGCCCTGCACCGTCGATTCGTCTTGCTCGGGATGTATCTTCTCCAGTTTCGGATTCTGGGCGATGGCTTCGGAGACTTTCGGATTGTACTTCATCGTGCAACTCCCGAGAGGATAGATTCCAAGGTCTACAGCAAAATTCTCCTGTGAGAGACGTGTATAATGGCGAACTACCTCGGGCTCGGAAACCTCTGGTAGTGGAGGCAGCCCATTTCTCAGCAGAGCTTTTGGAACGTCATTCCAAGGGTCGCGCCCGATGACTTTCCGTTCGATGTCGCTCGGTCTCGTTGTATTGTGGCCTTTCTTGCCAGCAGCAGATCTCTCTAAGAGCAGTGGTTCTTCCCATTTTGCTTGGTGAAACAACTTCTATGCCTCTAGAAGCTTCTCGATTAGGAGGCGAAGCTTGTCGATGGCTTCGGTGCTATGGACTTCTGTTACGCAGAAGAGCGCACTCTCGCCTAGCTCTGGGAAGTCCTTCACGAGGCTCTTGCCTCCATGAACTCCATGGCCAAGTAGTGACTTGTTGAGTCTGGCAAGTGTTCCCTTGGCGCCTTTGAATGAGACAACAAACTCTTGATAATGCGGACCCTTGAAACGGGGCACGACGCCTGGCATCTCGCTGAGCATTTTGATCGCGTAGCTCGTCTTGACGAGAATGCTCTCGAACAGCTGGCGAAGACCTTGAGGTCCCAGGAGAGAGAGATAGACGGCTGCTCCTATGGCGAAGAGAGCCTCATTTGTACAAATGTTTGAGGTAGCCTTCTCCCGGCGAATGTGCTGTTCTCTGGTCTGAAGGACCATGCTGAACGCTCTCTGTTTTCCATCGAGAGTCGTAGTCATGCCGATCAATCGGCCTGGTAGTTGACGAATCAAGTGCTCTCCACGACACCCGATCATCCCCAGTGCAGGTCCCCCGAAGTTCATCTCAGTCGATATCGATTGCCCTTCAGCGATCACAATGTCCGCCCCATACTCTCCGGGAGGCTTCAATCCTCCCAGCGACACTGGGTCAAAGCCGACAATCGACAGCGCCCCCTTCGCATGACATATCGACGGTAGGTTCACGACCTCTGGATCCAGAATGCCAAAGAACGAGGGAACCTCACAATATACCGCGGCGGTGTCCCGGTCGATTTTGGACAGTAGGTCGCCTTTCTCCAACCCCCCTGTTTCCCTGTCGTATCTGAGGGTCTCGATTCCGATGCCTGCTGGTTCAGTGTAGTTTTTCAAAACCGAGAATTTTCCAGGATGCAGAGCTTCGGGCACCAGAATCTTCTTCCTTCCTGTTGCTCTAGACGCCATCCTCGCCGCTTCGCCCAGAGCCGTCGAGCCATCGTATAGCGAGGAGTTGACAGCGTCCATCTGTGTAAGGTCCGCGATCATGGACTGGAATTCGAACAGAGACTGGAGAAGTCCTTGAGAGATCTCCGCCTGGTAGGGAGTGTATGAGGTCTGGAATTCGGTCCTTGCGAGAATAGCCTTGACCGCAGCAGGAAGATAATGATTGTAGACACCTGCCCCGAGGAAGACCGGCATATCACTAGCCGATTTGTTATCGGCCAGCATACGATCGATGTGGCTCTTGACTTCCTGCTCTGAAGGAAGCCAGTCAACCTTTAACGCCCGGTTCGTTCGAACCTCGCTTGGAATGTCAGAGTACAGCTCGTCAATGGAGACGACTCCGATCGCCCTGAGCATGATTTTTCGAATCGGCGGGCTTGCATTGGGGAGAAAGGGATGGTCGAATGACGCCATCTAAATTCTGAACGCGGTCGGTTTCCGACTACTGATAATCCTTCGCCCGAGGAAATCATTTCTTTTATAATCGCTTCCGATGACCCGAAGTTCATGCTCCCTAGCGGGTGGGAGATTACCACCGCCATCCTCCTTGCGATCGTCTCCTTTCCGGTCTCCCTAGTTCTCACTCGCTTCTTCATGCAGTTCAACGGGAAAAGAGGGATTGTTGGAATAGACGTTCACAAGCTGAGCAAACCAAAGATCCCTGAGATGTGCGGCGCCTCAATACCCATCACGCTGATACTCTTGTCCACAGCGTACGTCCTCATCGGTGGGGGGAACTCGCTAATGATGCTCGCCTTCTCCCTCGTCGTCGGGTCCGCAGCCTTCGTAGGCGCACTGGATGACCGGCTCAAGATGAGGGGCATCTACAAACCTCTGCTCACCCTACTCTGCGGCCTACCAATAGTAGCCCTCGGACTGCTCTATCCTAATCAAGTGTACAACCCGACGCTGCAAGTTCCCATCTTTGGAAACTTCCACCTGCCAGTCATCTATCCCTTGAGCATACCGGTCGCAATATCAGTAACCTCGAACACGACCAACATGCTCGACCCCTTGAATGGCACCATGGCTGGAGGCGTCTCGATAATCTCCGCCACCCTCCTCATAGGAGTCCTCATCACTAACCCCACTCCAGGCTCAGTCTTCCTCTACGCCTCTCTGCTCTTCGCCGCTTTGGGTCTCTTCTACTTCAACAGATATCCGTCCCGAGCCTTCGCTGGAAACGTGGGGCAACTATCAGTTGGAGCAGCGTTGGGCGCGCTCGCCATACTTAGCAGGAGTGAAATAGCGAGCATAGTTGCCATGTTTCCCAACATCCAGAATTCCTTCTTCTTCCTCTCAAAAATCAAGAGGTTCACCGAGCACAGAGCACTGACGGCAAAACCCACAAAATTGCTCGACGATGGCCGTCTCGCCTCATCAACAGATCCCAAAGCACCTCTGACCCTTGTCAGAACCCTACTGGTCGGTCAACCGGCCAAAGAGTCTGTGATCGTATCTACGATATTTGGACTCTACCTAATCTCGGCGGCGCTAGCATTGATAACGATGATTCTGATAGGGTGAAAAAGACTGAACCAGCGAGCGATCGTACTGCAACTCATCGTATTCGTTACCCAGTGGGGGCTGATGATAGTCGGATTTGGAATCCTCGCCCTACTCGTAGCTCCTCTTCGCATACAGGTAGACCCGAGCCTCGGCCGCTATTTTGACGCTGGAGTGAAAGCCATGATAGCCCTGGTCTTGTCGATTTCCTGGCTCTTCATATGGGACAGACAAGTCCGCCTATACTTCTACAGAAAGAGAGAAGGAGCCACAGAACCGATCTAGGAGAAATCTTCTGCTCGCCATATCCCATCTTCCACCATCGTGAAGCCCATATCAGTATTCTTGGTAAACCACAGGTTCGCGGGCAACGCGTTTAGAGTCTTGCATGGTGGAACCCTCTCGCCCAAGCATATCCTTGCAGCCAGCCATGGAAAGTTCCATTCTGGATGACCCAGCTTCACAGAGGCCAGAGTGAGATAGTGAACGTTGGTCGTGAACCTACAATTGATCTCCGTGGGACGTGGAACACCGCTCGCGTCTCCCTTCAGATCGACGCAAAATATTCCATGAGGATTCCTCGAGACTGCCTTAATTGCCTCCACCGCGATCGTGTTTACTTTGTTCGAGTGAACTACCCGGTTTAGCTTAGATGTTCCACCAGACCCTACAGTTCGGTGTCCTACCCAACTCAGACGCTCCCTGACCATCGACGTTACCAGTTTTCCTTCATTCCAGACAGACATGAAACAGAAGTCTCGATTTGGGAGATACTCTTCCACGATGAAATCGGTCTTCAGTCCTTCCGCCCAATGGTAGCTGATCCAGTGTTCCACACTCTTCCGACTCTTGGCTATACAGCTGAGGCTTCCTCCTGCTCCGTGTCTTGCTCTCACCCAGCAGGGAAACGCAAGCCTCCTAACTGATTGCCGGGTTCTAGGATTACGGGGCGAGAGAACGATCGGTTGTCTCCTGAGTCCGTTTTTGAACCACCTAGAAAGTGCATCGTACTTGTCCTGACATATCTTTACGGCCTCACGATCCGGAAGGAGCACGGAGGCGCGAACTTGGTCTCTGTCCTCCGATACTCGGCTTACTTCCGAGTCAGGCTGAGGAAAGACCATCTCGATGCTATCTTTCTTAATGAGCTGGTTAAGCCGCGTCACATATCGAGGGCTGGTAGCGGATGGAAGAGTGTAGGCGTAGTCGATCCATCCGTTGAGTTCGATGCTTGTCTTGTCCACATCGGTTCCGTCAAGGAGAATATCCTTGCCGTCCTTGCTGACGCGCAAGCTCCAGCAAACATTGTTGCCAGCGCTGCCTCCAGCGCCCGTGACCAGAATGCTCCGCATAGCGATACCTCAGTGTCGCGTTTCGTACTTCTATGGGAATAAATAAGTAGGGAGTCTTTCCGATGCTTGGCAAACTCCCACGGTGCACAATGGTTTCTGCAAATGAAGGCACTCGTACTCGCGCTCCTACTATTGGCATTATTGTCAACCCAGCTTCCCAGTCCCGCGCTGGCCCTGACCAGCTGCACTTCGAGCAGTTGCACCGTCACTGTAAGCAGATCTATTACGACTAACAATTGGGGCGTGACCTTTGTCAGTGATAATTTCACTCTGACCACCGGAACCTCATCGGTATCCCAGATCACTCTCGGAGTACCCTCCGCCCTGGCAAGCCGACTCAGATTCACCCAGGCCGTGGACTCGCAATCGAACCAGCTGAGGATCTCGCTACCCACTGTGAAGAGCCTCCCATTGCCCTTGGTAGGTAACTACTCGGAGCTGGACATTGCATTTCCCTCCGCAAAGACTGGCACATATGGCTTCAACCTCACAAGCGTGTATTCAGACCTGTTGAGCTTCAACTCGACCTCAAGCAACTTTAGCTTCGCGTTCGAACCCTTCCCTCTTACAGACGGGACATACAACGTTACTAGCGCGCAACTCTCCGTCAAAACCGGTGACTGGCAGTCCCCGAAAATATCGTCTGTAAATGGGACGTTCGCCAGCGCCACCTTTACCGCCCAAACCAAAACCCTTCAGAAGTTCAACACGACCCTCGCGACAATGACGTTCTCGTCAACCACCCAGAGCATCCTAGATGTAGTCGCAAACCGGACTATCACCCTCGCACAGACGGGCTCGATTCAAGTCACAGACTTTTACAACATGACCAACAAGGGCCACGACCTGACCAGCATCGCTCTGCCTGTTCCGAAGAACGTTCCGAGCGCCATAGCCAGCGATATCATCCCATCGGTTGCAACTTTAGCCGCGTCAACTGCGCCAGATGGGACAACTGCCGTAGCCTTCGCTCCCAGGTTCGGTCCGCTGAAAAGCGGAGGTTCCTCTTTGACCAGAATCACTTACTCCCTCCCCATACAGTCTTACCTGACGTCAAAGGGATTAGGCCGATTCGAGCTGAGCTTCCGAATGCTCGACAACGTCAGGTTCGTTGAACCCGTATTACAAATGAAAATAGTCACTCCAGTCGGATTCCGCCTCGACTCTCTAAGCGGTCAAACATTCACAACCTCAGGCAATCAGATCCTGATACAGGTCTCCACACTCACCCCGATGTCCAACCTATCATTTAGCATGGACTACCAGCTTGACCCGTTCTGGGCAAGCCTCTCCGCCCTTGGATGGGCGGGACTTGCTGTGGGATCCATCGCCGCCATCGTTCTCGCCGTCGGCGCAACTGGGACCGCAGGCGTGTCAGTCTCAGGCGCTCCGTCCGAGCTTATCGGAAGGTTCGTAGAATTGTACGATGAAAAATCGGCAATGCGACTAGAAGCGGAAAAGATGGACGAGGACCTCTCAAGAGGAGCGCTTAACCGCCATGAATTCAAGAGAAGAAGACGAGTTATCGATTTGAGAGTAGCCGAGTTGGACAGAACCCTGGCTCCGATCAAAGACCAATTGTCAAAGACAAATCCGCGATATCAGGACATGATCAAGAGACTCGAGCGAGCGGAGGCGGACATCCAAGTAGTCCGAACCACATCAGCAGACCTCAGAAACCAATACAGAAGTGGAAGAATAGCTAGAGAACTGTACGAGTCACTGATTTCTGACCTGGCAAAGAGGAAAGAAAAAGCTCAGCAGACGATGGACACCATAGTCATTAATCTGAGAGAGGAGACTAGGTAAGAATCCTTCCCTGGTCCCCCATAATTGAAAATCCGCCTTGACGAATACGACATCTGGCTGGAACAGGAACTCGAGAAAGCTCTACGCCCTACAAAGAACAAGGCAGGAAAACTCTCTGACGATACTCGACGGGCGCTCGATGAAGCCCGAAGTTTCTTCGAAGAACTCTCTCGCAAAGCCGATGGAAATCTAGCCACCAAGAAAGACCCCATCTCTTATCGAGCTGCTAGAGTCGTGGGACGTGTTGCCCGAGACTCCCTTTCCGGCATAGAAAAAATCCAGATCCCCCAAGAAGTCAGCTGGGACTCTTTCAAGGTCCTACGGGACAACCTCTCCAATACCGCCCGGTCTCTCAGAGAGAGCAGAAACAATACCCAAAGAGAAATTCACGGGCTATACCTGTTGGACATGCTCTCATTCTCAGGAAGCGTCGAGAGAATAGCCAAAGTAGGTGAGAAAATGTCTCAATTCCTCGAGGGAGACGGAGAAAACCTCCAACGTGCAAAGACTCTCGCCGGCATCGTTGAGACGATCCATCAGGTCGGGCTGCAATTGGACGAAAAGAAGAAGGAAAGCGTCGAACTTGAACGAACTCGCGAGGGGCTCTCGTCCACCACAAGAGATTTGTCAAACGAGCTAGAGAAGATTACGTCAAACGACTCTCTCAAACAAGTCCTAGAGATCGAGAAGGAGCTTCGCAAGGAAAGTAGGGAGTTCAGAACGGACACGCTAACCCATCTCCGACGACCCCTCCGAAAACTCAGAGACCTTTCGCAACGAGGCGAAATCGCCTTGAGATCTGAGGAGAGAGAAGCGCTGGGCGAATATATCCAGTCCCCCTACAGAAGCTTTCTCTCCCGAAACTTCGGACCATACCTCAGGCCGATTCTGACCAACCTCAAGAGTGCGCTAGACTCAGGCAAGATGGGGCTCAGCCATCGAAAGACCACCAGAGTTGTAGTTCAACTTGACCAGCTGACAACAACCGAGCATCTAGCGCAAAAGCAGAGCAAAGGCCGAACCCTTCTAGGTCAACGACAACGACTCCTCCACGACCCAACCTGCAAGAATCTCTATCTCGAGAGGAAAATTGTTCTCAAGAAGATCGACGGCGGGAAGAAGGATGAGCTTCAAGCGACGGAGAGACTTCACCTGGCCGAGGAAAGGATCAAAGCACTGAACAAGCACTTCGAAGAGCTTTTGCTTCAGGCAGAATCGAAGACCAATGAATACCTCTCACGCGACATTCAGATAGAACGACCACGACCTTCCAGATAGATCCCTAGACCATATTGGCTCGATAGTCCGCCATTTTTCGACATTGAGATTTAGGACCTTTGACTCAAATCCTTGCTTATTTTCCTGAGAAGAGAATTGAACATATCAACGGTTAGTGTACCTGTTTGAGTGTTTCGGGGACTTGGGTGGTACGATGCAACGACCTTCCGCCCGTCTAGCAGATTGATTTCTAGCCCGTGTTCAAACCTCGGAATCTTGGATGCGAAAAGGTTGTTCTTTGTCAATAGAGCCATTGTGGAACGATAAGCAAACTGCCCAAGGCAGAGGAGGACTCTAGACTTGTCGCAGATCTCCAGCTCCGACTTTAGGAAATGGGAACAGTTCGCCATTTCTTCGCTAGTGGGTTTATCGTTGGGAGGGACGCATTTTACAGCAGCAGTCATGTAAACTCCGTGCAATTCCAACCCGTCACTCACGTCGATAGAGCGAGGCTGGTTTGCAAATCCCACATCGAAAAGCGCCTTAACAAGGAAGTCGGCGCTCCTATCCCCCGTAAACACTCTTCCAGTCCGATTTCCGCCGTGAGATGCGGGAGCAAGCCCAATCACTAAAATCGAAGCCGCGATGTCCCCGAAACCAGGAACGGGTCGGCCCCAGTAATTCCACCTCATAAACCTCTTCTTCTTCACACGCGCTATCGACTCGCGATATTCAACCAGGCGGGGACATGCTCGGCATTCGACAACTTCCTTATTCAGATCGAGAATCCGGTGTTTTGACAATTTCGAGCTGGGGGTAACTATATCCCCGTTCATGAGAGCCAGCCCGCTCATCCTGTTGGAGTATCTAAGGCTAGATTAGCAAATTCAGTACAATGTTCCTGGGTCAGAGGATTGGATCTTACCTCTCCATATAAAGCGGGGCCCTTCAGCCGCTTATATGAGAGGCACGAAACCCTGAGTATTACTCCCGTAGAGGTATAGAGATTCTGGCGATATTGGTCTCTCAGGGTGTTTCCATTAGCTGTTTTCTGCGAATCAATCTCTTAGTAATTATCCAGAATAGAACCGCCTAGCAATGATCGTTAGCGTACTGAATAACAAAGGCGGAACTGGAAAGACTACAACCGCAGTCAACCTTGCGACTGCAACTGCGATCGAAGGGAAAACGACCCTAATCGTGGACTTGGACCCCCAAGGGAACGCTACAACCGGTCTAGGCTTCGAGAAAGCGACCCTCTCATCAACGGTATACAACGTGCTTTCTCAATCACGCAAAGCAGGAGAAGTTCTCCTGAAAACCCGCATTGAGAAACTGTCGCTACTACCGAGCAATTTGGATCTTGCAGGTGCAGAAGTCGAACTCTCATCGACCCCCGGCAGAGAATACGTGCTCAGAGAATCAATCGGCCCCATAAAAGACCAGTTTGAACAAGTCGTAATCGACTGTCCACCGAACATCGGACTACTCACACTCAACGCCCTCGTTTCATCCGACTTGGTCCTCATCCCAGTGCAATGCGAGTTCTATCCCATGGAGGGACTGCCAACGCTTCTCAAAGTCATGGATCTCGTAAGATCCCGTTTGAAAGCAGCTTTCGACTACCGGATCATACTAACAATGTACGACCGAAGAACAGCACTGTCACGCCGAGTCATGCAACAAGTCAACGAAAACTTTGGCGAGCGAGTTCTGAAATCGGTAATCCCCAGATCCGTCCGGATGGCCGAAGCGCCAAGCAAAGGTTTGCCAGGAATCCTCTATCGGCCGAGAAACCCCGCATCGGAACAATATCGCGTACTGGCAAAGGAGCTGCTCCAGGTCCAGCCTCTTGCAGCAACCTAGCTTTGAACCAGGGACAACAAGACACCCAACGCCGACCAGAAAATTCTTGACACCACCCCACTTTATGTTCTGTGCTCTTCATCATGTGAGAGACTCGAGAACGTCCTCAAGAGTCGTGTAGGTTCTGTCTGGAAGTTTCTCAAGAAGTTCCCGCGCCCTCGCTCGCTCCTCCACGTTCTTGTCATAGAGCTTCCAGCCTTGTTCCCCCATGAGTTGGGACTTGGTGGTCGGGAACCTTGCATCTTCCTTCAAGACTTCGCCTAGTGATCCAAGCCCGACTTGACTCGTAAGCGAAGGGAACTTTCCGGAGGTTAGGAAAGTCTTCAAACGCGCAGCATCTCTATACATCCTGACCCCGTGAAATGCTAGGATGCTTTTCTCGAATTTTGGGCCAGAAGACTTCGTGGCAATGTCTTGAAGCTCGTTGTCGTTAAACTCGTAGATGTTCTCCTTCCCTTTGCCAAACAGCCTGCTGTAAAGGATGCTTGAATCCACCTTAGGCTCTTGTCTTGAAAGGTCAACACTATGAACCGCGTTATAGTCATGTAGAATCTTCAACGTATCCTCTGTCGGTTCACCTCCGCGAAACTCGATGGCGATACGAGTCTCGCCGAAGCTTATCGTCGAGAGAAAGGTCTTCAGCTTGGAAGCGAGTTCTCTGTCTCCAACAAGTGCCTTCGGAATTAGAATCGTTAGAACGCCTGCCTTCAGGTGTCTGCAAATCTTTTCCATGGAATCAATTATGCGGGCGGACTTCGGGGTCAACTCTAACCGATGAAGTTCCGCAATATCCCTCTGACACCGAACTGAAAACTCGAACCCAAGCGGGACTCTCCGGCGCCAGCTCGCTACTGTGGAGGGACTCGGTAACCGGTAGTAAGTGCTGTTCACTTCTACGAAATCGTATGCTGATGAGTATGCTTTCAGCCGGTCGCCGTTGGGGATGTTAAAGTAGTCCCAACCGCCCGCGCCGATCCGAGTCTGACCCATAGCTTCTTGAGACGGTTTACAGACTCGGATTTAGGCAAGAGGTTGGCAAAGACGGCGCGGCTACTCCTCGGCACGTCCGGATGGTCGTACCCGGAGTGGGTAGGGGTATTCTATCCGACATCTA
>Ga0209761_1000379_pt1 | contig 26740 bp, 24 predicted proteins | sample GraSoi013_1_40cm_4_FD_185818 | JGI IMG/M metagenome (GOLD analysis project Ga0209761, IMG submission 185818) | Grasslands soil microbial communities from the Angelo Coastal Reserve, California, USA - Sample 09_25_2013_1_40cm (SPAdes) (version 2) | ecosystem: Environmental > Terrestrial > Soil >... | reverse complement strand
CACCGCCCTCTATCCAGTGAATCTCCGCTCGGTCGCCCAGTTTCGACACAACTCCCTCAAGGAGTTCCCTTTTGGCAAATTGGTCTTTTGTTCCGGAAAGGAAGAGCATCGGCTTCTCAATCCGATAGAGGTGCTCATCCCTGAGCATTTCCGGCTGACCCGGTCGATGCAATGGATAGCCCAGAAAGAATAGTCCTTCGACATCTACTCCGGATGCGACAACCTGGGAGGCAATACGGCCCCCCATCGACTTGCCTCCTACGAAGATGCGCTCAGGGTGGTACTTACTTGCCTTGACCTCATCGATAACTTGTCGATAGCTAGTCTCTAGGATCTCTCTCTTGTCCGGGATCTTTCGTCGAGCTTCCATGTACGGAAAGTTGAACTTCACCGCGAGGTATCCCTTCTCGGCGAGGCCTTTATGGAAATAGGTGATGAAAGGCGAGTACATTGGTCCGCCCGCGCCATGCGCAATGATCAGGCAGGTCTTACTTTCACCCGGGTTGGGAAGCGAGGCATAGACGATTCCGAAATGATCGCCCTTGGGCGAAACGATCTTTGACTGCTCCATCTCAAACCGGTTTCCTGTATCTCTCAATGTCCAACCGGCTCGTGTAAACTATAGGTCAGGGTTTCCCACAAAAATGGCGAGATAGCGCAGAGACTCGAATCCCTCTCGAATGGAGCTGTGCATCGTCCCCGGTGGTATCACAATCATTGTTCCTGGCCTCACTTTGACTTCTTTCTCGCCAATACGAGCAGACCCTTTGCCTTCGATGTAGAAGATTGTCTCTTCGACATCATGCGTATGAGGAGTTACGATTCCGGTGAGCTCTACATATCTCATCGCGAGCTGATGACCCTGCTCTGCCTTGGACAGGTACCACCGTCTGAAGTCGCCCACCCTCTCCGGGACAATTTCGGAAAGATGTTTGATTATCGTCGAGGCTCCACCCGTTTTCCTGTACCGTTTCTCATTGTTTAAAGATGGTTGCGGTCAAGGACATTTCTGCCCACCATCAGACTGGATAACCACTATCAATAAGACAAACTATGTTAACCTAGGCTAGAACAAACGATGCTGGACCAGACCGCCATTGTCCTTCGATTACTCTCACCTTCCTCGTGAATACCCTCGCCAGTTTCTTTCCACCAACACAGATCTCACAGATCTGAACGGACTGAAGGAGTTATTTCAAAATCTGCAAAATCGCACGGTTCACTCAGCATCCGACCTTGAGAAATGGCTCAAAGACGAGTCCGAACTCGCGTCGGCCTTGGCAGAAGAACAATCCATTCGATACGCGAGAATGACATGTCAAACCGATGACCCTACCCGCGAAAAAGACTACCTACTCTTTATCGAAAACGTAGAACCCGCGGCGAAAATAGGATTCTCCCAACTCGACCGCAAATATCTAGGCACCCCTGCCCGGAAGAACCTTCCCCTCGAGCTGTACTATGTTCTCAACAGGAAGAGGCAGAACAACGTCGCCCTCTTCCGGGAAGAGAATGTAGAACTCGAAAAAGAAGAAACAAAGCTCGCGCAATCATTTCAGAAAACCACAGGAGCGATGACGGTCCTCTACGAAGGCCAAGAGAGGACAATGCAACAAATGGGACGATTCCTGGAAGAACCAGACCGCAACGTTCGAGAGAAAACATGGCTCCTCGCCGAATCCCGCAGACAGAAAGACAAAGACACCCTGAACCAGATCTATGACCAGCTGATTGCCCTCCGCCAAAGAATCGCGGAAAACGCGGGCTTTGACAATTACAGAGACTACATCTTCCGGAAGAAGGAAAGATTCGACTACACCCCGGAGGATTGCTTCCGCTACCACGAAGCCGTGGAAGAACATATCATGCCGCTGATTCACGAACTCGACAAGGAAAGAAGCCAAGGATTGAGAGTTGAACCCCTGCGACCCTGGGACCTAGCCGTCGACCCCAAAGGTCGTCCCGCACTTCACCCGTTCAAAACTTCATCCGAGCTGGTACAAGGATGCGTCAAGGTGTTTGACAAGGTCAACCCCGAGTTCGCCACGAAACTCAGAAGGATGGCGAGCCTGAATCTCCTAGATCTTGAGAGCAGGAAGGGGAAGGCGCCAGGAGGATACAACATGGAACTGTCAGAGATCCGATTGCCCTTCGTATTCATGAACGCGGTCGGACGCGATGGCGACGTGTGGACATTACTACACGAATCAGGACACGCCTTTCACGTCTTCGCAATGCGAGACAAACGATTCCCCTACCAATACAGGAGCGAGAACGTCCCCTTAGAAATTGCAGAAGTGGCCTCCCAGGCAATGGAGATCATTGGAGGAGAGCATCTAGAAGGAACATTCTACAGCAAGGAAGATGCTGCCCGCTCTAAACGGGAACACCTAGCATCGATCGTCAAGCTGCTGGCTTGGATCGCGACCATCGACGCCTTCCAACACTGGATATACACCAACCCGAGTCATACTCGAGAAGATCGACAAGACCAATGGGTCCGGCTTAGGAAAAGGTTTGGCGGAAGAGAGAGCTGGGATGGACACGAGGAGTTCCTCCGATCCCAGTGGCAGCGACAGCTACACCTGTTCGAAGTCCCCTTCTACTACATTGAGTATGGAATTGCTTTCATGGGTGCGCTTGGCCTTTGGACACGATACCGTAAGGATCCAAGAGCCGCCATTTCAGCCTACCAGCGGGCTCTCGCATTAGGCGGGTCGAAACCATTGCCGGAATTATTCAAAGCAGCCGATTTACCATTTGATTTTGGACCTACAACAGTCGAACCTTACGCCAAGGAGCTACACAATGTCTTGGCGCAGCGCTGACGCGATCTACTAACGCGAAGGCAAGTCGCACGATGTCTAATAACAACGAACACGGAGAAACCTTGTTAGGACGAGCAAGTCCTAGGAAACGTTTCTGGTAACGATGCTTGAATTTATCGCTCAGCCGTTGGTAATAACTCTTGACGATATTGACCTGAGCCTAATCTCAGCCTTTATCGGACTCGCAGTGACGATCCCCGTGACCTATCTGATAGTTGATCGGGTAGTAGCGAGGCATGAGAGGAAAAAGCTCGAACCGGTTGAGAAGCTAGCAAAAGAGAGATTGAGATCCAAGCTCGGGGTCGGTTTCCTCACCACCTTTCTCATTACACTGGTGATCGACATTACATCCGCGGTGGGAGAGAAGAGGACCTTGTCAAAGGACGTCCTTTCTCTTCACATCGAAAAGTTGAAGGGAGCTCAATCTGACCTAGAAATGCTGCTCGGTGTCTACAACAATGTTCTAGATGTTAAGACCACACATCTCACCAGTAGCATAATACTGTTCATCGAACACCTTCAAGAGGATTTTGAGTACCTCCAACAAATCTATCCCAAACCACCCACCAGGGTCCATGCATCCCACATAGAAGATGTGATTCTCAAAACCGTGAAGCTAACGGAAGAAGAGCTGGAGACCCTAGGAACGGACAGCGTCCAGATTCGAGCCCTTGAAGAATGGCTGACCAATTATACAAAAACGAGAGTTGCGCCTTCGGAACCTCGAGAGATAATAGAAGTCAGCGGGAAGCACCAAATCGGCTGAGAACGAGGGGCGAGTCACAGTTTGACAAAGTTCGTCAAAATCGCGGAAGAAAGGGACCTCACTGAGGGATCCGGCAGAGTTGTGAATGTCGAAGGAAGAAGCATAGCACTATTTCGAGTCAAAGACGAGTACTTCGCCTTGGCGAACGTCTGTCTACACCGAGGAGGACCCCTGGGTGAAGGGAGTCTCAACGGTTCCACGATCACTTGCCCCTGGCATGGTTGGAAGTTTGACGTTCGGACGGGCTCATTCACCGTTATTCCAACCTTGAAAGTCACAACATACAAAGTCAAAGAGCAGAACGGTTCCGTAATGGTAGAAATCCCCTGAGCGTGCCCAGGCTCATCCTGAGCCTGCTTTCAGGCTGAAAACAGAGATTTTCCAAACTACCAATCGCCCTATATAAGGGACCTCCTTTTAAAGGCGGGACAACTTTGGGCTCCAAAACGTCGGTGTTGAAACGATTTGTCCGATAAAAACAGGGCTTTCATCAATATCGAGAACGTAGTCGCTTCAGCAACGCTAAAGCAGAGAATAGACCTCAACGCAATCGTCCGTGTCTTCCCTGGGGTCGAATACAGGCCAGAACAATTTCCAGGCCTAGTCTACCGCTTGAAGAAACCAAAAACCGCGACCCTGATTTTCAGCTCCGGAAAAATGGTATGTACCGGCGCAAAATCTGAACGCCAAGCGCGCCAAGCGGTGTTGAAAGTCGTCGACGAACTGAAAAGAGATGGAATCGTTATTCTTGGCAGGCCTGAGATAATGATACAGAACATTGTCGCGTCATGTGGACTAGGAGGCCATATTGATCTCGAGAAAGCGGTTTACGGTTTGAAGAAGACCATGTATGAGCCAGAACAATTTCCGGGACTCATTTACAGAATGGACGAGCCAAAGGTAGTGATCCTCGTGTTCGCGAGCGGCAAACTAGTTTGCACCGGAGCAAAGAAAGAGATTCAAGTGCACATCGCAGTCAATAAGCTTCAAGAAACTCTAGAGGCGAAAAACCTGATCCGCTACGAGGGCCCGGAGAAACCTCGCCTCCCACCCCTGCCCACAAAGCCATCCTAGCGAACGAGTGACGATTAAGATTCCCGTGTTTTGGCGGGCCCGCCGGGAATTGAACCCGGGACAGCCGGGTGTCCTCTCGGAAGGCTAAAAGCCTCACCAGAGCACATACGCTACTCTTCCGGTGCTCTACCTTTTCAGGATCCCCATTTCGGGATCTGGCTGAGCTACGGGCCCACAAGAAGTTGAGTGGCCGTGAACCCTAGCTAAGCTTTTCCCAGCCTGCATGTCGGCAGCAAGAGCAAGATTATTCATTGAACCGAAGTGGTGACATACGGAGCTTGATAGACGCCGGCCATCATTTCGATCATAGCTTCCCTCGGAACGATCTGATGGCTATCGGCCAAGCGGATTGCCTCAATCAGTCGCTTTTTCAAATCAGATTTGATTCGGACTTTCTCAATCTCGGCCCGCGAGAATCCACGGCGGACCAGAATATCGACCCATTGGTCCTTCGGCAACGTCTGAATCAGTCGATACCAATGAAATCGTTTCCCGTTCATACGTCGGCAAACTTGCAAGGCCTCTCCTAATGACACGATTCGAATATTCCCGGATGAGTCCTTTGAACTTGCAACACTGCGAAGTAGATGTCTCATGTCGCTGATTGAAATCGTCCGAATGAGCGAACTTAGTTGCCTAGTAATCTTTAATGCGGTTTCCCTGTATTGTTCGAGATGAACGACCAATATTCGATCTGCTGCCTTGCACGACAGATACAGCTTGAGTTTCTCCAACAGTCGTATCCATGTCTGTGGAGCGCGAAAACCAGAAAGCTCGATTAAGACCCTTCCAAAACCAGTCTCTGCAAGAAAGTCTGGAAACAAAGTGTGGTTTCCGCAATGCAAAGCCGGTTCATAGTCGTGTGAAACCCCATTGGCAATGAGATTCTCGGCAACGAGCAACTCGTACAGAGACCGAACTTCGTAGCCACAGGATGTCTCGTAATTGTACGACCGAGCTTTGAGGAAGCGAGCGCTCTGCAGATCATGATATGACTTCGGTTTCTTGCGTATTGCAGCGTGCCTTTTCTTCAAAGAGATACTTCCTCCCATGACCTGTCCCCAATGAGCATGGCGGAAGCCAACAATCGAATTCGACCAAGTTGTATGGTCGAAGAGAGGAGCAGCTTTGCAAAGGACGGAGATCGGTAGCGTGTTGCGTTCACTGAGATAGGTCGTTCTCAGAACGTTGTAGCTCGATACTCCAATATCGGAGGCGAACCGTTCCCAATTCACCCTCGACAATTGCTTTGCATGCATGAGAAACTCCTTTTGCTTTCCCTTGGCGAAGACCACCCTGCATGTACTCATGAGTTCCGCTCCGGTCCAGCCAGCCGACCCATGACTATAACTCTCGAAGATACGCGAAAGTAACCTGGCTGAGCTACGGGCCCTATCGGCAGATCGTGAACGTTGCGTTGAAAAAGATTCGGGCTTTCCAGTGCAGCGTACCTTCCGAATCTGATCTGATCGTGTATTGACCTTGCACGCACCCGACTCCCGCGTCGAGGCCTTCCAACTCCAAACTGAGAATTCTCGGATGAGTCGTCATTATGAAAAAAAAGAGAAATTGTAGAGTGGTCTGCGTTCTATGGTAGCGGGGGCAGTGTAATGCTGACCGTTACCGTCTTCAAAGCCGAGGTACTTTGCCCTACACTATCCGTGACAGTTATCACCACCGTGTATGTACCGGGTAGTAGGTACGAGTGGCTAGTTGTAGATCCGGTAGCAGTAGATCCGTCACCGAAGTCCCAAGCATAGACGTACGGCTGAGTCCCCCCTATCGCCGTGGCAGTGAACTGGATTGTCTGTAGAGGTCCTGGGTTGGATGGTGTGTAGGTGAAGCTGACCGAGGGCGGAGTGTATGCGAAGAATTCCGTCATTGGAGTGGCTGCTGCATCATTGGTGGACAGGCTAGCAAGGTTCCAATTCGTCTCTACGGTGCGGGTGAATGAGTAGTGGTTGTAGGGATTAGTTGTAACAAAGCTGTTCTTTGTTCCTCGACCAGCCCAGACGGCGTAAACGCAGTCCTCAGAGCTGTTATTGAGAGGGCAATACCCGTTCCCTTCGTCAAAGACGACGAATAGCGCGGCTCTCTGTGTAGTGAATGTCGTGCTGTTAAGTATGTTCGGAACGAGACCGCTGAGATAGGCGTCCCCATAGGGTATGGAAGCGGAGCAACCGCCTGTATAGCCGTGCATGTTGTCGCAGTTGTTCGGTGTGAGCCACATGAAGTTCGGCGCCGACCCTGAGTTGAGGTCGTCGATGAGAGTGCAATCACTCACGGCGCAGCCGCTCGGATTGGCCAAGACTACGTTAGAACATCGTGCGGTGTTTGATGTAATGTCGGTGAAGAAGACAAACGGATTATGTTCTGGAGTATAGGGTTGGTTGTAGTTAGTGTCGCAACCGCTTGCGACCGCTTGGTTCTCCATATAGCCCCTCCATGTCAACCCTGCTGCCTCCAAACGATCTACGAGGTTCGCATATGACGATGGTGTGCATGGATAGCTGACGCAACCGTAAGTGTCTCCGCCTAAGAGGGCTACGTAGTCAGCCTGGCTGAAGTGCGAGACACCGGTGTAATTGGATCCGATGCCATACGAGTTTGCCAGTCCAGCAGTGTAAGGGTCCCCGTTAGTGCTCAAACAAGGGGGCGGATTTCGTGCACAAATCTGGTTGATGCCATGATCCTCCATAACGATGATCACGACATGATCGAAGTAGGCGCCGGCACCAGCAACCGTCGTGGATGCCGCGGAGGTGATATGAGGACTCCTGTGGGCTCTACTTTGCATCGATGAATCTCCAACTGCACCTGCATGGCCTGCCAGCTGTGACGCAACGACAATCCATGTGAGAGCTAGAACGAGCAGTGTGAAGCAAAGAATTCGTGCCTTTTTGTTCACGAGTGCCTTCGTCATTCCTTTTTCTCCTGTCATGGCGGTTCCCGCCTGAAATATTTGAACGGTCAGTCCACAGAGTCCTAGAACCGACCACATCCGAACACTTTAGCCTACTTCGTCAGCTATACTCAATACATGCTGACAGCAGCGTATTGATTTCTTCCAATCCCGATTTTCTATATCCGCACTAGAGTCCCTGCTTGATGTCAATCGCCGCCGAGACAACTTTTTTTGTTTCAGGATTGAAAAGGTACTCAGCAGCGAGGTTCTCCCACGATCTCATAGCTGTGGTCTCCTCTAGGGCTCGTTCTACCTCTTGGAAGTCGAGTACAGTGATTGCATATCCACCACCATATTCTGGAGCCTTCCCAAGTTTTCGATTTTGGCCTCGATTGAGTCGCCAGGTCTGAGAAGGTAGGGTTCTTTGTCCGGCTTCCGGTAGATCGCGACACCGGACGGAGTCCCAGACGTTATGATATCACCTGGTTCCAAGGTCATGGATGAGAAGAACTCAATCAGCTCTCGAACTTTGAACACCATTTTCTTGGTGCTGGATAGTTGACGGGTTTGCCCATTGACCCGGAGTTCCATCCCAAGATTGTCTGGGTTTCCCGCTTGATCCGGAGTCACCAAGCAAGGACCCATGGGACCGAAAGTGTCGAAGTTCTTGCCGAGGTTACAGAATCCCCGTTTCATTTCGGCAAACTGAATATCTCTGGCACTTATGTCGTTGAACACGGAGAAGCCTGCCACGTAGTCAAGAGCATCCTTCCTCGGAACATCCTTACACTCTTTCCCGATAACCGTGGCAAGCTCCACCTCGTAATCAAGAAGCTTTACCCGCCTCGGATAGATTACAGGAGCCCGGTGACCAACAAGAGACGTAGGCGCCTTGAGAAAAGATATCGGAAAAGGCGGAAGCGAACTGCTTCCTTCAGCCAAATGGTCTGAAAAGTTGCCGCCCATGCAGATAATCTTCGTTGGATGTGCTATCGGCGGCAAGACGGTAACGAAGTCAAGGCTCCAATACCCCCTCTCGTTTTGTTTGCCCCCGTCCAAATTCTTCTTCGCAGAATCTGCCGCTAGCTGGACTTTGGATTGTGCCTTCGGGTCTCTAAGAAAGTCGAGAAGCGGCTCGGAGGAGGCCTTTGCCCCGGTTATCTCTGCGACATGGTTCGCGCCTACCATGACCCCAATTCTGTTCTCTCCCATTTTCTGCTGAAATCTAACTAGCCTCACAGTAAGATCCCTAAAGTGCTCCGAGCAAAACATATCGGGATGTAAATGTTACAGCATGCACTGGGAAATCGTAGCCTCGATCTCCCGATAGACCCTAATGGTTATTGTTGTGACCGAGGACCTTCCGATCACGATCTATTTGCTTGAGAAGAGACGTAACCTCTTCCATCTGTTTGCGTAAAACAATACCGTTCTGCCGAATCTTTCTTACCGAAAGCAATTTGCACCAGTTGGGAGAGCACTTGTGTTTAGACCGTAGAGAGGAGCAAAACTATTTCGCTTATAGCTCATTCGTCGACCTATCTTGATGTACTGTTCCTTGGATAGATAGAGAGTCTTTTTTAGTCCGCCGAATCCATGCGGTCGATGGTCGACTTTAGCAATGGTAACGGTTGAAGAGTATCGGGTTGAGAGTGATACAATGGGAGAGGTCAAAGTCCCGAACTCCGCGTACTACGGAGCCCAGACACAAAGAGCTGCCGAAAACTTCCCTATCTCAGGGATCCGCCTACCGAAAGAGTTCATACGAGCAATGGCTCTCGTCAAACTGGCCGCGGCGAGAGCGAACATTCAGCTCGGACTCTTGGAACCGAAAAAGGGCGAGGCGATTATCTCGGCCGCAAAGGAAGTCATGGAGGGCTCACTCTATGAGCAGTTTGTGGTTGACGTCTTCCAGACTGGTAGCGGCACCTCGACCAACATGAATGCTAACGAGGTTATTGCAAACCGTGCTATTGAACTTCTAGGGGGAAAGCGCGGAGACAAGAAGCTCGTTCATCCAAACGACCACGTGAATATGTGCCAATCGACAAACGACGTCTTCCCTACCGCCATCCACATCTCTTCAGCAGAGGCGATCGGTAGGAAGCTGATTCCCGCTTTACAATCACTCGCCAAAGTGCTCGAACAAAAGACAATCGAGTTCGATGACGTCGTCAAGGCTGGGCGTACTCATCTTCAAGACGCAGTACCAGTGACACTCGGTCAGGAGTTCAGTGCGTTCGCCAGTATGATACGACACGGCATTAGACGAGCAGAGCTTGCTCGAGATGCATTGTTAGAACTCCCGCTCGGTGGAACCGCGACCGGAACGGGTCTGAATGCCCACCCCAAGTACGCTGAGCTAGCAATAAAGGAAGTTAACAGACTTACTGGCTTCAACTTCAAGAAAGCTGAAAACATATTCGAGTCGATGCAGGGAAAGGATGCGTGTGTAGAGGCTAGCGGCCTTCTGAAGACCATTGCCGCGAGTCTCATGAAAATCGCCAACGATCTCCGGCTGCTCAACTCCGGACCACGCACCGGGCTGGGAGAAATAGACATGCCTGCAACGGAGCCTGGGTCGAGCATAATGCCAGGAAAGGTCAACCCGGTCATCCCTGAAGCTGTCAACTTGGTCGCGGCTCAGGTCATAGGAAATGATGCGACAATCACTGTGTGTGGCTCACTAGGCCAGCTCGAACTCAACATTATGATGCCGGTCATAGCATACGACCTTCTCCAGTCAATAGAAATTCTAGCAAACGGTTCTAGGATTCTAGCCGAGAAATGCATCTCAGGAGTCACAGCAGACCGCGAAAGATGTTACGGTTACGCGGACAGGAGCTTGATGGTTGTAACCGCAATCACACCACATATCGGCTATGATAATGCGGCCAAGGTTGCCAAGAAAGCTATAGCCGAAAACAAATCGGTCCGACAGGTGATTCTAGAAGAGAAAATTCTCCCGAAGGAGAAACTTGACGAAATCCTCGACCTTAAGAAAATGACGAAGGGCGGAAGAGCCTAGCGCCTCCAGTCTCCCAGGCGTGAGCGCTCTTGATGGACACTCAGCAGATAATGCGGACCTCGCTGAAACTGGCTAATTTCAAAAGCGTCCCTGCCGACAGCGAGGTTCACGTTAAAGGACGACGGATCCGCAAAGTTCTCGTCGCGATAGATGTCGGAGTCGCTGAACTCCTTCTGGCCCGCAACCTTGGATGCGACGCTGTGATAGCCCACCATCCCGCGGGCGGCAAGGCTCGGATCGATGGCTACAAGGTATTCCTACGGCACATTGACCAGTTGAAAGAGGCCGGCGTGCCAGAAGACATAGCACGGAAAGCTGTTCAGCCCAAATTGCGGGTTCTAGAACTCCAGCATCATCCTGACAATTATGATCAAACGCCCAGTGCCGCCAAGAAGCTTCGAATGCCGCTGGTGTCAATTCACAGCCCTTGTGATGAGATAGGTCGGAAGATGATTCAGCATGCTTTGAAAGGTGTCGACGAAAATTCGGCAGTGAAAGATGTTGTCTCAAGAATTGCGCGTTTTCCCGAGTTTCGAAAAGCTGCGTCCAAGATCGAGGTACGGTTAGGCTCTCCCAGGAACAGAACAGGCAAGATAGCGATCAGCCATGCTGCCTACACCAATGGGGGCTACGAGATTGCCACGACGTACTTCCAAAACGGAATAGGCACGCTGTCCTACATTCACATCGCAGAGCCGGATCTCACGAGGCTCGCAAACGAAGCCTCTGGAAACCTAATCGTTCTAGGACATATCGCGAGTGACTGGCTCGGAATAAACAGGCTCCTCCGCGAGCTTGAGAAGAAGGGTGTGGAACCGATCACGACCACTGATCTCAAATGACACCCTCAAACCAGCAATCATCAACCACCACAACGGCCAAACAAGCGTTTCCTGAACCAACGGTAGGAGCCCTGATTGTCGACCAACAGGGCAAGATCCTTTTGGCGAGGTCTCACAAGTGGTTTGACAAGTACACTCTCCCAGGCGGACATATCGAAGTTGGGGAGAGCATGGTTGACGCGGTGAGGAGGGAGGTCAAGGAGGAGGTCGGACTGGATGTGGAAGTGGTGGAGATGCTTCTTGTGCAAGAGGCTATTTTCGCGCCTGAGTTCTACAAGAAAAAACACTTCATCTTCATAGACTTTTACTGCAAGTCCAAGGATCAGCAGATGAAACTTGACCGGAACGAAATACAGGACTACGTGTGGGTCTATCCTGGGGCAGCATACAATCTCAAACTAGACTCGTTCACCCGTAAGACACTTGATAGGTATCTCAAACGGGGTTACGGCTCGTTCCCAAGCGGAGGTCTATAGGTTCCAGCCTTTGGACTCCAACCTATTCTCCAACTCGACAAGCGAATTCATCGTCACGTCGGCGTTTTCTTGTGAAAAATCGTTGTAGCGCGCGAACCCGGTTCGCACCAAGACCGTCCGTATTCCAAGCTTCTTTCCTGCCCTGACATCCCACCAGGAATCGCCGACAAGAAACGCGTCCTCGACCCGAAGCTTCAACCTATCCAAAGCCCTCATTACTAGCTGTTTTCTCTTATCAACGACCTCCTCCAGCGACTCCAATCCGCGTCCGGGGCCGAGATCCTCTCGGGTGAACAGCACGTCAACTACTGGGCTGACTCTCAGTAGGTCCAGCTCTTCTTTTACCACGGACCTGGTGAATCGCATGGTGGCAAGCCCGAGTTTGAACCCGCGGACTTTCAGCGCGGACAAGAGTTCGAGCGCACCGTTCTGAAGCCTCGCCTTGTCCACTGTATCACGAAACAGTTTTCGATAGGTCTCGTAGACTTCATCGATTCGGGCACCATCATCGCGTGATAGGGCGGTTTCCAGCACCATTCGCGGCCCGGTGCCGATCTCATAAGCACGCTGGTAATAGTTCTTGATAAGAAACTCTAGATCTATCGGTTTCGAGTGATGAGCGATGAGGGTTTGATTGATACAGTAGAACTCGCGGTCGTCGATCTGAGCGAGAGTTCCGTCCCAGTCGAAGATTGCGCCCTTCAACGTTCTCAGGCGAGAATTCGCGTCTGAATGTAACCATATGGCTTTCCTTGAGGTTACGAGCAACATATCCCGAAAGGGTCCGCAGTGTCCTTAAGATTAAGGACGAGCGTGCAATGGGTAGACTAACTCCCGACTCCCATCCTGATACCAAGGGCGATCTCTTGCTGGCTATCGGAGTGGGATTCCTCATCAACCTGATCATCGGAGTCGCCCTCCCTGAGATAGGACCCTTTGTAGCGGGACTAGTTGCAGGTGTCATCATCAAACAGGGACCGTGGAAGGGGGCGTTTGCAGGCTTCTTCGCAGGTACCCTAGGCGGACTGGCAAGTATCGGGCTCTGGGTCGCGACAAATCTTCTGAGCCTTCCAAGTGGCCTCTGGTCAGTCGCGTTCCAGACTGCGGTTGGGATTCTGACAGCCACCTACGCGATTCTTTCTTTGTCAGGTGGAATCATAGGGAGCGTTGTCGCAGTACAGCACTGGCCACGTTTGAGCTTGTTCCTGAAGCAACATAAGATCAGCTTCTCGTTGCCATTCCATCTTCACCAATCGACTACGGTCGTGGCGAAGAAGCGTGAGGGATAGTAAATGACCTTCACGGCTCAGCGTTTGCTCGACACGACTCCCAGATGGCTTAGCATAACTCTCGTCTCATCCTCCAGCGCTCTCCTCATATCCGGGGTCGGTTTTGTTCTCAACCTCTTCGACCCTTTCAACATCACTCCCTTCACCCTGTTGCTCCATCTCATCTGGGCCATAGTGGTATCTAGTTGGGTGCTTAACCTGAAAGTGAAGCTTCCTCCAGAGAAGAAGGCCCTTTTAGCAATCGGCGTCGCGGTCGCGGTGGGGTCCATGTGGGGGGCAGTTCAACAGTGGGCAGCATATCTTCAGGCCGGAATAGTCAACGACATTACACTTGTCGCTAGCGCTGTGGCTATGGACTCGGTCGGAGGACTAGTGGTCTATATCCTATACCATCTGAATATTCTAGGCAGGAAGTTAGGGTCTAGTGGGCCTCAATCAAGCCCCGGGTCTGCGAGTACTTCTCTGTCACCTTGAAGGACCAACAACCCCACAAGAAACAGTCACAGGCCCAGACCAAGACCGACCAAAACCTCCAATGCAGCGCCTTTACCCACGTGGAGTGTTTGGACCTAGGGCGTGGGGCGTCTTAATTTCTCGTTTTGGCGGGGATAGAAATTGCCTCTCTGATCGGGACGCCCTCTTTCGGGTCCTGGATTATTCTCTGGAAGCCTCTGATGATCTCCTTGGTTACTGGTCCCGGTTTACCCTCTGCTATTGGCACTCCGTGAATCTTGACTACAGGAACGACTTCTGCCATTGTTCCGGTTAGGAAGGCCTCGTCAGCGGTCATGAGCTCGTAGGGAGTAACGTCTCTCTCTCGCACCTCGTATCCCAGCTCCTCGGCGAGTTTCATGACGCGGGCTCTGGTTACTCCGTGCAGAATTCCTGCGGCTGATGTGGGCGTATAGATTATTCCCTGTTTGACGATAAAGAGGTTTGAACCGTGGAACTCGGAGACCATTCCTCTGTGGTCGAGCATTACGACTTCGTCGGCGCCTGAGTCTATTGCCTGGAACTTGGAAAGAACACTCTGGATATAGTTTAGAGACTTAACCTCGTGGCTTGTCCCATCGACCATATCACGTCTTAGGCTGGATATGACAGCAGTGACACCTTTCTCCCTCGCTTCCTTGCCGTGGGCCGGAAGTACCGGCTCAGTCATGATAATGATGGAGGGCTTCGGGCAGCTCCGCGGGTCCAGTCCGAGGTTTCCGCGGCCCCGCGTGATTACGAGGCGTATATACGCGTCAGATAGATTGTTTCTTCGCAGGGTTTCTACGATAGCGTTCATGACTTGCTCTTTGGTGAGGGGGATGCTGACTCTGATGACTCGTAGTCCTTCGAATAATCGCTCTATGTGTTCGCGTAGTCGAAAGACTGTGCCGTTGTAGGCGCGGATGCCTTCGAATACCCCGTCTCCGTATAGAAGCCCGTGGTCGTAAACTGAGATCTTGGCTTCGCCCTTGGGGTGGTATTCACCGTCGATATAGACGAATGGTTCCTTCCCCGCCATAAATGTCCAGAAAGAGAAATGAGTGTGCCGGGTATAAAAGTGCAAGCTCCCTTGATGATCTAGGAGCGGTAATCTCTACCTAAATCATAATCTACTCAGATGTGGTTTGCATGTTCTTGGTTTGGGCCGGTAGTTCAGCCTGGTTAGGAGCGTTGACTCTCCGGATAGAACGTCCGCCTTACACGCGGAAACCCTCGTCCGAGGGCCGTAGGGTCGGGAGTTCAAATCTCCCCCGGCCCACCAAGTTCGCCAACTTTCGACCCGTCTTTGTTTTTTCTTCTCTGCGTTGCACGCGCTCGAGGTGATTTGCTTCGAGTGCGCTTCTCGTACTTGGGCTGGTATAACTCTACCTCCACGTCGCCGGGCATTCGAAAGTGCGTCAGCAATCCCCAGCCCTCATCAGTGATACCTGATGTGAACTCGACACCCCGAGATTTCAGTTCTTCAACCGTTTTCATGATATCATCGCAATAGAAGGAAATTGAATGGAATACTCTCTCTGATGGATGACAGCCTAGATCGGCTTCTGGCATGTCAAAGATTAGCCAGCCTTCGCCCGTGTCCGTGAAAGGGAACCTGAGTTTGTCCCGAATAAACGTCCGCAATTCCTCTGGCTTAGGCGTATAGAGTAGTGCGTGAAGCCCCTTGATCAATTCTCACCCTCCCTGTTTGCGGCTCTCGGCTCCCAAATGACTCTAGCAATTCTCAGGCCTGGAGCAGATAAAGAAGTAGCATTTGCTAGAGGTTTGCTGTTACAGCCAGCCTGAGTGGGATGCCGCGATTCGAGTGCGGGACCGGGTGTCCGGGCGAGAATTTTTCCAGTCTCTTGATTGCTCGATGGATCGTCTCTGATTTCTTTGAGAAGGAGAACCTGAATCGTAGCCTCCCATCAGATGGATCGTGGAAAAAGCTCGACCCCGGAACGCCGCCGACTCCTATCTTAGTGATAAGATGCAGAGCCAGCTTTCGGTCATCCTTGAAGCCCGTGGTATTTGTCGTAGTCCAAACGTAGTAGGCGCCCTCCGGCTTGAAGACACCGAATCCCGCATTCTTCAACGACTCAACCAACATTTCTCTGCCTGCGCGATAGTTTTCTCTTAGATGTTCATAGTAGGATTCCGGAAGCTGGAGAGCAGATGTGCACGCTTCCTGTAGCGGTGTCGGGGCGCATACGGTGAGGAAATCGTGAACTTTTCGTATAGCCGAGGTGAGGGGCTTTGGAGCGACCACGTATCCTACGCGCCAGCCAGTCACGCTGTAGGTCTTTGAAAATCCTGAGATGGTGACGGTTCGATCCTCCATCCCGGGGAGGCTTCCGATGCTCACGTGCTGGTGTCCATCGTATAGGATGTGCTCGTAGATCTCGTCGGTGATCGCATAGGAGTCGTAATCTTCGCAGAGATCGCGAACCAGACCTAGTTCCTGACTGGATAGAACTCGTCCTGTAGGATTGTGGGGTGTGTTGAGGATGATGGCCTTGGTCTTGCGATTGAATGCTTGTTTGAGACTCGCTTCTTCGATCTTGAAGTCTGGCTCACGCAATTTGACGTACCGGCATTTTGCTCCTGAGAGAATCGCATCGGGACCGTAGTTCTCGTAAAATGGCTCGAAGATCACCACCTCGTCTCCACGATCCAGCAGTGCTAGCTCGGAGGCGATCATGCCTTCCGTTGTACCGCACGTGACCGTGATCTCGTCTACGTTGCAGTCAATGTGGTTGTAGGCTCTCATCTTGTGGGCGATGGCTTCTCTCAGACCTACAGTCCCATACGTGGTGGAGTATTGATTGTGGCCTTTCGAGATAGCGGTCGCGGCCGCCCGTTTGATGCTGACTGGAGGGTCGAAGTCAGGAAAACCTTGCGCAAGATTGACTGCCCCGTAAGCCTGGCAAAGCCTTGTCATCTCCCGGATGACAGATTCGGTGAACCCAGAGGCTCTGGTGGAAGGCCCCTTTCTCATAACGCCCTCATGCACATCGAGGCTAGTAAGGATTCCTTCACGATCGCGCTAGACGGAGTCTAAATAAGCCATCAGTAAGAAGAAGCCGACATCGATGGTCTACTGCTCCATCTTTCTCTACCGCGTCCCGAAGAGGAAAGCGGAAGCCTTCGTCCAAGCCTTGAAGCCAATAATGAAATTATTCCTGGATTCGGGTGCACTCTCCGATGAGCTTCTTCAGCCCAAGGAGATGGAGGGAAAGTTCGGATCGATGAGTCTTCCTCCAGCGATTGGGATGTCAGAGGAGGAGGATCTTTGGGTCGAGATTGCCCGCTTCAAAGACGCCCCCCACATGAAAGACGTCCATGCAACGGTGGCCAAGAATTCTCATCTTGAAAAACTCCATTCCCGATTCGACCTGCTCATAACGGGAAAACATGTGTATCACGCGGAATTCGAGTCCCTCCAGCAGAAATAGCCGGGACGACACTGTCCATTTTGAAAGGAAAGACTTTCTCCAAAAACCGCTACCAACAAAGTGTCATCCTAGGAGTTAGGGCTTGCATATAGAAACCGATGTTTGCATCGTCGGTGGAGGAGTGATAGGGGCCGCAACCGCATATGCAATTAGCCGGATGTCCGAGAACAGGATTCTATTGCTCGATCGATACGGTGTCGGGAACGAATATTGTAGTTCCAATGACGTCAACAGGGTCTTCCGTTTCGCATATGGAGCTGATCGGCTTTACACCGAGATGGCAATTGAAAGCCTGAGACTCTGGAAGGAACTCGAAAGAGAAACCAGTCATGAGTTGCTGATCCCTGCTGGTTTGTTGATGCTGGAGGGCGATGATGAACATGCCAACAGTTTCAATGAATCAAGTTTCAGAATGCTGACCAAACTAGAGGTCGGTGCCCACGTCTACGATGGATCAGAGCTGAAGAAGCACTTTCCGCAGTTCCAAGCGGGGAGTGCATTCTTTGACCCTCACGGAGGAGTTATCCTGGCATCGAAAAGTCTGGAGACCTTTGCCTCCGAAGCTGGCAGCCACGGGGTGAAGATTCTGAAAAAACATGTCGCCAGGTTTCGGGACAAGTCTGGCCTCGAAATAGAGACAGCGGAAGGTGAGACAATTCGAGCCAAGAAACTAGTCGTGGCAGTAGGACCTTGGACTAATAGTCTGCTGAAAGATGGGCTTACTGGAATAATCCCTACTAGACAGCAGGTCGTCTATCTCAAACCTTCCCGGGACTTCGAGAGGTTCAGGCCAAACTCTTGTCCAGTCTTCTTTACGGATCATCACTATGGTCTTCCGGCCGCAGGTATCGACGGGGTCAAGATTTCTAACAAGGAACTCATCGACCCTGTCGACCCTGAAACCGCGAGAAGATCTGTTGACCTAGAGCAAATAGAACAGTGTAGGGATGCATGCCACAAGTTTGTCCCCGACGTAGCCGAGGGAGAGGTGGTCCAGACGAAAGTGTGCCTCTATGACATGACCGAGAATTCTGACTTCGTCATAGACCGGGATCCTGGCCTTCGGAACATCGTCTATGGGTACGGCTTCTCAGGGCACGGATTCAAGTTCGCGCCTCTCATAGGTAAGTTGTTAGCTGAGCTAGTTCTGGACATAGATCCCAGCTTCGATCTTTCTCGATTCTCGGCCCAGAGGTCTCAGAGAAAGCCCCGGTTGACAAGCGGCCAGCTAGGCAAGGGCGAGTAGCCCGGCTAATACCAGCGCTCCCAGTAGAGCCTCTAGGTGCATTAGCCTAGCCTTGCGCCGATCCAATCTCTTCCACTCGTCAGACCCTACCTCCATTTTGGTACCAGACCTGCCAAAGGCCATAGCGGCAGGCTCGTGGAGGTCGTAAGTCCCCCTGGAGGCGTGAAGGACACAGAACGACACTGTTCCTTCTAAGACTGCCAGCAGGCCAACGTAGAAGGGGACAAAGAGTAAGAGTCGAAAAGCGGCGGAAATCGACCCTAGCGCAAGAACGTCCATGGCGACGAATAGAGCTATTATCCCTAGTCCTGTGGTTAGTCGTATGGCCCGTCCCCGGGGGCCAATATTGCACCTGCCAGGGACGTATTCCGGGGCCATTTTTATCGACTTTTTGAAAAGAGTAACAAGCTTCATTTGTGGCCCCCGACACCTATATGAGTACAATTGGCGGGCACTTCCACGGTCTCACCGGATAAGGATAACCAGCTTAACCCAGCCCGGACCCCGCAGACCACGTTTCCTGTTGGGGGCTCGGTGATGAGCCGCAGGAAGACACGACCCCGAGACGAGGTCGGACACTACGTCTGCCCGAACTGCGGCAGCCCAAGTCTGGTTCGAGATGCTGAAACAGGTGAGGTCATATGCACCAACTGCGGCTTCGTCCTATCCGACCCTGCCGAACAATATGCGCCACCGGTTCCTAGACGAACCGAGGAGGGACTCCTAGAGAGCCAGTCAGGACCCCCAGGAAGATTCTCGGCGTTTGACAAGAACCTCTCCACGATAATCTCCAGGGCTCAAGCATCTAACAGGTCGCTTAGCGCCGACGAGAGGTTGCAATTATGGCGGTTGCGAAGGACCCAACTCCGCGCGTCCGCTGGATCATCAACTGCGAGAAATCTGTCCCGGGCGATGAGCCAGCTCCGGGGACTGGCCGGACGACTGAACCTTCCGGAAGTAGTCACCGAGCGAGCGGCGCTGATGTATAGGAGAGCGCTCAACAAGGGTCTCGTCAGAGGCCGACCGATAAACGGAATGGTGGCCGCCTCGACCTATGCAGCCTGTCGATTGACTGATGTGCCTCGCTCTCTGAGCGAGATCGCGAAAGCATCAGGGATGAGCCGGAAACTCCTGGCCCACTACTACAGAGCCCTTGTCCGGTCTCTAGACGTGACGATGGCTATTGAGGACCCATTGAAACGGGTCTCGAAAATAGCGTCTCGAGCAGGAGCAGACTCCCAAACAGAGATGCTGGCAGGGAAAATTCTGCGAGAAGCTATTCGTCTGAGGGTTAACGTCGGAAAGGACCCGGATGGTTTAGCGGCTGCCGCGCTCGACCTCGCAGCTAGAATAAGGGGCTCGATGGTCATGCAGAGAGACCTCGCTAAGGCAGCGGGTGTTTCCGAGGTTACCATACGAAGCAGGATGAGAGATCTCAAGGCTGCGGCCAAGTCTCTTGGCCTACCTGAAGTTGCATAGCAGTCACTATTACAGTTCTTCTCGGGTAACACGAGTCTAAACCCAGCTCTGCCCTCGCATAGGCTTCTGCAAAAGGAGGGTGTTGAGCCAGCATAGGCGCTGGCGTGGATCAAGCCTAGAGGGCGGGAAAAAACGGAACCTTACGTAGCCGCGAGCCTAAACATCGGAGCAATCATAGCAGACGCGCTGATGGTTCTATTACTCCTAAGAGAACCATTATCCTATTTCCGACCTTACAAGAACTATTTTGTTGCAATCTACGCCTTCTTTAACGCGTTTCCAATTTCCCAGCTCGTCGTAGCATCTTACCCTCAAGATTTTCTACTCAGACTTACCTCTCTGTTGTTTGCTTCCGCTGCATCGATTATCGCAGCTTTGTGGGGATTCTTGGTTACGAAACTGTATTTCTATCCAGAGAAGTTCTCCTTACGAGAAGTGCTCGCTAAGCCTGTTCGTCCGATTCACCTTGTGTATCTTCTCTATCTGATTCCGATGGTGTCGCTGGTGGTCATAGCCTCGGCAGATCCTAGCTCCATATACACGGGCCCTGGAGTGCTAGCGTTCTATGTCTTCGACGGTACATCTTCTGGAACGTTCGGGCTGAGTCCTCTAATCCTCTTCGCCGCCACAACCGTAATCATAGTCTTCACTCTCTACCCTTTCTTGGTTCTGTCTCGCCTCAGGTCAGAGCTCAAAGACCGTGAGGTTAGAGATGCACTTCGAGTAATTTCATCGTGCTTCGCGGTAATCGCGGTTCTGCTACTGTTTGGATACGCGCTTTCGAGTTTCGGATACAGTGCGCTTGGATCGGTGAATCTCGCTTGCGTCATTCTTCTCATTGCCGCTGTTCGTGCCTTCAAGCGACCAACTTTTCTTAGAGCATTCCTTGGAATAGTTCCGTCGTTGGAAACTTATCCTACGGCGATGCGCGATGACCAAATGGTTCTGATCTATCCTAACAACGAGGCAAAGCTAAGACCAATATCTAGACTAGTAAGTGAGGGCGTCAGCCAAGGATTCCGTGTTTTGGTCTTCCATTTCGGAGACGAGACAATCGCTCGCCAAGAGCTTTCTCGAAGCGGAGTAGACGTCAAGTATCACATAATGAAAGGAAACCTTCGATTGACATCGATAGACAGCCTCTACCAAGGCGAAGGTCTCTTTGACGAAGAGGCAGCGATTGGCCAATGCCAAGAGTTAGCTGGCGAAACTCGAGCCTTGGGCAAAAAGGGGTTGAAGTTGGTGATTGATTACAACGATAACACCAAGCGCCCATATCAGAAATTCATTAAGCACCTTTCAGATTCACGGTGGACCTCGTCTGACCACTTCGTACAGGTATTGATGACTTTTACAAACCGAGCATTTGAAGGTCAAGTCGAGGCTCTCAACCTCCTGAAGACAAAGATCCCAGTCTTAGATCTAAACGAGTCCACAGATTTCTTCTCGCGAACAGTCGGACTTTCTCACACCGAAATCGCCGGAAAAAAAATAGTGTTGGAATACGACCCACTTTCAGATTATGAGCGTGTATTGAGGTCACTCATCACCGAGGCGGTGTCAAACTTCGAACGAGTGGTTCTTTTCACAAGAAAAGACAGCCCAGTTCATTCAACCATGGTAGATGAACCTGGGCTCAAGATGTTCGTTTTGACATCCAGAGTCTCTTACCCCAAACAAGAGAGCGAAAACAGGTACCTTCTTCCGGCCTTCGACAGCTCTCTGATCCTCGACTCCTTGAACAAGACTATCGAGGCCTACGCGGCTTCCTCTCTAACCATAATCTTCGACAGCATTTCTCACCAAGTTTTTACCGTGGGAACGGAAAGGGCCCATTCATTTGTCCGCCAGGCGCTTGAACTCATGGTATCAAACAACATCACTGCGATCTTTCTCATGAATTCGGGAGCGCACGACTCCAAGACAGTGTCATACTTTGAGAGCTTGTTTGATGTGGAACTTGTTTGCAAACCCGGGGCTCGTGTTCCGGACGTTAGAAAGAAGGCAAGTCTAACAGCATAAGGCAATGCTGCGGAATTGTGGCGAAATCAGCAGCCAAAACATTTTGGACTATCGCGAATATCCCTGACTTCATGGCTCTGACGGATCCATGCCTGGACAAGCAGATGGATAGAAACAGAACTAGCCCCTAGTTGCAGGAATCATTTCTCTAGTCGTCCCACTCATTGCGTCAAACAGTATTCTGAAGTACAGTTCCATTACTTCTATACCTCTCTTGACCCCATATAGCGAGTGTTGATCGTGAAATGCGAGACCTGTGGTATACAGGCCTGCAAGTTCCTTAAAGCCAGCTTCACCACCGGTCAGTCTCCTGACGAGAACCCTGTGGAATTCGATAATGTGTTTCACATAACTATCGTCCCGACCCGCATGATATCTCCAGACTTCCTCAGTCTCAAGGCCAAATGAATCGGGAATATCTAGCAACCTACATGTGTTGGAAAGTTGGCTCCGAACGAATCCCCACCGTTCATCATGCAACCTGTTGTAAAGATCAGAGTGTTCATCTTTGAGCTTGCTTTGGGCGAGGAGGGCACTAACATAAGACCCTGCGGCTTTCAGAAGCGTCTCACTGTCGTATTCTGGAAACATTGTTTGAAACATCACTGAAAAATGGAGTGACGCGGCATCGAAATCATGACGGTCCTGAGCAATGAATCCCTCGACTACGCCCCTAGCCGCAGTCTTAGCAAGCTGTTCTATCATGTCCGGAGTAATTCTCCGAACCAGGGACAGCCGCGGTGATTGCGCCCGTTCAGTGTTCCCATTGGACTTTGAGATCACTTCAACCAGCGCCAAATTTGACATCAAACCTCGGACTTTGTTATTGTTTAGTTTCAGCTATGTCCCAAGCATATAATCATCACCTACCTTTCATGTGAAAAAAACTCCACGACCGTTTATAATCGCCGTGTCTACCTTTTGACAGAAATTTCCAGCCCGTCTGGAAAAGTGTTCTATTACCAAAGAGAGGGAAATAGATCAGGCGAAGTGGTCTTTGCTGGACCAAAAAAGGAAGTTCTTCCTCAGTCCAAGAAGGAGGAATGACGCACCCACAGCCTCTAACACACCCCCAACCGGCAGCAATCCCATAGGAGCCAAGGATTCGGTAAGAAACACGACAACTCCCATACTGGAGATTATTGCACTGAGACAAATGTAGACCCAGGCTCTAGCTGCAACATTTCTCTTGAAGAGAAATAGAGTTCTGAGACTGTAATAGATGAGACCCATCGTCAACGTCATGCCAATGATAGAGACGACCAGAATTGTAGGGTCCAAGGAACCATCTTCGACTAAAGCGACCGACTTTTACTTAGAGGCCTTGTAACTCCCAGCCTCGTTTACAGGTCTGGAACTCAGAGCCCAAACCATAAGGGTCAAACTGTTAAACTGGAACTGAGAAGAACAGGAACACCACATCACTTCCGGGAAAAACCAATTGACTGCTTCTGCTGATTTCGGTTTCCTATTTGACCTCGGGCTTGCTGTGTTCGCTGCTTTAGGTTTCAGCTACCTCTTCTCAAAAATCAAGCAGCCCGTTGTAGTCGGCCAGCTGATCGCGGGGATAATCATTGGACCTTTCGGGCTTGGACTTATCCAAAACCTCAACACGATCAACTTACTCGCTTCTCTAGGGATCATACTTCTCCTCTTCACCGTAGGACTGGAACTAGATCCACTTGAGATCAAAAAGATCGGGCCGGACAGTTTCATACTTGCAGTGGTCGAACTAACGGTCACCTTCATCACGGTTACACTGGTCGGGCTAGCAGTTGGCCTAACTCAGCTCGAAGCAGTCTTCGCAGCAGCAGTAGTCGCTACCACCAGCACAGCGATAATGAGCAAGATTCTACTTGAAACAAAGAGCCTGCGAGCGAAAGAGGCACACACGGTAGTGACGGCATCGATAATCGAGGATTTTGCGACGGTATTCATGCTTCTTTTGCTGCCGGGTCTCGCGGCTGCCAGCAACCAAGTGCCTCCAACCGAAATTGTCTTCCTCGTATTGAAAGGGGCTTTGCTGGTCGGAATCATCTTCTTCTTCGGCTGGAGAATCGCGCCATGGCTCATAGACAGGATCAGCAAGGGAGACCAAGAATACAAGGAGACCGCGTTCCTGCTCGCGCTTTCCTTCGGATTCGCCTTCGCGCTCCTATCATCCTACCTAGGTTTCTCGCCTGCGGTTGGCGCGTTCCTCATGGGCCTGATGATCCGAGGACCCCAAGCCCAATTCGTCAAAGAGAAGATAGGCCCGATCAAAGACCTATTCATCGTCCTATTCTTCGTCTCTATGGGAACACTCATCAACATCGGAGCCCTCCTCACAGTCACACTACCAATCATCGCGGTCCTTGCAATTGCTATCTTCGGAAAATTCGTCGGATGCTGGGCCGGCGCGAGATTGTCGGGTGCAAAAGATGAAGCTACCCTGGTGGGCCTCTCGATGCTGCCCCGTGGAGAATTCTCCTTCATAGTCGCCCAAGAAGGCACTGGTCTCGGGGTCGCAGCGCAGATCCTCTATCCCGTAGCAGGGCTCGCAACCCTGATCAGTTCGATTATGTCCTCAATCGGTCTTCGAGTCTTCAAACCCAAGACAACTCCTAACGCTCCGAAACTCAAGATTTCGCAACGCATACGCCAACTGGGTCGACCAAGAAACAGCAATAGGGAAAAGACTTGAAGGTCCCTCCAGGAACTGGCCTCTTGTTCGCGGGGTCGGGCCTATACTGGGTCCTATCGGGTCCCCTCATCGGCTGGTTCAGCGTGCTAAATCCCACAGAAATACATCTATCACAAACGGGATTGACTCTAGTACTCATCACAGGTATCGCATGCCTGGTCGTGGGACTCTGGATTATTCCAACAGATCTCCAAGAGCTCTACAAGCTCTTCTCCAGAAACGACGGTTGGATATTCACTATCCCAATCGCTCTGGTCGTTGCTGACATTTACCTTACTCTGATTGGTTTGTCGGAGGGCAATTGGGAATTGAACCCGTTCGTCGCATCAGCAGTCCAGATCGGACCATGGGCGGTCGTCCCGTTCGTCGTATCTTACCTAGCTCTGTCGGAAGGATTAGCACTAGGTATGTTGAGCGTTGGAAAATGGTTGTTCGGCGTCGCGCGACCTTCAGGATACATGCCCTTCGCATTGGTGTGCGGAGCGGCCTCTTTCGGACCAGTCAACAACGCAGAGCTGCTGGCGTTTCCTGGAGAGGTCTCGGGCAACTATTTTGTCGGAATGACCATCGGGATGATAACGTTGTCCGCGGGGATTTACTTGCATTTCAGAAGAACGAGGGTGCGAGATTGACTACGTCTTGTTCTTAGATCTGCCCCGTAGGACGTATACGGTTCCAGCGACAACTGCGATAGCGGCGGCAATCCCTACTCCTATGACAGCCACGCTTGGGAGGGCTACGACGCCCGAGGATGAGCCTACGGTCAATGCAAGCGTTGCCGAGTGATCCAATGATCCACTTGTCCCGGTGACATTCACGTTGTAGTTCCCCGTGGACACTGGAGTGGAATAGGCCCCCGAAGACGCTGCTGACACACTCAGTGTTGAAGACGTAGGGCCGCCTGACGACACCGCAACTGAGCTAGGGTTGAACGTTACCTGTGGTCCAACGGAGGAAAGTGTGGAGGTTAAGGACACCGTGCCGGAGAACCCGTTAAGGCTGGTCAATGTGACCATGACGCTCGCAGACGACCCGGGAGCAACAGTCAGAGTGGAGGAGCTCAGTGCTATTTTGAAATCTGGCGTGGCCACGGTGACAGTGACAATGACAGGGTGTGTCCCAGATGAACCTGTTCCCGTTACTGTCACAGAATAACTACCGACTGTCGTGGAATTGACAGAAAGGGTTGCTTGGCCAGAGCCGCCTGAAATGGAGGTTGGAGAGATGCTCGCGTTAAGACCCGAAGACGGAGATGCCGAGAGGGTTACGGTGCCTGAGAATCCATAGGTAGGAGCCACGGTGATAGTTGAGGTCCCGGCAGCCCCCGTGTTTAGTGGTCGTATCGTGGTTGGGCTGGCCGTAATGGTGAAGTCGGGCGGCGACTGAACGATGAATTTCCCAACCATGGTCGCGGAATGGTAGAGGCAGTAGTACCAATATTCCCCCGGGTTGGCAGTTACAGTAAATGGGACAACTGATCCAGTTCCTCCCGCCGGTGAAATATTTCCAGAACACTTGTCTGGGCCCGGCCCTGGACAATCAGCCATAGCTCCGTTGGCATCGAAGTCCAGGAGAAACAGGTGGGCTATCGTATCATTGTTGATGAGGTTAAACGAGATGGTGTCTCCTTGCGTGACAGTGATTGTGGGATTCGCCCGCGACGGTTTAGTGAGGTTCCACCCATAGTAGAAGGCATAAAGTTTGATGCTTGTAGTTGCAGCTTGAGCTTCATGGACTATCCCAAAAAATGGGCCGATGTGCACCGACGGCGGGACGATGAGTACAATTAGCAATGCAATTATGAGCCTGGCCCGCGACATGAATAACCTCCTATCAAAGTAGGAACGCCATATTAAAGCTGTATCGCTTAGTTCCTAATCCAGCGGAGGCGAACGCTGGGGCCGATCGGTTTGGAAAGCAGCAAAATACGAAAGAGTGCCCGTATGACGGAGCCAAAGAACCCCCGGTTAAGATTCCTGGTTCAAGAACATCATGCCCGAAGGCTCCATTGGGATTTTCGTCTGGAACTTGATGGTGTCCTGAAGAGTTGGGCTGTTCCAAAGGGTCCACCAACCGAGGTTGGGGTCAAGCGGCTGGCCGTCGAGGTTGAGGATCATCCCTTGAGCTATTTTGGGTTCGAGGGAACGATTCCGAAAGGCGAGTATGGTGCTGG
>Ga0209761_1000378_pt1 | contig 26796 bp, 25 predicted proteins | sample GraSoi013_1_40cm_4_FD_185818 | JGI IMG/M metagenome (GOLD analysis project Ga0209761, IMG submission 185818) | Grasslands soil microbial communities from the Angelo Coastal Reserve, California, USA - Sample 09_25_2013_1_40cm (SPAdes) (version 2) | ecosystem: Environmental > Terrestrial > Soil >... | reverse complement strand
AGGAGTTCATCAAGACGAAAATGCTCGCGGACGAGGAACACCGCAAGCACATCGAGCACATCCGCCAGGTCCACGATTACGACAAGATCATTCACGGAATCTGGATGAAGAGCCGCGGCGTCACCGAAGAAGTCGCGGAAGAGGTCGACGCGAAGAAAGAGGCGGAACTCATCTTCGAGCGGTTCAAGAAAGGCGAGAAGCTCTCGACCGAGGACCTCCTCACGCTCCAGAAGTCCGGATACCTCTGAGCTCGCTTCGACGTTCGACCTCCATCCGCTCGGAATCTCTGGGGTGGTTCGCCCGGAACTCCGGGAGGAATATACTTAGTATAGCACGGAGGACCCCCGGGCGGACCGGACCTCATGCCAGTGGTTTGTCACACCCGGACTCCCGCGATCGTCGGCGCCATCGGCACCCCCAGATTTTACAAAGTGTTAAGTAGCCAATTCTGAATACATTTCCGGGGGAATTTTGGGCTAGTTCGTTAGAGTGCATCCCATCCCTTCTGACAAGGCTAGCCCTCCCTTCCCTTTTTTAATCAAACTCAGACGGATGCTTCCACCCATCAGCGTGAGTTTGCAAGTCGCGCGAGAACCGTGGAGGTCCGCGTGAGCGTCTTCGGGAACGACCTTGAAAGTGCCCTGCCGTAGGTCATCCTCGAGGCAGGCAGTCCGTCGATTAGGGGTTACTTCTCCGGTCGTTTTTTTCCTCGGAAAACGTACCGCTGACCGCAAGGCAAAAGCCTGCGACGATCAGCGCTGCGCCCGCCAAAGTCAGCGCGTCCAAGACCTTCGCGGCGGATTCCCAGTCCGATCCCGGGGTTTGGCTGCAGCGCCATCCGGTGACCGGGTCCCAGCAGGAGGCCGCCTGCGCCCGATACGCGGCCGCCGCCATACCACACACGATCACGACGCGATCCCGACGACGACGAGCACGATGCCCTTCTCGAGTCGTTCCAGGCGCATGAAGGTCGCTCGACTGGGCGTTTATTACGGGCGAGCAAGTCCATGAAGCTGCCGGTATCACGACACCGTACGAGCGCTCAGCCAATGCATGTCAGAAAGCCCGAATTCCTCTCTTTCCTCGAGACGGGAGCGTGTGCATCGCTGCGTCGAGCGCTATCGCCGTCGGCCTCAATGGACCGTAATTCGACCACCCTCAGTGCCGGCCTCGCCGCGGAGCGCTGAAGAGTTAAGTACGGAGGGCGACGCTCTGGGATCGCTCTTGGATGAGCGCAGAAGCGTCAAAGCCTGGGGGAGCGCCCGGATCCCAACCGACCGGGATCGATTACTTCCAGCAATCGGTGCTGTTTCACCTCGCAAGAATCAGCGACCGACTCGAGACCATCATTGCCATCTTAGCGTTCATCCTGGTGGCGACGGTCGTCTCGACGGTCCTGTTCATCCTGCGCCGTTGAGCACAATCGTCCGATTCCCAGGTGCTCAAACTTAAAGCGGGTCACCCCTTCGGTGTCTCGGCATGGTCCTCGAGAAGCTCGGTGGCTCCCTCCGCGAGGCGCTCCGCAAGATCGCGGGCGCCAGTTACGTCGACGAGTCGCTCATCAAGGAGATCGTCCGCGACATCCAGCGAGCGCTCATCCAAGCGGACGTGAACGTCCAACTCGCCCTGGCGATCACGAAGCAACTGCAGCGGCGCGCGCTCGAGGAGAAACCGCCTCCGGGCATGAGCCCGCGCGAGCACGTCGTCCGCATCATCTACGAGGAGCTCGTCAAGATCTTGGGGACGACCCGGGAGATCCCCCTCCAGAAACAGCGGATCCTGCTCGTCGGGTTGTACGGGCAAGGCAAGACAACGACCGCGGGGAAGCTCGCGAAGTTCTTCCAGAAGAAAGGGCTCTCGGCCGGGCTCGTCGCTGCGGACGTGCATCGGCCTGCGGCGTACGATCAGCTGAAGCAGCTCGCGGAACAGATCAACGCACCGTTCTACGGGGATCCGGGCGCGAAGGACGCCGTGAAGATCGCCAAGGCGGGCGTGAAGGCTCTCGAAGGGACGGACGTGATCATGGTGGACTCGTCTGGTCGGCACGCTCTCGAGCCCGATCTGATCGCGGAGATCGAGGGGGTCGCCAAGGCGGTGCAGGCGGACGAGCGACTCCTCGTGCTCGACGCGACCGTGGGCCAGCAGGCCGGGCCGCAGGCGAAGGCCTTCCACGATGCGGTCGGGATCACGGGAGTCATCGTCACGAAGCTCGACGGGACCGCGAAAGGGGGCGGCGCCTTGTCGGCGGTCGCCGAGGTGAAGGCCCCGATCGTCTTCATCGGCGTCGGCGAGAAGATCGACGACCTCGAGAAGTTCGAGCCGCCTCGATTCATCTCGCGCTTGTTGGGCATGGGCGACCTCGAGACGCTCCTCGAACGTGCGCAAGAGGCCATCGACACGCAGAAGGCCGAGGCGCTGACGAAGAAAATCATGGCGGGGAAGTTCACGCTCCACGAGATGTACGAACAGATCGAGATGCTGACGGACATGGGTCCGATGCGGAAGCTCGCGTCCCTCATCCCGGGCGTCGGCGGCAAGATGAAGGACGCGGACATGGAGAACACCCAAGCGCGCCTTCGACGATTCAAGATCATCATGGACTCGATGACGGATGACGAGATGAAAGACCCGAAACTTGTGAAGTCCTCCCGCGTGCAACGCATCGCGCGCGGGGCCGGCGTGGCGCCCCGGGACGTGAAGGAACTGCTCCGGAACTACGAGATGTCCCGCAAGGCGATCAAAGGCTTCGCCGGCAACCGGAAGATGCGGAAGCAGCTGCTCCAACAGCTCGAGGCGTCCGGCGTGAACCTGGACGAGGGCTGACGCACCCCTCCGATACGACATCTTAATGATGTACCAGGACTACCGCGTTAACGGGGAGCGAGGGCCAATGGGTTTGAAAGCGTGGATTATCCCGCAGGAGCGGCAGTTTTTCGACCTCCTCGAGAGGCTCGCCGCCACGGTCGACGAGGGTGCGATCGCCCTGGCGGACTTGCTGCACGAGTTCCGCGACGTGCCGATGAAGTGCCGACGGATCAAGGACGTGGAGCACCACGCCGACGAGATCGTCCATCGGGTTTACGAGGAATTGAACAAGACGTTCATCACGCCGATCGACCGGGAGGACATCCAATCCCTTGCCACCGAGCTCGACAATGTCCTCGACATGATCGAGGCGGCCTCGAGCCGGATCGGCCTCTATGAAATTGATCGTCCGACCGAGGCGATGGTGCAGCTGGGAAATGTGATCAAGGACGGAACGCGGCTCCTGAGGGAGGCCGTCGGGATGATCCGCAACATGAAGCAGGCCGATGGCGTCGAGCGGATCGCCATCGAGGTCCACCGCCTCGAGAACGTCGCCGACGACCTCATGAACAACGCGGTCGCGGCGCTCTTCCGTGAGGAGGATCCCGTGACGATCATCAAGTTCAAGGAGATCACGGAGGTCCTCGAGCAGGCCACGGACCACTGCGAGGATGTCGCCAACGTGCTGAGCGACATTGTGGCGAAGAATCAATGAGTCGTCATGGGTCTCTCGCGGCGGGACGGAGGGACGCGCGGAGGCACGGACTAGGAATGGCAGATCTCTTCACGATCCTCATCGTCGCGATCCTCGTGGTTTTCGCGTTCGACTTCTTCAACGGCTTCCACGACGCCGCGAACGCGATCGCGACGATTGTCGCGACGAAAGTCCTCACGCCGACGAAGGCGGTCGCCATGGCGGCGGCCGGCAACTTCGTCGGGATGGTCTTCATCACGAATGCAATCGCGGAAACGATCGGCAAGGGGATCATCGACACGAACGTCCTCGGGGTGAATGCCCTACCGCTGAGCCAGGCCGCGTTCTTCCATTCGATGGCCATCATCATGGGAGGCGTCGTCGGCGCGATCGTCTGGGACCTGATCACCTGGCTGTGGGGCCTCCCGACGTCGAGCAGCCATGCGCTCATCGGTGGCATCATCGGCGCGGCCGCGCTCGCGGCGGGACCGGGGTCGATCCTCCTCCCGAGCACGACGAACATGCTCCTCTTCGTCTTCGTGACGGGAATGGCCTTCGTGCTCGGCGCCGCGTCGTTCTTTGGCTATGACGTCATCATCCGGAGGCACCGGCCGACGCTCGGGACGACGATCCTGGCCGGTCTGCTCACGGGACTCCTCCCGGCGGTCATCCTCGGAAAGATCCTCCTGAAAGGGGTCGTGCAAATCGTGGTGTACATGGTCGCCGCGCCGCTCGTCGGGCTCACGTTCGCCTTCGGCCTCGCGCTCGTGGTCATCCGCTTGTTCCGCCGACACACCCCGACGAAAGTGAACCACGAGTTCAAACGGCTGCAACTCGTCTCGAGCTTCTTCTACAGCGTCACGCACGGGACGAACGACGCTCAGAAAGGGATGGGGATTATCACTCTCATCCTCGTCGTCGCGGCGATCGGACCTCCGTGGGGTCCCCCGTCGGGCCAATTCGCGGTCCCGTTCTGGGTCATCGTTGGTGCCCATGCCTCCATCTCGCTCGGGACACTCTTCGGCGGATGGCGTATCGTGCGGACGATGTCTCAGCGCGTGACGCACCTACGACCCTGGCAAGGCTTCTCCGCCGAGACGGGGGGCGGCATCGCGCTCGCGAGCAGCGCGCTGGCGGGGATCCCGGTGAGCACGACGCACGTGATCGCCTCCGCGATTATGGGAGTCGGCGCGACGAAGCGCTTGTCCGCGGTCCGATGGGGTGTCGCGCGGAGGATCTTCTGGGCGTGGATCGTCACGATTCCCGCGTCCGCCGGGGTCGGGATGGCCGCGTACGCGATCATGCGAATTGCGTTCGGCGTCTGAGACGCAAGGTGGGTCGGACGCGAATTCCTAAATGGAACGGTCGCTGAAATAGACCACCTTGTGCCACGGAGATATGTCACTCGGACTCAATTCTCGGCGCAAGCAAAAACCGAACCTCGCCCTTCCCCCCGGCGATCTTGAACTCCATCTTCACCGGATAGTCGGACCCGAGGTACAGGGTCACCGTCGGCGCGGAGCTGATCGCCTTCACCATGTTCGAAAAGTAGTCGAGCGGGAATAGGGACCGCACCGCCTCCTTCGCCTGGATCTCCTCGAGAAGGTCCTTCGGCACCATGTGCGACACGTTGTCTGTATCGCCTTCGGACACCACCTCGAATCCTTCCGGGGACGCTTTCAGCGCGATGTGGTCGCTGATGCTCTCCGAAGCACGGATGGCTTGCCGCAGCTCGTCCGTCCGAACGACCACCTTAGCGGGCAGGTTGAGGCTCGGGACCTTCGGGTCGCTCATCCCGGCGGTGTCCACGAGGGCCATCCGCCGCGTCGTATTCCCGACCGTCACCACGAGGCGGTTCTTGTCTTCGTCATGTCGCAAGGCGATCGCCTCACCGGCCTTCGCGAGCCGCAGAATCTCCTTCATCTTGTCCATGTCGATGCCGAGCTCGCCCTCGTCCGCCTTGTACGCCTCGAAGGCGCCCCGGTCTAACGACAGGTCGACCATCGCGACGTGGGCCGGATCGACCGCCTTGACGATAATGGAATCCTTCCCGACGTTGAACTTCGCTTCATCCACGAGGGTCGAGACGACGTCGACGACCTCCCGGAGAACATCTGCCTTGACCTTCCCCTCGAACAACCACGGCTCCCCCAGAATTTCGGCGGGAAATCAGGTGGGCTGTTATAAAGGTTCCCGGACGACGTCGCAGGACGTCAGTACTCGCGCCACGTATGCTGGCACTTCACGCACCGATAGATGCGCGTCGTCGGCTCGTCCGCGGCGCGCGTCTGGCGCATGACCCAGAAGGCCTCGTAGTGCCCGCACTTCGGACATTCGACCCGCGTCCTCGGCAGCGTCTCCGTGATCTCATCGAGGACGAGCGTGTCGGCCGGCTTCTCTTTCCCCGGCCGTGCCACCCGCGTGACGGTCGCGTCTTTCCCGGAAAGAGAACGTTCGTAGCCGCACGAATTGCAATGCACCTTCCCCTTCGCAGGATAGAGGAGCGAGCCGCACTTCGGACAGAACATGAGGGGACGCACACGCCAAAGACGCGTGCGATAAAAAGGTTGCGCGGTCAGAGCTTCGAGTGATCGTAATTCTTCAGGGCGCGTTCAACAAATCGCTGGATTGCGCGCTCCTCGGCCTGGGAACGCGTGCGCGTCGGCCGCGCGGCCGGTTCTGGCGACTCGGTCTCTCCGTCGTCATCCGCGTCCCGGTGGTGCGCGGGATGACGGTGCTCCCGACGCTCCTCGGGGTGTCCGTGAGAAACCCGATGCGTTCGAGGCGCGACGATCTCCTCGCCCTCGTCTTCGTCTTCTTCCGCTTCTTCCTCGTCTCGGTGCCGCGGTCGAACGAGTCGATAGCCGCCCGATTCGCCGACTTCCGCGGGGACCTTGCGGAGGAATTCGAGGTAATCCGCGTGGCCTCGACGATGGCGGGTCCGTCCCGGTGCGCCGACCGCCGCGGGATGCCCGTGGGCCCGCGCGCGAACGGGTCGGCGGGATCGGTGGACCTCCTCGTCCTCTTCGTACGCCTCTTCTTCGTCGTCGACGTACGGTCGCGCGCCGAGGATCGGCTGCACGAGGTTGACGCCCAGCGACGCACCGGATCCGGAGCGCGAGAGGAGCTCGCGGCGGGTCTGCTCCGCGATCAAGCCGCCGATGTACGCGAAGATGACCACCATGAGGTATCCGTTCGTTCCCATTCCGAAGGTCGAGGTCAAAGCCTCGACGAAGCCCCGCATGTACGCGACCATGAAATCCTTGTATGGCGCGAGGAACGGCAGGATGCTCGAAGCCCCGTCGCTGACCACCATCGGCAAGGACGCGACGAAGTCGATCTGGTGCGACGCGAAGTTGTGCGCGTACGCGACGTTCGCGATGTAGATGGCGAAGATGGGCATGAGCGCCGCGATCACCGCTTTGATTGGCGAGCCGGCCCGGCGACCTCCGACGTAGCCGGCGATCATGGGCCCGGCCGGTTGGATCCACCACAGCAGGAACGACAGGATCAGGATCACGCGGGACGAGGACCAGAACGAAAACGGGGGCCCATCCCGATGGAAACGTCCGGCCTCGCCGTCGACCTCGATCCGGTAGACGCCGGGGGTGTGAGACCGGGTCCGTGGCTTCGGCTTTCGCCGCCGGCGGGGCGGCTCGTCCTCCTCGATGTCCCGGGAGCGACGGGGCCAGAGAAGCCACCGGAGTAGTCCCATTCCCATCCCAGCAAGGTCAAGTCGGACCTTTGTCTGACGGGTTGAGACCGCCCCCGAGCGTATTAATAGATTTGGTCGCGGCCGCGAGTTGACAAAGGAATCGCGTCCAGCGCGACGTCCATCGACGAATGAGGCGGTTCATTTCCTCGGTCGATATCGATTCGGATCGTCGAAGAAGTCGATCGCTCGGAAGCCCGCCTTGAACGACGCGGAGTGGGGCACGCCCGCCGGCACGAAGTACTCGTCGCCGCGCCGGCACGTTCGCGTAGCCTTGTCGATCGTCAAATCCATCTCCCCTTCGACGACGATCCCCCACTGGGCACCGTGACTGTGTTCCGGCACCGTCGAATCCTCTCGCGCCTGGAACAACGTCGCCGAAGCCGTCCTTCCCTGCAGCAACCACAAGGTCACCCCACGGAGGGCCGTGTCCGCTTCCGGCAACTTCCGAATGAACTCCGGGAATCCCGCCATGGAGGGGGAACTCGCTTCCGCGGTTTGAAGGTCGCGGCCGGCAAAGGATACGACCGGCGTCGTCGTTACGACGGATGGATGGTCCTCTACGCGAAAGACATCGTGGAGACGGAGTTCCTCACGATGCCGCCGTAACGTTCGGTGCTCGAGGCCGCGAAAGCCATGGCCACGCGGCCTCACGGGTTTGCGATCATCATGTCGCCCGAAGGGACGCCCATCGGCATCGTGACGGAGTGGGACATCCTCGGTCGTCGCGCCGGGATAGAACCCGTCTGACGTCCGACTGCAGGACATCATGACCCGAACTTGGTGTCCGTCGATGCGAACGAGGGCATCGATCGCGTTGCGAAGCTCATGGTCCAAGACGGGACCCGGAGGGTGCTCGCCACCAAGGACGGGAAGCTCCTGGGAGTGATTCGTGTGCGGACGATCCTCGCGTGCATGCGGGACTACATCGACTCGATCAGCGCTCAGACCGCGCGGGCTCAGCTCCCGATTTTCTGATCGCCCGGCGTTCGGTTTACGCGGGGAGGACAAGCGTGAAGCCAGCCGGAGCCGGACCTTCGGAACGAGGGTCTAATCCGGGTGGTCCCGGCATCGGACCGTCATGACGCCTTCCCCGACCAGACGCCACTCGCATCCGCAGTCGAACCGTGCGGCGACGATTCGCGTCTTCGTCGCCGGGAACCGGAAGTCCATGGCTTCGCCCAGATCCAACTCCACCGCCGTGACGGTCATTGATCCACCGCCCTCCCCACTTGCGTCGTCACAGGGGAGCGTTGCAGCTCGCGGATGTCCCGCGGGTTCAACCGCCTCATGAGAAGGCGCCATGCAATGAGGAGCCCGGTGCGGAGCGGAATCAGTTTCGCTTCTCCGATCCGGCAGGCGTAGTCGACCGGGAGCTCCTTCAGGTGCGCTCCGACCTCGCACGCGGATGCAAAGATGTCCGCCTCTAGGTCGAAGCTCTCGGCGGCCAGGCGGAAATGCTGGAGCGCGTCCTCCCGGAATGCCCACATCCCGGTGCAGACGTCGCTGATCGGGAAGCCGAACAGGAATCGGGCGAAACCGCTCAAGACCTCGTTGCCCAGCCGGTTCAACGACGTGAAGGCACCGTCCTCGACGCGGCCGCGCAACCGGGAGCCCGCGACGACGTCGCACCCGGATTCCAGGGCCTCGACGAATTCCGGAATCTGTTCCGGGGGATACGTCCCGTCGGCATCGAGCATGACGTAGAGCCGGGGTCCGGGGATGTGCTGACGACTCCGATCGTTCATCAGGTGATCCAGCGCCTGCCGGACGCCGTTCCCCTTCCCGGCGCCGCTCTGCACGTAGATGCTCGCCCCGCGGTCCCTAGCGACCTCCGGGGTCCCGTCCACGGACTGGCCGTCCACGACCCAGACGTACACGTCGTAGCCGGCACGCTTCAGCGATTCCATCGGGATTCGCTCGATGACCGATCCGACGGCCATCTCCTCGTTGAGGGCCGGGAGCAGGACCACAATGCTTCGCGTCCGAACGCCTTGGGGAGCCGGGTGCCCGCCCGGCCCGCGTTCGTCGATGAGAGGTCGGGAACCCCCGAAGATCCCGCCTCCGTCCGGACTCGCACGAAGGCTCGCTCCCGGCCCGGTGATCGGAATGTGTGGTCCGAAGCGCGGCCGCCGGAGCCGCGGTCGAATCGAGGGGGACTTGGGCCGACGGTCCTTGACCCCCTTCGCAATCCCGAACGCCATCTTCCTTCTCCGCGACCGGGTGGGCCGGCGAGGGTCAATAGGCGTATGTTTTGGACCGATTCGGGGCCGTTACTGTGTGTCGCCGACCGCCGGAAAGAGTGCAAAAGAACATCTAAGAACACAAAGAACGATGTGCTAGGACGCGTGAGGCAAGGGCGGTTCATGCCAGGCAAAGCGAGCGTCACGAGGTCCGTCCGGATTGAAAAGGACGCAGACGAGCGTCTGCGGCACCTGGCCGAACAAGGCGACACGAGCGTGAATACGCTCGTCAACCGCGCGCTGCGGAAGTTCGTCGAGTGGGATGCCTACGGCGAGAAGTTCGGCTTCATCACGTTGCCCTCGGCGATGCTGATCAAACTCATGGACTGCCTCACGGACGAGGAGGCTCGGGAGTTAGGGATTTGGGCGGGGAAGAACCTGGTGAAGGAATACATCACGTTCTGGTTCAAGGAGGTCACTCCAGAAACGCTGCTCGAAGGGTTCCCGAAGTTGCTGGCGAAGTATGGCCGGGCGTTCGCGTACGAGGAGCTCGAGGAAGGGGACCGGCGCACCATTATCCTCAAACACGGGAGCGGCGCGAAATGGTCGACGTTCTACGAGGAGGCGATCCGCACCGCGTTCCGCGACCACCTCAAGAGAGAGGTCAAGGTCGAGAAGTCGGAGAACCAGGTCGTAGTCCGCCTCCGGCTCTACGAATGACCGTCCATCGTTCCGAACAAAGGATTAGATAGTTTGAGCTATACGCTCCTTACTAGTTCTCCGGTCGGGAGGAGTGGGTTGCCCCCGAGCAGCAGCGTTACCCGTACGATCCGCATCGAGAGGGATGTCGACGACTTCCTCCGCAAGTTTGGGGAGCGGGAGGGGGTCAGCGTGAACCTCCTCGTCAACAAGGCCATCCGAAGGCTAGTCGAGTGGGACATCTACGCGGAGAAGTTCGGTCTCATCGCGCTCCCTAGCTCCCTGATCGAGCGGATGATGGAGCGTCTCTCGGATGAAGAGGCGGCGGAGCTCGGACGATGGGTCGGACAAAATCTCATCCCCGAGTTCATCACGTTCTGGTTCAAAGAAGTGAGTCTCCAAGCGATGGTCATCGGCTTCCCCCGCCTTCAATCCCGGTACGGCCGGGCGTTCGAGTACGAGGAACACGTGGACGGCGGCAAGTGGACGATCATCCTCAAACACAGTGCGGGCTCGAAGTGGTCCGTCTACTACGAAGCCCTGTTGAAGATCGCGTTCCGCGACATGTTGCAGACGGATCTCTTGATCGACAAGACCGACAACCAAGTCGTCGCGCGGTTTTCCATCAAGTGACCCTCGCGCGATCCTTTGGACCGCGAGAAAGCCGAGTCACTTGTGGCCGAGGGTGGACAGGGCCTTCCTCTCGATCGCTTCCGCGAGCCATCCCATCGTCTGTCGAAGGCCGAAGCACACCCGGTCGAGTTCGCCGCTCCCGGTGTCCGCCTTCGGGTTCTTGGCCAGCATCATCGCCTTGACGACCGCGGAGTTCTGTTTCCCGAAGAAGTCTTCGAAGGCCCTCCAGTACGCGGCCTGGTACATCTTGTTGTCTTTCAGCCCCATCGGTCCGGCCAGGTGTACCACGAACACTCCCCCGAGCGGTGGCCCGTTCACTTCCGTCCGGGGATGTGTGGCATCCTGACCGTGATTCCGCGGTTGCCGATGTCGATCGGAATTGGTCCCATTTGGTGGTTCGTCCCCCTCATCTTCGTGATCTCGACGTAACGGACGCGCGCATCCCCCGCGACCGGCACCAGATGGAAATGGACGACGCCGTCCGCGATGAATTCCTGCATCCCGGGGTTCGGGTTGACGTCCCCGAGGAGGCCGGGCGCGCTCTCCGTGATCATCAGCGTCGTGCAGCCAGCACCCCCGATGATCTTCCCGAGCAGCATGTGGGTGAACACACGGATGTCGTTCTGGGTGCCGAACGCCTGGGACATCGCCGTGAAGGAGTCGATGACCAACCGGACGATCCCCGCCTCGTCGATGTTGCGGACGATTTCCTCCCAGATCGCCGGCAGGCCCTCCGCGCTCAGGGTCGGCATCTCGAGGAACCGGAACAGATCTTTCTTTTCCAGCGGTAGGAGGTCGAGGCCGAGCCGGCCCATGTTCCGGAAGTACGCCTTACGCCCCTCGAGCATGGAGACGTACATCCCGGGCTCCCTGGCTTCGAGGGCCCCCTGATAGAGGAACTGCGATCCGAAAATCGTCTTCCCGGTCCCCGGTCGGCCCGCGAGGGTGATCAGGCTCCCCGTCGGGAAGCCGCCTTCGAGCAGCTCGTCGAGCCCTGGAATCCCCGTCGACACCCGCGCATCCGGGTCCGAGGTCGACCGGACCACGGGGGCCGAGGTGGGCCGGACGAGCACCTTCTCCGCCATCATTCGGCCCCCTTCTTGGACCGAGTCAGAGAGCTCATCACCGTTTCGAAGAAGTCTGCGCGCGCCTCGTGACGTCGACCGGGAAACGTCACGGACGGGGACCGCTCTTTCTCGGGACCCGCGTCCGACGTCAACGAGATGTCTTCGAGCGGGATCAGCTCGAACTCCGGATAGCCGTGCCCGAACGTGAACTGCAGCGCGTAGAAGCCCGTCCGGGGCTTCACGCCATAGAGGATCAGCGTACCCCAGCGTTGGCTCAGGACGAGATGGATCTGCGAGATGTTGGCGACCTTCTGCGTCAGCGCCAAGTTGGGTCGGGCCACGATCGACTGGATGTCCTTGTTCACCGCGGCCCGCGACGCGACCGTCGCGAGGAAGTTCATCACCCCTTGCCCGTAGAAATTCTCCACGGTGTCGAGCGCCATCAGCATCCAGATCGTCTTTCCTTCCGCCTTGTACGCGCTGTACGTCCCGAGCCACTTGTCGAAGTCCTCGGTCGGATTCAGGGAGAACTTGATCGCCACCGGGTCATCGACCTTGTCCGTCGTGAAGACGCGCATGTTCGCGTTGTACACGTCTTCCGGCATGAACTGGGTCGCGAACAGACGGGCCCGTGTGGGGTCGTAATCGCTGTACGGGAACGCCATGACCGCGTTGTTCGTCGCGAGGAAGTTCAACAGGGCCGTGAGCGGCACGTAGATCTGGCCTTCGAACGGTACGTCTCCACGGATCTCCAGGAGGACGGTCGAACCCCGCGGCACGCCGCCGCCGAGAAGGGCATCGATGTCGCGGCTCCCGGTGGACATGTGGGTCGACGTGTTCTCCAAGGGCCGGAACATCGACGTCCGCTCGGGCAACGTGAAGGCGAACGGCTCAAGGTACCGTAGGCGACCTCCGGCCAGCGTGAAGAGATACCGTTCCTGTCGGATCGGCACCCCTCTCAACTTGCGAAATTCGAGTTCGCGGACCCTCCGGTCGTCAATGACTCGTTGGTGGAGGACCAGGATCGCCTCCGCGAGTTGGTCCAATGTGCTGTTCGTCTCCGGATGTTCGCTGACGAGGACCATCCGCGCCCCGGTGTCCTCGAGGACGGCCATCAACGACTGTTCGACTTTCATCCGCGCTTCCGGAGGCACATAATCGGCGATGCCTTCCCACGAGTCCAGAACGACGAGCGGATTGTCCATCGACGACAGAAGGCGATGAAGACCCGAGACGACGTTGTGAGCGACGACGAATTGAGTCGGGTCAAATTCGAGGGTGGAGAAGAAATGGATATTCTTCTGGGCTGCGAGTTTCGAGAAGAGAGCGTGTTGAAACACGAGCTTGTCCGGATACGTTCGCGTCGAGATATGGACGGTGTCCCCCGACGATCGAAGGCGGGACATGAGTTCCAAGGCCGCGGTCGTCTTCCCCGTCCCGGTCTCGCCCTTCACCAGGAGGAGCAGGGTCTTTCGGTCGAGCAATTTCTGTAACTCGGGGGGCAAAGGCATCTCTGGCGATGCCCCCCGTTCGAGCTTCAACATCCGCTCACCTGATTGGAGAGAAGAAGAGACTTGGGCAGCGATATATCACGGCCGTGTGCTCCGATGTGTTCTTCTGTGTTCACCGAAGGTGAACCGGGCCGCCCGATTCATACGTTGGCGGACCGAGCACAAGAAATCGTCTGATGACGCGACATTCTCCGAAGCGAGGCGCCGTGGCACACGCCGGTTGGCCCTTCGGCGCCCCGTCGGACCGACAGCGACCTCCCTTGTTCCTTCACCCCCAACGCGACGGGAGTCTGTCCGCGGGGATGTACGCTATGTGTACTCTGTCATAGAACCGCACGCGGTGCGCTACAACCGAGGCAGGAGGAGATGGGAGTTCGGACGCACCGATCCCGACCGAGGGGAACATACCCCGCCAACTCGGCTTCGACGCGCAGCCTGAGGCTGCCGGGGGATTTCGCTATCGAGAAACGAAATGTGTACTTGTGTGTACATGACGGCCATATACCCTCAAGCTGTTCGGCCTCGCGATGAAGCCGCGAGTGAGTCGCGGCCAAGCAGCCTCCCGCCTGGCCCCGACACCGGCAGCGCGACTGTCGCCCCAGGACGAACACATCTTCCGGGAGCTCATGGAGCGATTCGCCGTCCTCTCGGAAATGTGCTTCCGGTTTTCCCAGGACATCTACCTCCGGACGGGCGCGGTGCCGGAGCTGGACGTCGAGGAGACGGTCCGGAGGAACGTATCGATTGCACGGCGCGTCTTCGGGGATCGGTTCCTGGAGATCCTGGCGACGATCTATCTCAAGAAATCGGTCGGCGCCGGCGAGCTGGCGGCGATCCTCGGCGGGCTCACGACACCCGACATCTCTCGGAAACTGCGGGTCCTCGAAATGGCCGGGCTGGTCGAGACTGGGCCGTCGTTCGGCGACCCCGACCAAACCCGATTCTCCCTGACGCACAAGGGGATCGTCATCGCCCGACTCGGCGAACCGGTGTTCCTGTATCTGAGGCTGGCGGAGGGTTGGAACACGCCGACCTCCGAGGTGCGACCCGCCGCGGAGGCGGAAGGAGCCGAAAAGGCGGCGGGCATCCACGCCGAGGCGCGGACCTAGTCCGCCAGGACGCGCAGCCATCCCGTCAGGACCGCTTCTGATCGCGGAAGGAGAGTCCCGCCTGCCGGATTTGAACCGGCGGCCTGATGATGGCAGCGGGCACCGCGCACGCGAACGGGCACGGGAGCACTCTACAGTCACCCGCTCTGACCAGGCTGAGCTAAGGCGGGATACTCGTTGAAACGGCTCGGCCCATAAGACCCTATCGCATCGACCGCCGAGCTTCACCTCCCATGGGGAACATAAATAGAACTCACGGGTTCCCAGGGCCACATGGTCCTGCGCCGGGGGCTCCGCACTTGGCTGCTCGCGAAGGATTCGGACCCGAGCGTCCGTCTCCGGGTGCTGAGGGATCTTCTCGACCGACCGGCCGACGATCCCGCGGTCGTCGGCGCACAACGGGAAATCGGAAGGAAGGGATGGGCCGCTCAGATCCTGCGGGGACAGCACCCGTCGGGACAATGGGTGAACCCGGGCACCTCCGCACTCGATCTGTACCGACCCAAGTACGTAGCAACGAACTGGCGGCTGCTCGTCCTTTCGGACCTGGGCCTGACGAAGAAGACTCCCCGGGTCGCGAAAGCGATGGGGCTGTTCCTGAACCGCTTCTCGCGGTCCGGCGATCTCGGAGGCCCCAGCAGCGAAGTGTGCATCACCGGGAACGCGGTCCGCGTGATGGCCCGATTCGGGTACTTGAAGGACCCTCGGATGAAACCGGCAATCGAATGGCTTGTTCGCCACCAGAAGAAGGATGGAGGCTGGCATTGCTTCCGCTCTCGCATCGGGACGCTCGACTGCTGGGAGGCCCTCGCCGCCTTCGCGGCGCTTCCCTCCGGGGCGAGGACACCGCCCATCCTTCGATCGATCGAGCGGGGCGCGGAATTCTACCTCGAGCGACGGCTGTTTCGGGAAGGACCCACTCCTTACCGTCCGTGGTTCCGGCTCCACTATCCCGTCCACTATTACTACGACATCTTGGTCGGACTCGACACCCTCACGTCCCTTGGCTATGGCGAGGACGCACGGATGCGGCCCGCCCTCGACCGCCTCGAGGCGATGCGCAACCGCGATGGGAGCTGGAACATGGATGCCCTTCACCCAGACAGCGAGGACCCCGTGTACCAGTTTCGCGGGCCGTTCTATCCACTCGGCCTGGAGGTCCCGGGGCGCCCGAGCCGATGGATCACGACGACCGCGCTCTCGGTCCTGAAACGGGCCGGTCGCTGACGCGCCCAGCTCCGCGGTCTCGGAAGGAGAAGCGAGAATGAACTGCCGCGGGCCGGGCTCGAACCGGCGACTTCGAGATCTTCAGTCTCGCACTCTCCCAAACTGAGTTACCGCGGCGCGAAGCGTCCGAACGCCCAGCGAGAGAAATAGTTTTTGGGCGCGCCCCGAGGGTTCGATTCAGAGAGGCAAATCCTTGACGGGCTCTCCGGAAATCCACACCTTGCGGATGTTCTCGGGCTCCGCGAGGATCCCAATCCGGTCCAGCGGACTCTTCGCGAGGGCCAGGAAATCTGCGTCGTAGCCGGCCTTCAGTTGTCCGGACTTCGGAGCTTGCGGGCCGATCGTGAGCGGCCCCGTGGCCGTCGCCGCCTCGATCGCCTGAACCGGTTTCATCCCCGCCTCGACCAGATGCCCGACCTCGTGGCCGTTGAGGCCCCATCCGGCCGGTCCGCCGGCGGACGTAAAGATATCGGACCCGGTGGCCATCCGCACCCCCTTGCGAATCGCGATGCGCAACGCCTTCTGGTGCTGTTCGTTGATCGCGACGGCCTTCCGGTACGCGTACGCAGCGATCCCCGCCTCCTTGCCCACTCGGACGAGGCGTTCGATGATGAACCGCGTGGGAACGAGGATCGCAGCGCGCTCCTGCATGAGGTCCGCCGCCTCCTCGTCGAGGAACGTGCCGTGCTCGATCGTCCGGCATCCCGCGCGGAGCGCGGCCATGATGCCGGGCTTGCCGTGGCAGTGGGCCGCGACGACCCGGTCCGCCCGCGCCGCCTCCGAGACGATCGCCTCGAGCTCCTCCCTCGAGAATTGAGCATGGACCGGATGGTCCAGTTCGCTCGCGACCCCGCCCGACGCGAGGACCTTGATGACCCTCGCCCCGACCCGGAGCTGCATTCGGACCCCTTTCAGGCACTCGGGCACTCCATCGCAAAGATACGAGAATCCGGTGCGACGCAACACCTCCTGAATGAAGTCCAGCGGGAACGAATGGAGATCTCCGTGCCCTCCCGTCTGACTCAGGGCTCCACCCGCTCCGTAGATATGCGGCCCGCGGACCGTTCCTTCCGCGACGACGCGGGCCAAGTGGACGCCGAGCCCTGAGAGTTCCCGGATGCTCGTGAATCCGGCAGAGACCGCGACCTCCGCATCCTTCGTCGCTCGGGCCGCCAACACCGCAAGAGGGGTCCGGGCGATCTCCTCCACGTTGAGGGTCCGGATCCCCATGAAGTGCCCGTGGACGTCCCACATTCCCGGCATGAGCGCGGGTACGTTCAGGACCACCGCACCCGCCGCCGACGGCGCGCCTTCGATCGGACCCGCATATGCAATCGTCGTTCCGTCGACGACCAGCGCCCCGTCCTTGATCGGATCTCCGAGTCCGGGGATCAGCACGTCCGCTTCGATCCGTAACATCGGGTTCGCAATCGCGGGCGGCCCCAAGAACGTAGCGGCGCTGCGGGCCACCGCGAACCTTATGGGTCGGTCCCCGTTCCCGCGGGCCATGGCCGGGCTCGCGCCGCCGGAAGTCGATCGGGCACTCGATGCCCGCTTCCCCGACGCACTCGAGTACACGCGCCGTCTGCTGCGCCAGCCCTCGGTCAGCGCGACCGGCGAAGGAATCCGAGAGTGTTCGGAACTCGTTCAGCAGATGATGGCGGACATCGGTTGCAGGACCCGCACCTGGTCGAAGGGCGGCCACCCGCTCGTCATCGGCGAGCTGGACGTGGGCGCGCCCGTCACCCTGATCGTGTACGAGATGTACGACGTCCAACCGGTCGGCGACTTGAACGCATGGCAGGCCCCGCCATTCGCCGCGGAAATCCGCGACCTGCCCGGCGTCGGCAAGGCCATCATCGCCCGCGGCTCGACGAACTCGAAGGGAGCCCTTGCGAACCACCTGTTCACCTGGAAGACGATCCGCGACGTCGACGAGATGCCCGTGAACCTGATCATCCTCGCCGAGGGCGAGGAAGAGATCAGCAGTGCGAACTTCATCGAATACATCCGGACGCACCGCCGCGAGCTGAAGGCGGACGCCGCGATCGCGAACGACTATTCCGAGGACCTTCGCGGCGTGCCGACGATTTACCTCGGGGTGAAGGGATGTCTCTACCTGACCGTCTGGTCGCGCGGGAACCCGCAGGCCGGCGGACCGATGGACAGCGAAATCCACAGCTCGAACGCGGTGTGGATCGGCTCCCCCGTGTGGCGTCTGCTCCAGGCCCTCAACACGTTGGTCGACGAGGACCAGCGGCCCGCGATTGACGGCATCTGGGAGGACGTCGTTCCGCCGACGAAGGCCGACACCGCGATGGTCAAGACGCTCGCGAAGACGTTCGACCCGTCCGCGTGGCTCCAGGAGGAGCGGACGGCGAAGTTCAAATTCGAGTTGCCGAAGGACCAGCTCCTGCTGAAGTACCTGTTCGAGCCGACCGTGAACATCTGCGGCATCTACTCCGGCTACATCGAACATGGCGGCACGAAGACGGTGCTCCCGCACGAAGCGTACGCGAAGATCGACATCCGACTGGTCAAGGCCATGACCGTCGAGGGAACGCTGAGGAAGCTTCGCGACCACTTGAAGAAACGAGGGTACGACGACTTGCGAATCGAGGTCCATGGGCCCTACGGACCGGCGAAGACGGACCCGGAATCGTGGATCGCGAAGGCCGCGGTCGAGGCCGTGCAGGCGAACGGGAAGGAGCCGGAGGTCTGGCCCTCGAGCGGGGGAACGATGCCCGCCTTTGCCTTCGACGAGTACCTCAAGTTGCCGTGGGTTTCGACCGGGCTGGGGCACGGTTCCCGGGCCCACGCGCCGAACGAGTACGCCTCGATCGACGGAATGAGACGGTTCATGGCCGGCGAAGCGACGCTCCTCTACGCGGCCGCGAAGCGAGCCCCGAAACGGCGCCGATAGGCCCCCCCACGAGGGACCGAAATCGTCTCGAAAATCGACTGCGAAAAACGGTCCCGCCCACATGGAGAAAATCAACTCATTCTCAAGGTCAGATTTTCAGCGCGACACCTATAAATAGCGTCATCCAGGATGGGCCGATGGAATGTCTACGGAGAATACTCCTCAGGTGACTTCATGCGTCTTTTGATCCGCGACATTCGCGGGGACGAGAAAGGAGTCGCCTCGACCGTCGGCACGATCATGGCCCTCCTCGTCTTCCTCACGTTCCTCAGCCTCATCGTGAATCAGTACGTGCCCGTCTGGATGAAGGACTCCGAAGCGTCCCACATGAACGGCGCGTTGGGCCAGTTTGGCGGGCTCAAAGGGGCGATCGACCTCCAGATCCTCGCGGCGCAGGCCGCCAAGATTTCGGGAACCCACTACATCCCCGTGACGTCCTCGTCCGCCGTGAGCCTCGGGGTCGACGGCGTTCCGATTTTCGCGGCTTCGACCCTCGGCACGCTCCAGTCCTACCCGGACGCAGGCCCCTTCACCGTGACGTTCGCCTACCTGATTCGGGGCGTGTCCACGCGAGTCCAAGAACAATCCAACGGGTCCATCGAACTTGATGTCGCGAACCGGTACTATGTCCCGCAGAAGATCGCGTACGAAAACGGCGCGGTCATCCGGTACCAATCGGACGGCCAGGTCATCCGGGCCCAGCCCACGTTCTCCGTCTTGAAGACGAACAACACCCTCGACGTCTCGTTCGGCCTGGTCAGCCTGTACGGTGCCGGCAGCGTGTCCGGGACCAGCACGGAAGTCGTGAACACGCAGGTGTTCGCGTTCGACCGCCAGGATTACCAAGGATTCCCCGCCAACGCGGTCATCTGGGTCAACCACACCTCGCGGTACGGCCTATCCTGGTACCGGTTCCTGAACCAGACCCTGGCGAGCGCCCTCGTCCTCGGCGGGACGTTCACGCAGACTCCGCTCGACATCTCGTACACGGCGAAGATCGGTCTCATCGTGATCTACAAAGTCTCTGCGAGCTACAATCCGGCTCTGCGGACGTACACGATGCGCCTCGAGATTCACAACAATCCAGCGCTGCTCGCCCTGAGCGTCTTCCGCCTGCTGCACGCCCAGGTCCAGGTCGGAGTGGGAGATACGACATCGAACGTTCAGTTCTGAGGTGGAATGGAGATGCCGAAACAGAAAAAGATCCTCATGCCGCGGGGCGCGATCCAAAAGAAGGCCGAATGGTCCGGCACGCGCGGTTCCTACCTCACCCACATCCCGAATCTGTCCCGCGACACCTTGGAGGAAATCGAGGTCGTCCCGATCCGTGAGCCGTTCACCTATTCGCGCGTCGTCTACGACCACGATCGCTCCGAATACGTGTACGAGGTCTGGGAGCCCCAGCTCAACGCGGAGGAGAAGGAGTTCCTCGACATGATCAAGGACTCCCTGAACCGCACCCTCGAATACGAATGGGACAAGATGGCGGAGAAGGACAAGAAAGAGTACCTCCAGGAGGCCGTCGACTCGTTCATCAAGTCCCGCGGCCTGCGGCTGGCGCCCGCGTCGAAGGATAAGATTGTCTACTACATCATCCGCGACTTCGTCGGATACGGTCCGGTCGACGTCCTGATGTCCGACCTGAGGATCGAAGATGTCTCGTGCGATGGCACCGGCATCCCGCTCTTCATCTTCCATCAGAAGTTCGAATCGATCAAGACGAGCGTCATCTTCGATGACGAGGACGCCCTGAACTCATTCGCCGTCATGCTCGGGCAGCGATGCGGCAAGCAAATCTCCGTCGCGAACCCGATCCTGGACGGCACCTCGGTGGAAGGGCATCGTGTCCAAGCGACGTACAGCAAGGAAGTCACAACCCGAGGCTCGTCGTTCACGATCCGGCGGTACAAGGAGAAGCCCTTCACCCCGGTCGAACTCGTCAAGTTCGGGACCGCGAGCGCCGAGATGGTCGCGTATCTCTGGGTCGCGGTGGAGAGCGGCAAGTCGATGATGGTCTGCGGAGGGACGGCCAGCGGAAAGACTGCGACCTTGAACAGCGCCGCCCTCTTCATCCGACCGGGAGCGAAGATCGTGTCCATCGAGGACACCCGGGAAATCAACCTTCCCCACGAGAACTGGATCCCGGGGACGACGCGGTCCGGCGTGGGCGAGCGGGGAGCCGACGGCAAGGCCGGCGGCGAGATCGACATGTACGACCTCGTTCGAGCGGCGTTGCGGCAGCGGCCGAACTACATCGTCGTCGGAGAGGTTCGCGGCAAGGAGACCTACACGATGTTCCAGGCGATGGCGACGGGCCACCCGACGATGTCCACGATGCACGCGGACTCCGTCAAGTCGATGGTGAACCGCTTGGAGAACCCGCCGATCAACACACCGCGCATCCTGTTGACTGCCTTGAACTTCGTCATCATCCAATCCCATGCTCGGATCGGAGACTCGATCGTGCGACGGATGAAGCAGATCGTCGAGCTCGTCGGGTTTGAGCCGGAGACGAACGAACTCATCACGAACACGGTCTACGAGTGGGACGCCGCCACGGACACCTTCGTCTACAAGGGGCACTCGTTCCTGTTCGATGAGATCATGGAGATGAAGAACATGACTCACGAGGAGATGGAGGCGGAGTTCCAGCGCCGGGTCGACATTATCAACTACATGTTGCAAAAGAGCATGCTGGACTTCCGAGAGATCGCAAAGCTCGTTGTCCAGTACTACCAGTATCCCGAAGAGACCGCGAAGCGAGTCCGGGAAGAAATGGGCTGGCAGGACCATGCAGTCATGAAGACCGTCGAGGCAGGGGGCGAGACCGTTGGGTAGCTCGGCATTCGAGAAACTCGAGACGCGAGGCACGCTCACGAAGACGAAGCGGTTCCGCCCGGGCGAGGAGTCCGAAAAGGCCGCTCACATGGTGAAGCTCCCGAAGGGAGCCAAGCCCGTGAACGTCAGCCTGCCCCCGAAGGCGCAGGTTGCATGGCGCATGTTCGGGAAGTTCGTCCAGGCTCGGACCGGGAGCGACCCGGAGCTCGAGGACAACCTCCTGAAAGCCCACATCCGACTTCGGCCCGAAGAGTACCTCGCGCTTGCGTGGATGAACACCACGTTCGCGGCCGTCGGCGCGGTGGTCGCGGCGTTCGTCGCCGCTCTCTTCCTGCTCATCCTCAACATCCCGATCACGACGCTCCTGATCATCTTCGGGCTCGTCGCGGCCATTCCGATCTTCTTCTCGTACATGTACGCCTTCGGCCTCCCGGTCGGTTACCACGGGAAGCCCGCGGGTATGGCGAAGAAGCGCGGCCACAAGATCGACAAGCGGATCTCTGGCGCAATGTCGTTCATCTCCGCGATGGCCTCCGCCGACGTCCCCGTCGACGTGATCTTCAAAGAGCTCTCCAAGCAGACAATCTACGGAGAGGTCGCCAAGGAGGCGGAGTGGATCACTCGAGACACGGAGCTGCTCGGCCTGGACATCTTGACCGCGATCCGGAAGGCGGCCCAGCGCTCCCCGTCCTCAAAGTTCTCGGACTTCCTCCAAGGCGTCGTCACGACATCCACGAGCGGCGGCCAACTCAAACCGTACTTCCTCGTCAAGGCGGAGCAATTCGAGAAAGAAGACCGCCTCGAGATGCGGAAGAAAATGGAGACGCTCGGGATGCTCGCGGAGTCGTTCGTGACCGTCGTCGTGGCGTTCCCGCTTTTCCTCGTCGTGATCATGGCAATTATGGCCCTGATCAGCAAGACGGGATCCGGATTCGTCGTCCTCCTGTTGTACGTGGTCGTCGCGCTGATGATCCCGATGAGCCAGTTCGGGTTCATCTTCGTCATCTGGAACATGGAACAGGAGGGCTGAGATGACGAACGTCGAGCTCGAGAAAGCCCGGCTCCGGCGGACCGAGAAGGGGGACCGCCGCAAGAGCGTCATCGGCATCGGGTCGGCCCTGCTCGTCCTCTTCGGGTTCGTCGGGTTCCTGAACCTGATCGACTCGGTGAACCTCGCCTTCCGAGCCACCCAAGGACCCGTTGAGCGCTTCCTGTACTGGCTCGTGATCGCGACCCTCGGCTTCATCGGGCCGTACGGATTCTACGTGGCGAAGCTTCAGCGGGAGATCAAGCTGATCGAACGCCGGCTCCCGGACTTCCTCCGCGACGTGGCCGAGGCCGGGCGCTTCGGCATGACCCTCGCGGAAGCCATCGTCGTCTCGTCCGGAGGCCGCTACGGGAAGCTCACGCCGGAAATCAAGAAGATGGCGGCCCAGATCACGTGGGGCGTCCCCGCGACGGAGGCGCTGCGCCTCTTTGCGGATCGCGTGAAGACCCCGATGGTCGGGCGGGTCGTCGCCATCATCGTTAAGTCGTCCGATGCGGGAGGCGACGTCGCCGACGTCCTGACGATGGTCAGCCATGACACGAAGGAGAACCAGCTGACCGAGGACGAGCGCCGGATCGCGATGTCGACGTACATCGCGGTGATTTACATTTCCTTCATGGTCTTCCTCGTGACGATCTGGATTCTGGACGTGACGTTCCTGCCGAAGATGCTCGAGGCGAGCGGCGCGCTGGCCTCGACCGGCGGCGCCGTCCAGAGCCCGCTGGCCCAAGACCTTCCGGGGGTCGTCAACCAAATCCGAATCGCGTTCTTCATCGCGACGGTCGTGCACGGCCTCGGGGACGGCATCCTCGCGGGAGTCCTGGACACCGGGAAGATCCCGAACGGGCTGAGGCACAGCTTCATCATGCTCGTGATCGCCCTGTTCGCGTTCCTGTTCATCTGAGGTGACCGAAATGGCCCAATCCACGGAGAAGAACTACGCGGGGACCCCGGAAGACCGAGACCGGAGGGCCTCCGGCCGCGAACGCGACGAAGCGAAGCGGATGGTCGACGACATGGACGCGAAGAAGAAGAGCAGCACCTTCGCGGCCCTCGACTCGATCAAGAAGCGGTACTTCAACCGCCTCCTCGGGGACAAGGGCATCAAGGTCAAGTCGCCGAAGGTGAGCAGCGTCGAGGAGACGAGCCTCGGCAAGATCACGACGATCCCGAAGATCGTTCGGCCGAACATGAACGAGATCGAGATCCAGCCGATTCTGAAGAATTTCTCGTATGTCCGGATCCTGTACGACACGATGGCGAACGAGTATTTCTACGAGGCGATCGAACCGAAGCTGATCGAGGAGGAGTCGGAACTTCTCGATGTGCTCAAGGAGATCCTCGTGGAGAACCTCGAGATGCTGGACGACGCGGACCGCCCGAGGAAAGAAAACTACCTACGGCGGATCGTGGACGGCCTCCTCCGGGAACTCGGCGTCGAGCTCCATCCGGTGTCGAAAGAACGCGTCCTCTATTACGTGTATCGTGACTTCATCCGATACGGCCCGATCGACGTCGTCATGACGGACATTCAGGTCGAAGATGTCTCGTGCGACGGGGTCCGTGTGCCGCTCTACATCTACCACCGCAAGTACGGCTCGATTCCGTCGAACCTCAAGTTCGAAAACGCGGAGGAGCTCGACTCGTTCGTCGTGTGGCTCGCGCAGCGGTCGGGGAAGCACATCTCCGTCGCGCAACCCATGCTTGACGCAACGATCCCGGACGGTTCGCGTCTGCAGGCCACCCTCGGCATGCACGTCACGAAGCGAGGATCCTCGTTCACGATCCGGCGGTTCCGGGAGAACCCCTTCACCCCGCTCGACCTCGTCCGGTTCAAGACGATGTCGCCGGAGATGATGGCCTACCTGTGGCTCGCGATCGAGAACGGCCAATCGATGCTGATCTGCGGCGGCACGGCCTCCGGGAAGACGACGACCCTGAACGCGATCCTCCTGTTCATCCCGCCCCAGATGAAAATCGTGTCCATCGAGGACACCCGGGAACTGAACCTCCCCCACGAGAACTGGGTCCCGCTGCTCACCCGCGCCGGGTTTGGAGGTCGGGTCGTGGCCACGGGAAAGCCCGCGGGGGAAATCGACATGTTCGACTTGCTCACGGCGGCCCTCCGCCAGCGCCCCCAGTACATGATGATCGGAGAGGTCCGTGGACCCGAGGCGTTCGTCGTGTTCCAGGCCATGGCGACCGGCAAGTCGGCGTACACGACGTTCCACGCCGACGACGTCCAGGCCATGGTCCACCGGCTCGAGAACGATCCGATCAACCTGCCGCGGGCCCTCGTCGCGGCCCTCGATATTGTCCTGCTTCAGGCGCAGGTGAAGGTCGGCACCGACATGACCCGGCGCGTGAAGGCGATCGTCGAGGTCGTCGGCACGGACCCGGAGTCGAACGAGCTGATCACGAACTCGGCGTACACCTGGAACCCGGCGGATGACACGTTCAACTACTCCGGTCACTCGTACGTCTACGAGAAGATCTCCCTCGCCCGGAACTGGAACCAGCGGAGGATGGAGCAGGAGGTCAAGCGCCGCCTGGACATCTTCGAGTACATGAAGCGGATGGACATCAAGAACTACCGGGATGTCGCGAAGATCGTGTCGTCGTACTACAAGGACCCGGACGGCATGATCAAGATCATCCGCGACACGTTGCAGGCGCAAGGCGTCGCGGTGCCCGCGGCCTGAGCCGGCCTACGAAACGCTCCGGCGACGGACGCCGAGGGCGAACGTCCCGGATGCCGCAATGCAGGCGCTGAGGACCACGAACAAGGTCGCGCTCGCATCGTGGGCAACCAGCCAGCCCGCGAGGACGGCCCCGAGCGATCCGATCCCGAAGACACTCAAGAACGTGAAGCCGAAGGCCATCCCCCGAAGGGCCCGCGGCACCTCTCCTGTCACGAGTGTATTCTGAAGCGGCTCGAGGGAGAAGAGGAGGAAGCCGAACACCAACGCCGCTGCGATGAACGGGCTCCCTTCCGGCAGCACCGCCAAGGAGAGGAGAATTGCGCCTGTGGCGGCAGAGAGCGCGAACAGGAGGCGGCCCGGTTGGCGGCGGTCGGCCAGCATCCCCGAGACGACCTGCCCGACGGCCCCGAACGCAAGGGCGAGGGCAAAGAACCGCGCCCCGATGAATCGAGGTTGGGGGAGGAACGTGAGCCCCCCTTGGTAGGCGAACCCCGCGAACATGTAGACGAGCAGGATGAACCCGTACGAGCGAGTTAGGAGCGCGCGAAGCGGGACGCGCGCTTCGGCCGGACGATGGGAGACCTCTGCCGGCAAGCGCTGGGCCAGGAGGAAGATGCCGGCGAGGAGGGCCGGGACCGCCAGGGACGCCGCCACGAGCCTCCATGGTAAGCCGACCGCCAATGCCGCTCCGACGTACGCAGGGCCGGCCGCGATGCCGAGGCTCCCGCCCATCCCGTGCCATCCCATCCCACGGCCTTGCTCGACGACGACCCGGGAGATGATCGACAGCCCCGTGGGATGGTAGATCCCCGAGAAAAGGCCTAACGCCCCCAGGGAGACGGTCAGGAGAGGGATCGACGGGCTCGCGGCGACCCCCAGCATCGACACGGCGAGCCCCCCGGCACAAAGGAGCAGGAGACGGGCGGGCGTCCCCCGGTCCGCAAGGAAGCCGAACGGGACGGCCCCGAGGCCGTAGAAGCCGTATCCGGCCGCCGCAAGGAGGCCCAGCGTCACGTCGTCCGCGCCGAACTCCGACTTCCAGGCGAGCAAGAAGACGGGGATCGACAAGATGTTCGCGTGGACCACGCCGTGGAGGAAGCCGAGGACGGCCACGATTCGCCGATCCTCCCGTCGCATCCGGGGCCGAATCGCCGCAGCGGGATAAGGACTTCTGCGGTCACATCCGCAGAATCGCGCGGACCACTCCTGGGATCTCGAGGACCAGGCTCACGACGACCAACCAGAGTCGCCACGCGGCGCGAGGGAGTTGCATGACGACGAATATGGGCGAGGCAGGCCCATGGTCCTTTGGGAATCGTTCGGCCCGCGCCGAACCGGCGCCATCGAACGACCACACCGAGTCGGAGAGCGTCACGCGGCGAGCGGGCTCACGAGTCTTCTTCCTTCGAATCCTCGTCGTCGTTCGTTTCGGACTGGGATGCGGCTTCCTCGTCTTCCACCGCCTTCTTGACGATCTTCTTCTGGATGAGCGGTTGGGGCGTGATCGCCTTGCGAATCACGCGGCGCGGAATCGCGTCCGTGGCGGGAGCTCCGGCCGGGGCGCCCGACACGACGGTCGGCGCGGCTTGCGACGCTGAGGGAGTCTCGGAGGGCGCGGCCCCACGGACCGCCTGGCGAGCCGCGG
>Ga0209761_1000377_pt1 | contig 26802 bp, 29 predicted proteins | sample GraSoi013_1_40cm_4_FD_185818 | JGI IMG/M metagenome (GOLD analysis project Ga0209761, IMG submission 185818) | Grasslands soil microbial communities from the Angelo Coastal Reserve, California, USA - Sample 09_25_2013_1_40cm (SPAdes) (version 2) | ecosystem: Environmental > Terrestrial > Soil >... | reverse complement strand
TGCTGGACACACCCGCCCAGATCTATTACAAGGCGGAATACCTGAGTCCAACAGGGAGTCACAAGCCCAACACCGCGATCCCACAAGCATACTATAACAATAAGCAAGGCATTGAGAGAATCGTCACGGAATCGGGCGCAGGCCAGTGGGGCTCAGCATTGGCAATGAGTTCTGCATTTTTTGGTCTCAAATGCCAAGTGTACATGGTCCGGGTGAGTTACAATCAGAAGCCTGGCAGAAGGACGATGATGGAGACGTATGGTGCCAGAGTTTCGGCGTCTCCGAGCACGGAGACAAAATATGGTCAGTCATTACTGGCCGAGGACCCGAATCATCCTGGGACATTAGGCATTGCTATCACTGAAGCCTTGGAGGACACTGTCACACATGAGGACACCAGATACTGCTTAGGATCAGTGTTGAATCATGTCTTGTTGCATCAATCGATCATAGGACTGGAGACGAAGAAGCAACTGGACTCGATCGGCGTTACACCCGATATCATTGCGGGATGTATAGGCGGGGGATCGAACTTTGCAGGATTGGCATATCCGTTTATCGGTGACAAGCTTAGGGGAAGGTTGGACGCGGATTTTGTCGCTGTTGAGCCGAAGGCGGTCCCGTCCACCACGAGAGGCGTCTACAGGTATGATTTTGGGGACAGCGGCGAAATGACGCCATTGTTGAAAATGTATACTGTGGGGCACAAGTATCTCTCTCCACCGATCCATTCGGGCGGCTTGAGGTATCATGGGAAGGCGCCGTCGCTATGTCATTTGATCGATAGGAAGGTGGTGCGGTCGGTGGCGTATCATCAGAATGAAGTGTTCCAGGCAGCTACGACATTTGCGAGGGCGGAGGGGATGATTCCGGCCCCGGAGACGGCTCACGTGATCAAGTATGTGATGGATGAGGCGGAGAACTGCAAGAAGACTGGAGAGCGGAAGGTGATAGTGTTCAACAATTGTGGTCATGGACTGCTGGATCTCAAGGCGTACGAGGATTTTCTGGCGGGGAAGCTGGTGGATTATGAGCCGGGCGGGATCGATCTGAGCTATCTGCCGAGTGTGGGCTAGCACCATTTGAAAGAAGTCTGGCGGGGGATCCCTGAGTAATCGGGGGCTTGTCTCTTTGGGGGGCAGAACGGGGGACTGAGGGGGGACCCTGTCTGTTCCTCGAAGGGATGAGTGGGATTCCAGTGTTTTGTGTCTTGGGACCTGTGTTGATCTTGCTCCCTTTTTTCTGGGACGTGTCTGGTTTGGTAGGCTTGTTTTGACGTTCGCTGCGAAGGAAAGATGCTTTTTCTTCCTATGCCAAGATGTGGGATTGACATATTGACGTATCCCTAGCTGTTTTCAAGGCGTTTCCCAGGGGGATTTCAGGGGGTCCCGGGTCTTAGCGTCGGGGGTGTGGATGTGAGAGTTTAGGCGGTTATTGTCTTGACTGGTCGGCTTATTCTTCGGGCCTTGGAAATGTCCTGATGGATACCCTTTGCTCTCCAGTAAGTGCAGCACTTGCAATGCAGTCCATCTCCTAGTTTTGCGCCTTGTTCTGCTATTATCGAGTGGAGAACAGGATCTAGAATCGAGAGATAAGTGCAGCAGCCACAATGCCCACCCGCATTCTTGGCCAAAGTTCCTCTCTTCCAAGAATTGTATTGATGGGCTGTTAGCATAAGGCGTGTTGTCTCCTGAAGTGTCCAGGACTAGGACAAGGGTACTAAGTGGACGTTTCAGTTCAACCGATGACGTGGTCCAGATTTATCGATTCCCGATATTGTGATACCTAGGTATAGCTAATATTGGACGTAGGCAGAATTCGTATGTTTGGCGGGGAAGATGGCGTTGCAGCTCGGAGGTATGGAGCCGATTGAGAGGCTTATTCGGAGGATCGAGAAGGCAGAGGTTCCTCTGGGGGAAGAAGAGCCGATGTTTGAGTCGATCAAAGAGAAGCACGCTAGACGGGAGCACTTAACTCCTGAAGAAACGAATCTAGTTCTTGAGCTTGCGAAGAAAGCCGAGCAGTGGGAGAAAGCCGTCGAATCCTCTGCGAGAACCGAGCCAGAACAGACGCTTCCAGGCTAAGTCGTAGGATAATCAGTCTGAGGGACCCTTCTGAGTTCTGAAGAATACTCTCTAAAGCAGCTGAGTTCAGATGTTGATCTTGTCGTCAGAAAATATGTTTCGGAATCTGAAATCCTCCTGCACCTGAAACCCCTTCTAGAGAAAGCCGTCAACACTAGCTCTCTGCCTGCTGAAGCCTTCGCGCCTCGAAAAGATCGATTTGCCATGAACCTTCTCCATATGCCCGACGATGAGGCATATTCGATCATTGGCGGAGTATGGCGCCCAGGACAATCGACGCCTATCCATGATCATCTAACTTGGGCGTTGATAGGAGTGTATGAGGGCGAGGAGCGAGAGACACTCTTCAGAAGAATTGATGATGGTTCGAACCTGAAGAAGGCCAAGCTGGAGAAGGTTAACGAACGGTCAAACAAGAAAGGACATGTAACAGTTCTCGGTCATTCCGGGATACATCGTGTCGACAACGTTTCTCTCAAGGCTGCCTTGAGCATACACATCTACGGACGTGATATTGGTAATACGGAACGGCACAGCTATGATCCAGTAACCGGAGAGATAAGCAGGTTCGTCTCAGGATACTGCAATGTCTTGCGAGACACTGAAAGATTCTAGATAGTTCTGATGGTCTTTAGCCGCTACCTAAGACGGACCTCGGGAACCTGTCGCGTACCTCTAAGCCTCCGGGTCCAATCTGATAGGCTGACGAGTAGGTCTCGCAGTATCTTTCGCGTCTGTTCATCAATCAGGTTGAGGTTTCTGTCAAATTTTGTCTCTGCGTCTCCGACGAGTAGCTGTGGAGTATTGATCGGGTACATGTCTATGTCGACCATTATCTGTCTGAGATGCATTTGCGATCTTACTCCGCCTCTTGGTCCGGATGAGGCGCTGATTATTCCAGCAGGTTTGCCTTTCCATGATCTATCACCTGGTGGTCGGTTTCCCCATTCGATCGCGTTCTTCATCACCGCCGTGATCGAATAGTTGTGTTCTGGTGAGGCGAAGAGTATCGTGTCAGCCTCTCGTATTTTTTGTTTGAACATCCTTATGGTTGGTGTTAGGTCGTGTTCTATGTCTTGGCTGAATAGTGGGAGTCCGGAGAGATCGTGGATCTCGAGTGTTGCGTTTTCTGGTAGTAACTCTTTGGATGCGTGTAACAGTGCCGTGTTGAATGATCCTTTGCGGGTGTTGCCGGAGAGGCCGAGGATGCGGACCTTTGATCCGTCTCTAGCATTCGGTGCATTGTATGATTGTGTCATGATTCTTTGTTGGGCATGAATTATCTTTCTTAAAGACTAGGACTCACTAGGCTTGGTCAGCAGGCATCGGTTTGATAACACGTCCTTGGAAATCGTACGTGGATGTTGATCCGCGGCGTGAGTATCTTTCTTTGATCACGTATCTTCCTCGGAAGAGCTTCTGGTCCATTCGCAGTTTCGTCAGAGAGGATGGAAGCTTTGGCGCAGCTTGAGAGAGATCCTGGGAGACTGTAGTGCAGGGAGGGGCGGGTTTGTTGTTCGGATTCGGGCTTTTGGCAGGTTTACGTCATGAGGGAGGGTAGCGTGGAGTCGGGTGTGAAAGTGAAAGTGTTCTGTCTGTGGCTGGAGAAAAATAAATGAGGGGGTGGGGGCCAATTAAAATTCGCAGGCACTTTCGGAAAACGCCTGCAAAACTTTTTTCTAGCGAATTTCTTTAGTCTCTCAATTCTTGGTATTGAGCTTGTCCCGCTCGAGAGGAGGACTGGTGAGTGAGAGGCGGAAGGATGTGATGGGTCGGAGAGTATTCCGAAAAGTATTGGGAAAGTGTCTTTCACGTCTTGAGACTTCACGTGCTACCCCACCCCTATTTTTACAATTTTATTTTCTTAAGCGCCTCATTTCAAGCGAGATCTCCTCTGAATCGCGCATTATGCTAAGAAAAGCATTTTGCGGAAACGGGTTTATTCATTTAAACATACCGGAATTTTACGAGGAGGACATCGGGGGCCAGAAAACATGCACGTATTTTGGCGATCAGGGCTCAAAATGGGCGATTTCGATCATCGTCCCCGATTACTGTGTAATTTTCTTAAAAAACGTAGCGAGTCTAAGCTATCGGCTTTCGTTTTTCTCGTCGGGTGGCGTAGGCTTGGGTTCTGTCGGGCCTGTGTCGCGCCGATAGATTCCTCCGGAAAAGGTCCAGTGGGCATTGCATTTCTTGCATTGCAGTTTGAACCCTGTTCTCCATCCATCCGGAGCGCGGATATCGCCGACGATGCCGAGCTCTCCACCGCACGAACATCGCGGCGCTTTGCTGGACAAGATTCCTGGTTACCTTTGCAGATTTGGCCCTTTTCAGCCTTCCTTGCGGAACAACACAGCGGTCCTAGATCAAGTATGGTATGAGCCGTTTTGTTCTTTTCATGTAGCTTAGGTAGTCTTGGCCGAGTTCTTTGGTCAACGTTCTCTCCTCTACACGCATCCTGTAACCATAAGCAACAGCGAAAACAATCAGTAGCGTTAGGACTGCCGGCCAAGATTGGACAGCGAGCCCCAGCCCGATGAAAGTGACTAAGGCGCCGGTATAGCTTGGATGCCTCACGAACCTGTAGGGACCCTTATCCACGACCTTATGATCTTCTGCAACCCGGACCGTCAATGAGAAGAATCGTCCCAGGACCGCAATCGCGTACTGTCGGATAGCGATGCCCAACAGCATTAGAAGGATGCCGGGATAGTAGACCCAGTCTGGCAATTGCCCAATTCCTGCGTAGCCGAAACCGAAAGCTACGAAGATGGCCACGAAGATGCTCGATACTATCAGTGCGCCGGATCCCCTGTCTCTTCTGACTTGAGTCGTGCCTCGCCTACGAAGTGCCGGGATCAGCAAGGCCCCGATGAGCTCGCCGATCCACCAGAGACTATAGACGATGTAGAAGATTATCGAGGAGGGACCCGTTGCGAAGAGACCGATCATTCTCTCACAGTTCCTTTCCCCCGGTGAAAAGCTCACGGTTCTCTCGACTGTCGGCTGTGACGTTCACTGTGAAGTATCCAGCGGCGATCATGATGACAATGATACATGCTAATGCGCTGAAGAAGGATAGGATGAACGCTATGGCATACGAGAGCGGACCAACATAGTATCGACGCGTAACGGATCTGACATGTTCCTCTTGATCAGATCGTATTAGAAGATCGGCTCGCGAAGAATACCACCAGATTGAATTCCAAACGAGCGCTAAAGTTAGGAAGCTGCCAGAGTAGACCGCCGCCGCGGTCCTGCTGTCGGCTGTCTGATTGAATGATACATGGTTTGCGACCAAGAGGGTGGTGAATGGTGTGAGGACTACGAAGAATAAGAGTAGTCCATTAATGAACATCAGATTCGTATTGATGCGTTTGATGTGGGTGAACATGTTGTGATGGTTTACCCACATGATTAGTATGGTGATGAAACTCGTGACCAAGGCGAACAGTGCCGGCCATTGCTTCAAGAGTCCATCGAGCAGTGACGAGCTGGCTAGCAAAGGCTCGGACAAGGGGTCTTTGAGGTTCAAGACCAAGAGTGTGATCGCGAATGCGAAGATACCATCACTGAACGCCTCCGTTCTTGCAGTCTCTCGTTCATCTAGACTCTCGCGACTCATGGTTTCACCTGAAAGGTTGTCCTTGTGGACGTAGGTGGAAACATGAGTCCAAACAGGAACTGTTCCGCGATCGCGTTGAAAGAGTGCTCTCAATTCCAGACAGGTTTTTAATCTAGGCTGATTTGTACGTGAACGCTTTCTCCGGAATGAGTTCTACTAGGCTGTCAGTGGTCCAGCCGTACTTTTTCTTCTGAGTCTCCCCGACTCTCTTCGCAATTGTGCTTTCCATCTCGAGGAATCGTATCTTCCCTTCGATGATCGCTTGGCGCTTCCGCCCCTCCATGATCATCAATGTCAACCTTGGGTTCTTCTGAAGGTTCCTGTAACGTGCCGTAGTTTTGTCTACGCCCAGGTACAGCTTTCCGTCGACAGCTACGATATCTGTTGGGGACAAGTGTGGTTGTCCGTCCGGTTTTATCGTGGCAGCCACCGCACTTGTTTCTTTGGAGTTTGCTAGGTCGAATACTTCTTGCGCTGTTAACGGGTTCTTACCATACACATTCTTCGAATGAGAACTGGCCCGCATCAAGGATTGTTTGAGCACTGATTCCAAGTCTGCCATGGTATCTTCTTCCAAGAGAACTCGACGTACATCGGCAGAATAAAAAGACTGGAGGCTTCATCGGGAAGACAGCCGGAATTCGGGAAATGAATGCTCAATCTTACCTGAAACGTATAGTTTATCGTGGATCAGTTCGGCCTAGCATAGACGTTCTCCGTAGATTGCACGTTCGACACTTGCTTTCTGTGCCGTTCGAGAATCTTGACATTCATCTCGGCCGGCCAATCATACTTGATCAGGAGTTGTTCTACAACAAGATCGTTAGGGATCGTCGCGGAGGTTATTGCTACGAGTTGAACGGGTGCTTCGCGTGGCTGCTAAGAGAGCTTGGTTTCAGAGTATCGATGCTTTCCGCCAGAGTGGCAGGAAAGAACGGCGGTTTCAGTCCCGACTTTGATCATATGACGCTGTTGGTTCGGTTGGAAGAGCCTTGGTTGGTTGATGTTGGGTTCGGAGACTCGTTCACAGAACCAAAACAACTAGATAGCACGCGTCCGCAACTGGACAGTGGAGAACTATACCGGATCGCTAGGAAGAATCGGGAGACATTATTGTCACGATGGGATGAGATTGGTATCTGGGCTCCGCAGTACTCGTTCACTCTTCGACCTCGTAAACTAGAGGATTTCAAGGCCAGAAACCGTTACCAGCAGACCTCCCCAAAGTCACACTTCACAAAGCGACGGTTAATCAGCAAACTTACACCAAACGGAAGAGTAACGCTCACCGATAGTAAGATCATCTTGACAAATGGCGAGCAGCGTAGCGAATCCCCGGTGAAGAATTCGAAGCAGTTTGACGGGTTGTTAACTAAGTATTTTCATCTATCATTCGAATGACTACGGAACACAATTTCTAATACACTTGTTTTGAAGCCATGATGATAGCGGCCTTTTCGAAGGCTAGATTCTCGCATCCTTAAATCGGCCGATCGAGGAATCATAACATCAATGGTATTTTCCCGTCCCAGTGGACGGATTGGACCATTATTCCATGCGAGTCTCGTAATCGCCATGATGATGGTGCCCTCGGTTTTGGCCACTAGTGCCCAAGCACCAGCTAGCGCCATGGATGCAGGTTTCACGGCCCCTGCTATGTGGCCGGTTTATGGGCATGATAGCCAGCGCACGAGTCGAACCGATCAAGCCGGACCGGCCGCACCATTACGAAGATGGAGCGTTACAGCGGCTCCAAGGACGCAGAATGGTGCCCCAATAGTGATTGGTTCTGAGGGTACGGTCTATGTTGGATCGGATGCCGGTTTGATCTCGATCGATCCTCAGACTGGAGTGATGAAGACCTTCTGGCAGCTCCAAGGCTGGAGCGTCTATGCGGTAGCGATTCTTTCGGACGGCACGATCATCGCAGGCGCGAACTACAGGGTTGGGACTTCGCTAGAGCATGGAACCGTTTTTGGGCTCAGTCCAGCGGGGATTCAGAAATGGGATCTCACATTATCAGGTAACATCTACAACCAGATAGCGATTAGCAAGGATGAGAATATCTACGTTCTTACTCATCATGGCCCGTTATACGCGATCAGTTCGACGGGTAGCCTGAAATGGATGAAACAGGCTTCTGGTAGTTACGGCGGAGTCGCCCTTGCTCGGGACGATACAGTATACGCGTCAACGGAGACAAATCTGACGGCATATCATCCGGACGGCCAGCCTATTTGGAGCATTCCAGTTTGGGTGGACGCTCAGCTTGTCGTGCAAGATGATGGCACGATACTTGCGGTGGGGTACCAGTGCGGCTCCGGCATCGGTTTTTGCAATCCAGTATCAGTCAGGACTCTCTTCGCTCTCAACCCGAACCGTACAACGAGATGGTCTCTGGAATCGCCTAGTTCTCCTCCTTCCCTTGGATGGGACGGAACGATCTACGCATCGTACAACCACGACATTCGGGCTTTGAATTCGGACGGAACGAAGAGGTGGAATATGACACTCAACACTGCAGGCTACTACACTTCAGGGATAGTAGATGCAAACAATGTTCTCTACGTTTATTCGGATGACGGGATCACTGCCATAACTTCGGGCGGGCATGTATGGTGGACCGTTCGGGATGTCGGGTATCCGGTCGGGATGGGAGCGGACGGGACTCTCTACTATTACTATTTTCCGGATGGGTTGGTGAGCACTGGGTTAGTAGGTGCTTTGGCAGCGACTGACTTTGTCGTTACTGCGAATCCGAACTCATTCACGTTAATTTCAGGTCAGAAGGGCTTCTCAACTGTTACTGTTACTCCAAGGTTCGGCTTCTCCGGTACGGTGACTCTGAGTTCGAAGGTCTCACCATCCAGTCCCATAATCTCGCTTGCTTCATCAAGCGTCCCCGGAGGTTCAGGAAACGTGGCGATGACGATCGATGTGGGCGGTGCATTGCCGATCGGGACCTATGTCGTAAACGTAACGGGGTCTAGCGGATATCTAGCTCATTCATCTCTGGTGAACGTCATCGTGACCCACCCACAGGCAACGCTTGATTCATCCCTCCTGGGGCTTTCAACAGGGATGATCTTTATGCTTGCTGAAGGGATTGCAATTGTCGTTGTGGCTGTTCTAGCGACAGTAGTTATTCTGAAGAGACGAAAGAATACTCGAGTCTAGTCTTACTTCTGACTGAGCTTCGTGGGCGATTATGGCCTTATCAAAATCGGGACTATGTAATTCCAAAGAGGAAAAAGGGGGAGGGGACTCGTTGGGTGGTGTGTTAGCGTTTTCTCTAGTCGGCGGCGAGTCCGTCTGCTCCTGCTGGGACTCCTGTGATTGTTGTTACCCAGCTGAGGCTTCCGTCATCGTGTACCTTGTAGCCTTGGATGCTGTGTGATGAGATGATGGAGACGTATAGGTATCCGCTGTTCCTTGTCAGTGCCATGTCGATGTCTCCCGCTCCAGTGTTTGCTGCTATGGATTGTAGTAGATGGATTTCTCCGTTCTTGTCGATCGTGTAGCTTGAGATACTACCGCTATGAGCATTGGTGGTATAGGCGTACTTGCCGTTTCCTGTGACGACGACCCAGCATGCTGCCTGTTGATTGTCGGGTACAGAAGCACTTGCAGTTGTTAGATCGCCTGAGGTGGACACGCTGTAAGAAGATACTGCGCTTGTGCCTGAGGGTCCGCCTGCGGCTTCACTGACGATCAATGCACCTCTATTGTTGAATGCAAACCCGAAAGGTGTACTGCCACTGGATGTATGTGTGGTGGGGGCAGAGGCTACTCCATGTGTGTTGACGGTGTATGTGTCGATCAGACTGGTTGATTTTTCAGTGACGACCAATATAGTTCCCTGCGGATTGAACGATATTTGGGCTGGTGCGGTCGTCCCACTAAGTGGTTGGGTCGAGCCTGTTATTGGAGACAATTCGCCCTCCTTGTCGAGAGTATAACCGGCGATGTTGCCTTTGCCGTTGGCTCCGCCGGAGTTGAGGACGTAAACTAGTTGGTTATGGATTGTGAGGCTGATTGGCATGATGCCGTTCGAACTGCTTTTGTCGGTGAGTGAGAGAAGGTTTCCTTGTATCTGGAAGATTGAGATGTCGTTGCTGCCCGCGTTGACGACTAGTAATGTTTTGCCTTCATTGGATAACACTATGCCGCCTTGGTTGGATCCTGTTAATCCAGTTGCGCCTAGGCCTCCTGTCGAGAATTTTCCGGAGAATGTTAGGGAGCCGTCGTTTGCTCTGTCGTATCGGATCACCTGGTTTCCTGTTGAGTCGTTGGTCATTATGTAGACTGCGCCTGGTGTGTTCTTGGAATTCTCATTTCCTCGATTATCGGCCAATGATCTGGCATTAGCTAATGGGATGGCTAGAGCGAGAAGGATGAAAGCTGCTAGTATTGTGAATCTTGGATTTTTCATTTTGTAATTTTCACCCCCGAGTTTCTGGCTGGGAAAGATGGCGTGATCGTATTTGACGGAATTGCGAGAATTGGTGGGGGTCTGGTCTAGATCTCTTATTGATGCAGGGTGGTCCTGAGGAGGACGAGTATTCCTAGAAATTGGGCAGTGTTCACTGCCAGAAGATAGGGTAGGAATGGTTCACCTATGAAGGGGGACATTGTGAGGAACGAATATGCAGCCAGTAGGTTCTGGGCGAAGAGGATCAATGCGAAGACTAGTAGGCCGAGGCTGAACTGGGCTCGGGTTTCTCGATAGATACGTCCGTAGATTAGGATCAGGCCGAAGAGGAGGATCGTGCTGATTATGGCGGTGTACATGCTGAGATCCATTAAGGAGACTATTGTTGTTCCCTCTTCATCTCAACACTTTGTGGCTGTATCTTGTTCCATATCTCGTCGAAGATGTGCATGTGAGCTTCAAGTTCTGGGGAGAGAAAGTACAGTCGTCCGTAGCGTTCGCCGGAGGCAATGACGATGTGGTTCTTTTCGAGAGCACGAATGTGATGCTCTGCGACTCGGTAGTGGACGTCGAGTGCCTCAGCAAGCTGGTTCACGTTGCGGGGTTCTGTTCGGATGAGGTTGATGATCCTTCCACGATTGGTCCCACCACGTGATCCTGCGAGGACGTACCAAAGTAGTCGTTTCCAGGAAGTGTCTGACCCGGGGTGGACCACAGCCATTCACGAGGCGCCTTGAACGCATCATTCGCCGACAGTAAGGCCATTAAGACTTGACTCTGCTTGCAAGTTTCTTGATGGGTTGTTCCTAATATGGGATTGTCAGGATTACATCAGGATCGATGTAGAGGGATGGAATCGAGTCGCTTTCAGATGGTCTTTAGAGTGTTGGCCGAGCGTTCTTTGGTTGCTAGCTGGATCAAGTCTAGGAGATCTGGCTGTTTCTTCTGTTGGGTGAGATGGTTCTTCAGGGACGAGTTTGGATACCATTTGTGGGCGAAGGATAGGTAGCCTTCGACTATCGGGACGGTGTCTCTTCCTTTCTCGGTGAGTTCCCAGCGGACGAGTCTAGGCTTTTGTTTAATCATTACTGATCTGATTAGTCCACGCTCTTCTAGTTCGTTTAGGCGCATGATTAGGACGCGAGGGGTCAGTCCTGGGACTGATCGGAGGATCTGGTTGAAGCGGTCGACGTGTAATGCTCCAATATTTCTCAATATGTGAAAGGTCCACCTCTTTCCGATGGCAGCGAGGTCTAGGCCAACTTGGCAGGATTTCATAGATCGTTTCTCGAGACGTGACATTTGTCTCCCAATCTCTTTGGTGAAGATTTTTCCGGTCCTAGTATACTAATGGTATCTTTCTCATTCATATATTGACTTAGGATATTTCTTGCTTGTGAGCATCAAGACAGTCGCATCGTGGCCGGTGATCGCCGGATCCTACAAGGTGGGCGATCCGTCGGGACCTGTCGCGGTTTGCGCCCTAACATCGGAGCGCCTGGTCGATCCTCTTGTGGGTCTTCCTGGAGTAGCGATTGCAGGAATGGTCTATACGGCCAATCTTGGGATTACGCGAATTGTAGTGAATATCACTGCTAATCCTGCGATTCGGTTCTTGTTGATCTGTGGTAGGGACTCGCCATTGTTCAAACCGGGTCAGTCTCTTGTCGCTTTGTCGGAGCATGGGGTTGATGATGAGAAGAAGATTGTCGGTGCAGCAGGATATGATCCAGTACTGGCTACATTGTCTCCGGATCAGATCAAGCAATTCCGGAAGCAGGTGGAGGTGCTTGATTGGACGGGCGAGGAGGACGTTGATGCCTTGAAAGGGAATATTGCCGGTTTGTTTGCTCGGAGCCCAGGTCTCTTCAAGGGTGAAGTTGGGACGACAGCTTTCATGCGGGGAGAACAGTTCGTCTCCATCCGGCCGGGAGGGCTGCGTGAGCCACTCGTCTACGATCCGAAGGGCTACTTTGTGATCAGTCTAGATCGCGAGAAGGAAGAGATCGTTCTTCGTCACTACTTGACGGATCACACTCCGGCTCATGAGATGCGAGGACGTGGAGCAATGTCGATGCTGCTCGGTCTCTTGCGAGAAGGACTCGTTACACAGCTTAGCCATGCGGGCTATCTAGGCGAGGAATTGGCGAAGGCGCAGACCGCTTTGCAGTTTGGATTACGCTATGATCAGGATAGACCTTTGCGTCCCAGTGAGACTCCTGTCAAGACGCTAGCGGCTCCAGCATCCATGCAATCGACTAGGGAAGGGGAACCTACTGATTCCCAGCCGCAAATCCCTGCGAAGATGCCGGCTATTCGTCAACCGATGACATTGCAGGAGCTACAGTCCGCTGGTACTGGTTCGAAGGTGGATCTTGTGCTGAGTGTTTCCGAGATCTCCGGACCCCAGAAGTTTACCGGTGATTTCCTTGTGTCGGATGAGGCTGAGCCATTCAATGCTTTTCATCGTACGAAGGAACGGGTCATTGCGGAATGGGCTGCGTCTACTCGGATCATTATGGGGGTGGTGGATGAGATCGTTGTGGGAGCATTGTTGCGTCTTAGTGGTAGGATCGATGAGAGTCGTTTGGTTCATGTGGATCAATTGGTGATCTTATCGAAGGTAGCAAGGATCGTAGAATAGGCGGGACTATTGACTGACGGAGGTGAGATTGCATATTGTCGAGCCTTGTTCCCCTTATCATAGACGGTCGAAAATAGTTTCTCGTAGGCTGCCACGCTTTCTGCCGCATTGTCAAGCGTCTTTATGAGATTCTTGGGATAGAGCCTCAATCGCAGAAATCTTCCGTGATGTTTCAGCAGCCCACTACTTTTTCGAGAATATTTCCGATTGCTCTCCATCTACCCTTTGGATTGTCCCCTTACTCGCCTTCAGCGCTGGACTCAAAGCTCGCTTGTTGAGGAATTCGAGCTTTCGAAGGGCAGAGTCTCTCAACCTCTCAGAAATAAGAAAGAGAACGGTAACACTGGTAGCTATCGATGAAACTATACTCACCTTTGCCTCGATGGTAGTTGGATAGATGACGATTGCACCTAATCCGAATACAAGAATACCCGCGACTGGCAACATCGCGTAAAGAGCTACCTTGTTAGAAACAGTCATTGAGTGACACGTACACCCCCAACCATTACCCCTACCGGTGGCATTGACCCATACACGCGGGAGAAGCGCGCGTACGATAGTGTTAAAGAGGAGGCGACGGTATGCGATGTGCATACCATAGGATACGGTAGTAGTGGTGCCCGTGGGCGTCCCCGTCGCCTGACACGTCGGATACGAACACCCACCAAGTTGGTAAGTGATGCTCTTTCGAGCCCCACAGGCTCAAGACCCTTTTGATGGTTCACTGAATATAAGCCTGTTGTGGATTGACTACTTCGTGTCAACGAGGTTCCGTCGCCGAGATCGTCCTTCATCATGCTTAGTTAGTAGGTTGGTTTGATAACATCCTAAACCAATCGCCAAATGCAACTTCAAACCTGCTTTTCTCGTCTTCCGGTAATTCACAGCTGTGAGCAATGAGTATTCTTTCGTAACCCAAATCCTTCAGAATTTTTGACATATCTTCCGTCCGACCGTGCGGGAATTGGTCCTTGAAATCGTCCCAGTTGTGCTCAATTATCACTCTGAGTTGTGGGAACGTCGTGTAGTCTAACTTGTCGATTGACCTCACAATCTTCGGACTATCACGGTCGAGGTCTTGCAGTCTTGTTACCTCCTTTTGTACGTCCAGCGGTACCTTGTCCCACCATTCGTTCGGATACTTCTCTTTCAACGTTTCAAAGACCAATTTGCGGATAGTCCTCTCAAGACCATAGTTCAGAGCGAAAAAGAGAATCATTCGATTAGCCTCAGCGGCAATCTTGGGCTCAAAAATTGACAGCCTAAATTGAAGTCCCGTAAGTCTACCTCTTAGGTCCTCAGGACTGAAAGACTTCGTAATTCTTGCTTCCTTAGCGTATTCCTTGAGATGATTTCGGATTGCTGCAGTAGTAGCCTCGTATTTACGAGAACGTTTAGGTTTCTTTATTACAGTCGCAAATAACCTTCCAGTCCTCCTCTCTCCAGCAAACTGTTTGAGTTGGCGCATGAGTTCATCTCCTATCCATACCCAGCTCTCATTTTTCTCGCTGGCGCGTCGCAGCCAAATTGAGTCATTACTCATATTTTCAATCTGAATGCCGGGCAGATTGGCAGTAGGAGAGCTATTTCCTACACATTCACCGACCTTGAAATCATGCTCGATTAACAATCTGAAAACGAGCCAGTCCTCCTCGGACCTCTTCTTAACAATCCTAAGAAGGCGGAAAATTTCTTCGTCTGTCAGTTCCGATGTTGGAGGAGGAGCACTCCGTAATCTTTGCAAGTTTGGTCTTACGTAATGTGCACGCCCGATTTAAAAAGCGAAGCCCAAACCGTATGTGTGTTATGCAAATGGACTGGAACGTCTGAACTGTCTTTTTCGTCCTTTCAAGAATACGTCACACACATTCGCTCCTCTACTTCCTAAGACAAGGTGTGAAGGACGGATACAGCGTCTATCGTCGCAGATGTGCATCACGTCAAACTGCTTGCAATATTCAGGTCTAAGACCAAAGGCTAAGTCCCAACTAACATGATGTGCAAGTTGATAATGATGTTTTTCCACCATAAACATACCATACCCTTCACTTGTTCCTCCATTCCACAGCCAGCATGACTTTGTCTTCGTGACTTTTCTCCAGAACCGAACTTCCAGTGGGCGTTTACGATACAGCAAAAACAGTTCCTCAATGATCATTAGAAGTATTGTGTTAGCTAAGGCTTTGGAAAAATGTAGAGCAGTATACCCCGATATGAATGAAGGTTGGGGTTCACATACGACTACGCCCAATTAATTATCAGGAGATGTTCATATGAGCGAATTATCCGTAGAGCGCAAGATGATGGTACACGTTCTGCCACTCTGGCAACCAATACCATCCCAACCATTGACCCCATTCGTTGAGCAAATTAGAGAAACGTGCATTGAGTGGGCAAAGCGCATTCGAGCGAAACGAGAGGCTGAGATAATCCTTGCCACACTACCAGCGCAAGGCCCGAGAAAGATAGGATGCGGCATTCGACAGATCAAAGCTAACGAACTACCACGGATTAGGTAGCCTGAACTTTGGGAAGGCAAGTGATCGTAGCGGAGCTTCCCAAGTGCGATTTTTGCTCATCCAAAGCAGCCTACGACGGGAAGACCCGCTTCGGGACTTGGGCTAACATGTGCGAATACCACTTTGTTCAGCATGGGATAGGACTTGGAACGGGCAAGGGACAGAGGCTCGTACTCGACGAGAAGCAGAAGACACTAACACGCAGAGGGGGTGATTGAATGGTAGATAGCAAGAAACCAAAGCTGAAGGTGATGAAGGAGGTACCCAAGGAGGACGAAACGGCTCATAAGATCGAGATAGCTGAAGAAACAGCCCATCAGCCCCAAAAGTCACCTACACCAGAGCAATCCAAAGAGCGACCGATGACATTGACCTACACGCTGAAGGAGAAGGGAAATCTATTCTTCGGCTCAGAGCGCTTCTTCAAACAGATATTCTCGATAGTCGGCGTCCAATCCGGCAAACTAACGGGGAAGACCGTCGAGCCCGAACAATCCAGTGACCCCTGAGAAGCCGTTGTGAAGCTGGTCATTTCGAAGGCGTAGGTTCCAAAAAGAAAGAGAGGGGGGCCGTCTTAGTTCCCCACGTAGACGTCGGCTTGGAGATACACTGTTGGCGACCAGAAGCAGAAGAAACCGCAAGTCCCGAAGTAACTCGCTTGACCTTGGACATGGTACCAAGTTTGGGTGTGTCCGTTCGAAACGGTGTGGCCGTCCGAATTTATCATTCCAACGCCGTTGACATAACAATTGCCTGAATTGTCGCTGCAGGTGTTGTAGTTGTATTGTCCATAATCATTCCATATTTTGAGGTACGCTTGCTGGATGTTTGCTCCGCCAGCGCCTTGTGGGCCACATCCACCGTTGAAGTTTTTCGGATAGTGCCAGGCGGCTTGATAGAGGATCGGATATTGTGTGTCAGGTGGCGTTTGTATGGTTTCGGTTACGGTGAATGTCTTCCCGTAAAAAGAGATGCAATTGTTAGAAGCAGGGTAGGTTGCAGCTTGGACAGGGCCGAGGAATGTCGCTAAGAGAACGATTGCTAAGGACGTTGGTACGAGAATTTTGGTGAATCTTCTCATATTTTTCGGCTTCGGCAATCTTCGGACGTTGTATAAAAAGCGAATCGACTCTTTGAAATACAATTTGCTCAGTATTCGACTGAGTACGGTAGTATGGAGACCTGAGCATGCCATTCCCAATAAGTATGTATACGGGAGTTGCCCAATGATCTAACAAGGAAATGATTAGGATGACAGAAAAGTCAGAGAAAGCATGCTTACTACTTTAGTTAGAAACCTGTGAAACTTTTTTCTAGAGAATTTTTCCTGCTCACTGAGTCACGAGTGTCTGACCGCTAGAGTAAGATGGAAGCAGATCTCTGGCGAACTCTTTCATCTTGGCGATATAGTCTTCTTGGGGAAAAGGCACCACGTAGAATCCACACCCATTCTCCTCCGCAACATGAACATCCTTTCCGATTGCTCGCATGTCGAACTTTCCAAACGTTGAGGGGGATCCTGCGCCATATGCCAGCTTATCCTGCCTTCCCACCTTCCTTGCTTCCTGATCTACAATCCCCTTTGCCTCGGTGAACGGTAACTGGATGGTCAGGAAAGACTACGCCGTAGTATCCAAGATCGTCAGCGATCGAGACGGCCTCTTCGGCCAGCTTCCAGGATCGGTAAAAGTTGCCAAGGCCCGCAATAATGAATTTCATGCTTCTGTCAGATTCTGTTGCTTGGACATTTATTGACTGTCTCTAGAGTCTCCCGCTTTCGAGAAGACAAGGGCAGCGCGTAAGTTTCGTCTTGGGATCCTAGGCTTCGATCGAATTATCCATTTTCGAGGGGCAACCCTGGAAACCGGACGTTGACCAGCGAGATATGTGCTGGTCCCGGTAGTGAGAATGCCCCACTCGTAACGTAGAGCTCGTGCCCAACAAACGCTAGGTTGGTAGGATTGCTGAACGTCTCGTGCGATGTATCGAAAGAAACCTGTTGAGTTGATCCGTTGCTTGAGACGAGAAAGACTGCGTTTGAGAAGGGAGAGGTGACGTAGAGATTGCCTTTGACGTCGAATACTACTCCGTCGGGCGTTGGGACGGCTGCGAAGTCGGTGATCGCTCCAGCCGTTCCGTCCCTTTGGATCTCAATCTTGACCACCGTTCCCTTGCCTAGATTGGTCACATAGAGCCCTGTTCCCTTGCTGTCGAATGCAAGGTCGTTCGGTCCGAGTTTCAGTCCAACCTGGGGTACCAGATCAGGGGCGAGAAGTGGTCCACTGGCGAAGACAGAGACGGTACCGTGTTCAGTAACCTTTGAGACCGTGCCAGCCAATAGGTCTGTTACGAACAAGTTTCCCCTTTGGTCCACTGCGAGGCCGTTGGGCAGCTGGAACCCGGTAGCTAGGGTTGTGACCGTTCCCGATTCAGGGTTAACCTGGAGCACGGCGCCCTTTCCTGTTGCAAGGTTTCCAGCGACTACGTAGAGGTGGTTATCTGAGAAGGCTAGTTGTCCAACGTCCGGTAGACCTGCAACCGTGATACTCTTCTCCAATGTGCCATCATGGTCATAAATGAAGATGGTTCCGTCCGAGGCCGTGAAACTGAAGGTACTGAGATAGAAGTGTCCATCGTGGATCACGAGACCTTCCGCATTGAGACCGGCTTGCAATGAGACAAAACGATGCAGCACTCCAACATGCTGGTCCCTTGAGGCCATGACGGGAACTATCGAGAGTGAGACCAGCAGGAAGACTATTGGGAGGAGAATCCTTCGCATTATCGAATAAACCGATCATGTGCCAGATTGATATTGATTGATAAAGATTTACACTAGTTATCCTAAGGTCCTCAAATGGTTCTGACTAACAGGCAAGGCAATCCGCTCCTCCGAATGGCTCGAAATGCCGATAGTTCTGAGGACAGCTATCTTAGCTCTCACCGTGGGTGGAGCGGTTACAATCACGGTTCTTAAGGAATCTACTCGGCGGAATGACGTGATTCCGGCAAAGTTAAATCTGGACGGGACATCGCTTAAACAGTTAGCTCGGACCATGCCGCCTCTACATCTTAGCTTCGTGGCTTTAGTTGAAGCGTCGGGTGCCTACGCGCTAGGAAAAAAGGGTCTTCTTAACTGGGAGCCAGAACCGAATTGAAAATCATAGCTTTCTCTCTCATACTTTTTGCCACGATATTATTGCCATTGTCACTGACCATTTATCCAGTTCCTATGGTTAGTGAACCCCGCCCATTTGTTCCTAATTCACTTCGCTCTTCTTCGTCGCAGGACTCAACGGATCTCACCCCGGCGTCAAGGGACGACATCACGACCTCCGAGGATTTGGGGGCAGTATCGAGTTCGGACGTACCGTATGCAACCATAGAGAACGATTGCCTGTCACCGAATGCGAGGACGATGCTAGAACAGGACAGCTCGGGGCTCCTTGCCCGGCCAAACCTCGGCCAATCACTTCTCGAATTCCGAACCACTTGCACCATGATAGTGGGACTTCCCAAGATGTCGGTAGACGCACTCGATGGGGTGCTGACACAACATTGGATTTCTGGGTTGTGGACCGGGCTCTTTGCAATCTTTGGGGTTCTGACGAAAGAGCAATCGGAACGATCCTCTACATCTTCGCCCACGTTCAAAAAATCCAAACCACGGATGACTACTGATACTGTTTCGTTTCGGATAGACAGCAGCCTCCGAGCGAACCTGGAGGAGGAGGCTAAGAAGAACCAGACAAGTCTCAACACGCTGGTTTCTCAAATCTTATCTCGCTATGCAGATTGGTGGCGTTACGCTGGGAGGCTCGGGCTAATACCTGTCAGCAAAGACCTCCTGAGGGACGTATTCAAATCACTGGACAAACCGGAACTGGAAGATCTCGGAAGGAGATTTGCGGAGACTTCTGGACGGGAGCACGTCCTGTACCTGTATCAACAGGTAAGCCTCGGGACGATACTGCAGTTCTTGGATCTTTGGAGCAGCCATTTCGACGCGTATGAACATCGTTATGATGGTAAGATGCATTTCTACACTGTACACCACGACGTCAATCTCAACTTCTCCATATTCGTCAAAGAGTTCGTTTCCACCATGATTATGGGAACTGTTCCACGAACTGTTCGATTTGAGACTGTGGGACCCAACTCTGTGACTTTTAGCTTCGAAGGCTAAGCCAGATAGATTTCATTGCAGTGTCGTACAAACACGCTATTCTCGTGCAAGTGATTGCCTGCCGTTAAATGTTCTTGACAGGGGCGTAGTGTGTGCGTGTTCATTGGATGATGCACTTGGAAAGCAACTAGCTTTGAAAAGAGAGTTCTTGAATCGAGGGACCATTACGAGCCAAAAGTTCATTCAACCTAGGGCCATTGCAGTCCTTGGGATTTTGGCAATACTGTCTCTATCCGTGATTTCGTTTTCGTTCGTCTCGAGAGTCTTCGCGAGTCCGTCCGTGGTGGCAACTGTCCCAGTCGGCAGTCAGCCTGAGGGCGTGGCATATGATAGTGGTAAGGGGGAGATCTTTGTCGCAAACAGTTACCCAGGTTTTTCGAACATTGTGAGCGTGATTTCTGACATAACGCCAAACTTGGTAGCGAGCATCAATGTAGGTCCCTTGGGCAGAGCTCCCTTTGGCGTGGCATATGATAGTGGTAAGGGAGAGGTCTTCGTCGCCAACTCTCAGTCGAACAATGTAAGCGTGATATCGGACGCGACTAACGGCGTGTTGGCGACTGTCAAAGTAGGTTCCAACCCGTACGGTGTGGCGTATGATAGTGCCAAGGGAGAGGTCTTCGTCGCCAATTATTTATCTCATGACGTGAGCGTGATATCCGACGCAACGAATGCTGTTGTGGCGACAGTGAACGTGGCAATCGGCGCATATGACAGTGCTAGCATCGCATATGACAGCGACACAGGGACGATCTATGTTCTGAACCCAACCTCGAACATTGCGACAGTGATCTCTGACACGACGAATACTGTGGTGGCGACCGTCAACACGGGAACGAATCCACGTGGGGTAGCGTACGATCGTGGCAAAGGAGAGGTCTTTGTCGCGAATTATGGCTCGAGCAGTGTGACAGTAATCTCCGACACAACGTATGCTGTGCTCGCAACCATCCCAGTGGGAATACACCCGTATGGTGTGGAGTATGATAGCGGGACCGGACAGGTCTTTGTGACAAACGAAGGATCGAACAACGTGAGCGTGATATCAGACGCGACCAATGCTGTCGTGGCAACGGTCACTGTGGGGTCATCCCCACATGACCTGGCCTATGATAGTAAGAAGGGGTGGATCTTCGTCGCGAACCATAACGCAAACACTGTGAGCGTGATATCTGACGGTACTCTAACCCCTGACTTTACTATCTCCGGAAACCCCACCTCCCAGAATACTGCCCCGAGTGTGGCTGTCTCCTCAACGATCACTGTAACCGCGGTGAATAGCTTCACAGGCACCGTAGCTATGTCACAAAACGGTGGAACATCATGTTCGTTAAGCGCACCAACAGTCCCTCTAGCCACAAACACACCATCCGGCTCAGTGATTCTCACCTGCAACTACACTAGTGTTGGTACAAATAGCGTAACGGTAACCGGAACTAGCAGCTCGTTAACACATCCTGTGACTGTGACCTTCATTGTGGGAGGATTTACCATCGATGCGAACCCGACCAGTGTAGGTCCTCTCAACGTCAACCAAGCTGGAAGCTCAACCATTACAGTTGCTGCGGTCAACGGTCTCACAGGAATTGTGGATCTAACGACCTCGACCGCGCCTTCCACAGGTCTAACGTGCACGCTGACCCCATCGAGTGTAGCACTCGGACCATCCAGCACGTCGATGCTATCCTGCTATGGTCCAACGGGTACATACACTGTAACAGTTACCGGTGCCAGAAGCTCATTGTCCCATTCAACAACCGTAACCTACAATGTTGGCGGTATGCAAGACTTCACATTGTCTGCGAGCCCGATTACTGTAACGGCTACGGCGGGTGCCTCCGCAAGCTCTACTATAACAGTGGCCGCCGTCAATGGCTTCACAGGCTCTGTTGCTCTTGCTCAGAATAGTGGATCCACCTGTTCGCTCAGCGGGACAAGTATAATCCTGTCCTCCACCTCAACCTCTGACCACGTAACTCTCTCATGCACCTATCCTACTGCTGGCATTAACGCTCCGACGGTCACTGGTACGAGCGGATCATTGTCGCACCCTGCCACCGTCACGTTCAAAGCTCAATCCTCAACACCTATTGGATGCGGAACTGGTTGTACAGCCTCGATAACCAGCGATGCGACGATATCCAATGTTGTGTCCACTTCGACAACAATCAGATTTACCGCTAGTGGCCAGAGCGGTACCACGGCGTTCGCTAACGTTACGATATCAAAATCATCTGTCCCCAGCCTCAATGCTCTCCAGGTCAATCTAGATGGTAATCCAACCACCCCCTCGATAACCAGTGGTTCTACGGATTATTTCGTCTACTTCACTTTCCCGGCTACAAGTAACCCTGCTCCCATCGAGATCCGGTTCGCCGCCACTCCCACACCTGAGAGCACCGCTCCACTCATCTTCGGACTCCCCACCTCACTTCTCACCGGAATCGTAGCTGCAATCGCTGCGATAGTAAGTGCCCTCATTGGACTAGTATATCGGACCTCCAAGCGTAAGAGTAAAGACGAAACTGAATGACACGGGGAAAACAATAGACAGACATTTGCCCGACAAGGTCTTCGCCGGGAGACAAGTTTTCTTCTTATTTTCCAATACGATTGTCATCAAAGTTCATTCTCCCTTCGCGAGCCACGGACATTCCTAGAAAAATTGAACGGTTAATGACCAGCATTACCTTCAGCGTGTGGTGTCCGAGAATAAGATGGAACGATGTCTTGGGTGTTCAGCCTCGAAGGCTAAGCCAATAAATTCATTGCAGTGTCGTACAAACACGCTATTCCAGTGCACATGATTGCCTGCAGCTTAAGTGTTCTTGACAGAAGCATATAGCATGCGAACGGATTGCATGATACACTCGGAAAGTGTCTAGTTGAACGCCGTAATGGAGCCGTTCTCATATTCGGGTAAAGAGGTACAGTTCTGGTCTATCACAGGGAAGGTTGTTTCGAGCAGCAAGCGTTCTGAAACACATGTCAACACGTCGTACGGAACGGCGAGGACCAGTAGCGGAATTACATACTCTGTCCCGCGTGTGAATTCAGACGTCGTGGTCAAGCAGGAGTTCTTCTTACTCACCGAGGATGGCAAGGAGGTACCGATCCAATTAACGGGTTATGATGTTCCCGTACGAGATGGTCACACAGTCACAATGATCGGTGGGCAGGTTCCAGGCAAAGGGGACTATTGGGTGCGAATGGCAGTCCATGACACGGGCCAATCATGGGCTGTCAATAACGACGTGCAGTTGCCTCATATGTGGGGACTGGTCTCCGGAAATCGGCGAGTGCTAATCCTCTTAGGTCTGATAGTCGTAGGGTTGATTCTGGTACTTCCCACTTTTGGAGCGTCACTTCTAGTGCCAGTAGTCTACTTTATTTCCTCAGTGCGACGGTCGAACGCTCTCATACGTCGCCTTAAGCAGCATATGGACAGGCTGTCAAGGACTGCGTTGGCTGTGAAGCCAAGCCTCATAGCCTAGACGCAGGCTAACGCAATCGCTCGCGCGACTCAAGTATCGAAGAATCGTGCCCACTTTTTTCGTAGATCTGACAATCTAAGTGTTGAACTGGCTGCATCAGGACTCCTCTGTTTTTGTCGTAGGATTATCGTATTTGACTTAGGCAGACTTGTCTTCGCCCTTTCCTAATCGTCGAAGCCTCTCGGTCATGCCCCTCAAATCCTCGACACCATCAGTCCGGATTTTCTCCTGTCTTCTTCCTTCCTCCTCTTTCTCCTTCATCCGTTTGTGATAGCAATCATTCGCCTGGTACTTGTACACCCATTCAAGATCCTGTTCAGGCCTCTCCTTCTTCGCCCTGAACTCTATCAGATCGCCGGACGTCCTAGGAAGGTGAACGCTCGGAGTCCAGGTCGTGGTGTGGCTGAAACACTAAACCCAATCGTAATCCGGACACAGGTTAAGTGGGATTTCGATTATTATCAGTCCGGATGCTTCTGGGTCAATGCGCGCGGCTTTCACTTTATCCTTTAGCGGCAAAACGTCCGCGTGCAAGCTACAAATCAACCTCAGCAGGTGAAGGGAATATTGCTAAACGAAGCCCACTCTGTTCAAAGTCCACTAGAGAAGTGGTGGGACCTTAAATGCCTAAAGGATTGCAGAATTAGAGGTACAGCCTAGAGCTTGAGGGGAATTGCATGTCTTCTCCCATTCGCAGACGAACCGTATTGGCCTCGATGATAACAATAATAGCAGTGTTAGCTGTTTTTTCACGAGCGTCCCTCATCCACTCTGTTTCTGCGCAGTCTTCATCTATCGATCTCTCGAAGGAGTATTCCAGTGGAGACGTTGATGTATTCACGTATCTTCAGGCCTGGTATACCTGGATCAATATCAACGGGACCCACACGATATTCTTGGCACTCCATTCTAATCAGGCCCAATCGCCTGTCTCCGCTTTTGTCGGGCAGGGATACAATACAACTTCAGGCTCGAAGATTTTCGTGGCGAATGCTCTCTTGGCCATGGAGGTTTACAATGACACTAACGGGAACGGTTACCTAGACGCGAATTATGGGGCGAGTATGACCGAACTCAAGTATCTTTTGGTAATGAATGCTTCCCAGACGTTTACCGTGAACCCGGCCCAGAAAACGATTACCAGCGGAACGGCACATTACGGCTGGGGCGTAACTTACGGCAATGTCCAGGCGATACTGATCAGAGCTTCTCCTCCCAATTACGGTTACACTGGAGGCCTGGCTGCATCATACACTTCGATAGACCATGTATCCTTCTCGTACGACTTCAGTCTCAATGGGAACACAACATATCTGAAGACTAGCTATGACATCGGCAATGTTGTTCTTGTCCTGCCAACTGATCCTGGTGTTACCCTGCAAGGATTGAGCTTCTCACTTTTGCATACTACCCTAGCAGTAGCATCTCATCAGTTGAGCGTTGTTGCAGGGAGCAACCCATACGATTCGCAGACGAGCACTTCTCCTTCATTGGTGACAGCTGCTCAGTTATCAGTGGATAATGGATTGACATACGAATTCCGCTTCAGGGACAACTATACTCTCGTGAAGACCCCGACTGAAACTCATCCGGCTCTATATGTCGCCTCCCCAGTCAATTCATTGCCGGTTGGAGCGTTCAGTGGCGGAGATTACACTCCCCTGATTCGAGTGCAGGACTATGTTAGGGCCAAGCTTCCTGATATTGCAGGTCTCCCGTCCACTTCGGACTTGGATTATGCTACGTCCCGATTGATCTATAGGATAGATTATCCTGTATGGTCAGGTTATAGGTTGAAGCATGATCCAACCTATGTTGCGCACTTTGTCACGTCTACCAGTTCTTCTGTTACGCCTCCTCCTCTTAGTGGTTTGTTGATACTCGTCATAGCCGCTGCTGGAATACTGGGAGTTTTTCTGCTGCTTCTAATCGTCTCTCTGATTTCGCGTACACGTCGACACAGTCGAATCATGATCAGTGGGACGAGTCAAGTGTTGCGACTTTGCCGGTTTCAGTCGCCCTTGTAGGTTTCGGTTGACGATTCGGGATCCCTCGAAGTGACTATTCGCCATTTACGTCGACCGATCACACCGATGACCAGTCCCACCAAAGCCCCGCCGAACGTGGCTTCAAAACTGAAGAGGATTCCGGCAAGAAAGGGGAGGAAGATGAAGACAAACAAGCGCCGGGCCAAAACCCCCGTGAAAATACTCTCGCCAGGCCTCAGATCTGCCTGAATCGAGAGCTTGCGCCACTCCAAGAAAATGATCACGATCTCTATTCCCGATATGACGCCCAGGATTGCCCCAACAGATCTCCAGGCAAGTTCGAAAGTGTCCAAGATTACTATGGAATAACTAGTGCTTGAGACGGATTAGTTTTGTGGAAGTGTCTTGTTCTTCTCCCCCGCGATGCGGTGGTCCTAAGTCAAGCTTATGGGTGGGTCGGATTCTTAATTTTTCGAGAGGTCCTCTCCGCGTGACAAGGCGGTGAGAATAGCGTCTACAAGCTTTCTCGCAGATTCTGGGCTCAGTTCCACCGCAACCCTTGCACCAGGACCCATCTTCTCATTGACAAAATCGATGTTCAACGCATGTTCCAAGGGAGCATCAGTAGGATGATCGTAGGACACATTGACCTCTTCTAGTTTGAACCATCCGCTGGGTCCCTTCCCGCTGCCCTTTACTTCCGTTGTTTCAACTATGCCAGTACACATCGCGAATCCTTCCTAGCTGGATGGCCTCAAATATTTTTCAAAGAATGCAAAGAGCTTCTTCCAGCCGTCAACCGCCTGTTCCTGACGATATAATGGCCTGTCATAGTAGAAGAAGCCGTGCCCAGCCTTCGGGTACATGTGAAATTCGTAGTTCTTTCCATACTTCTTCAACTCCTCTTCTAGCAAATGGACATGTTGCGGTGTAGGATTTTGGTCCTCTTCGCCGAACAAGCCCAGCAATGGACATGAGAGGTCTTCCGTATAATCGATCGGCGCGACTGGACGCTTAGAAGTCAACTCTTCCTTGGACATTACGACGCCTCCGCCCCAACAGTCCACCGCAGCATCAAATCCTTTCAACCGGCATGCTGCGAGAAACGCTTGACGCCCACTCGAGCACGTCCCGAAAACTCCAATCTTCTCGTTGGACTGTGGAAGTGATTTCAAGAATCGGACCGATCCCTCGGTGTCTCCAAGGACTGAGTCATCTGCAACTCCTCCGGACGCGCGTACCTTCGCCGCCACATCGTCTGGACTGCCGTGGCCGAATCTGTAGTATATGTTCGGACTGAAGGCAAGATAACCATGATGGGCGAACTTTCGCGTCATCTCGCGATACAACTCATCCCATCCTGGCATGTGGTGGATCACAACAACTCCTGGAAAGGGGCCGGGTCCAAGGGGACGCGCAAAGTACGCGTTGATAATGTCCCCGTTGAATCCTTGGACCGTCGTGGTCTCTGCAAGCATTCCTTCGTACATGTCTGTCGTGTATCGATGCATAATCACCGTTCGCGAGCTATGGGGGTTTAAGAAATCGTGGGACGGGTTGAGATTATCGCTTCAAGAGCCGTACTTCTTCGATTGAAGCTGCCTATCGGTCTAACCGGGAACAGTCGATCTCGGTATAGGTCGACCTATGGCTGTGATACCCGTCTATACTAGTATCGCCGGAGACCTTCCCTGTTCTCGTAGAAAGGGTTGGCTCATCTCCGGCATGTCTGCAGGTTGAGGACCGCCGAACCGGACTTCTCAGGTTCCGAAAAAAACAGAGGATTGGTCGGCATTGATAGGAAGAGATGGACAGCAACGATATCAC
>Ga0209761_1000371_pt1 | contig 27010 bp, 26 predicted proteins | sample GraSoi013_1_40cm_4_FD_185818 | JGI IMG/M metagenome (GOLD analysis project Ga0209761, IMG submission 185818) | Grasslands soil microbial communities from the Angelo Coastal Reserve, California, USA - Sample 09_25_2013_1_40cm (SPAdes) (version 2) | ecosystem: Environmental > Terrestrial > Soil >... | reverse complement strand
CCACCAGTCAGCCATTTCACCAAGAGTCATGATGCTGCACTGAGGATCAGAGGCAAAGTTCTCGAGAAGCCTCTCATATTCGTGAACATTCTCTTCCCGTGCAAGCTCGTAGTCTGGATGCACGAGCAGGATGCAGGGGCCTCCGAGACCCCGTATCCACTTGGAGAAGCGCATCCACATGTCAACTGCGACCGACGGTTCGAGTCCGGCGACCCTGATTAGCTGATGATCTTGCGGAAGCGAGACAGGAATCTCCAACGTGTCAGATATTTCGAACGGGAAGACTGTGCCGACCCCATGAGGGCGGAGGGAGGTTGGGGACAGAATTTCCCACGAAGGGCAGGAGGAATCGTACGAGTAGCCTGCCTTCGCCGCGGCTGAAACCAGGTCCGCGTTGTGTTGTAGAAGCGGGGATCGGAATCCGCGAACCTCCTCGCCTGTCAACTTTTCCAATACCTTTTTGCAGTCTTGAAGCCGTCGGACCTTCTCTTCAGAATCGAGGAATATGAGTCTCCCGTCATGTGCAGTATCGTGGGCACCAACTTCACCGTTCTCGGTCAGAAGGCGAAGCGATCCCGGTGGCAGCGGATATCGGGCGCTTGGAACATTCCAAGTCGACCGGATTCTCAGATTTCTTTCTACGGACAGGAGTCTGGGAGCTCCCTTGTCAAGACCGGCCTCTGTCTCGACGTCATGAGTCACAGCGAGAGCGTAGGATTTTCCGCGCCTCCAGAAGGCAATTCGAGCAATGGGGCCTGAGGATAGGATTAAGCTGGCCAAGAATATTGTCCTAAGGCATTCAACAGGTCCCATCTTTTCCTCGGTGATCTGACCCGCTCCCTCGGAGGATCGGAATGATCGGTCTCGAAGGAATCGCGGTATTGACTGGTACGAGAAGGGCAGTTTGGTCGCCAGCCAGAACTTCCTGCTGGGTCTGTCTTCGAATCCATCGTAGACTCTTCTAACGTATTCGCCTACAAGGTCTACGCTAAGTAGATAGGTTTCCGTTCCATGGATTTTCGAAAGGATCGAAAAGTCTCCGGATCGCAGAATCGGATCTAGATTGGGTCCGGAAAATTCGTAAACGTCCGTTCTAAGCCAAACCTCAACATCCCGCGCTACCGAGAGAGTGATCGCTGCCTCCTTTGGGGTCAGTGTGAGTCCGTGGTCGCGGGCAACCGTCTCGGCGCCGTCTCTACCAGTAGGCGAGACGATAACCGCAGCATCTCTCGCCGGCGCCGTCTGGTTGACAGTTGTGAAGATGGTATGTTGCTCGCCTGGCGGTGCTCTGGTCCGCCAGGGTATTTTCCAGAACTCGGCATACCCGCTTAAAATCTTCGAGTCGGACGGAGTAGCGGCTTGCAGGACGATCGGTCGATACTGCGATACAAGTGTCAATTCTAGTGTCTCGCGCCGAGTCGGAGTAGGACTACCGGACCTACTATCTGCTGCCAGTCTTTCAATGGGGATATGTGGGAGTATGACTCTCGTTTCGTATGGGAGTAGATCTTTGACACTGGCCGCTCGGTGAATCTGTAGCCCAGCGTCAGGACTTTGTAGTGGAGATAGTATTCTAGCTCGTATCCGTTCAGCCAGTCTTGCCAGATGTTGATCTCAGGATCCTCAAGTATCGAAGCCCTGTAGGCTCTAAAGCCGTTTGTAACTTCGGTGCATCTGACCCCTGTAAGGAAGGTCCAGGCAAATGGGAAGAGACGCGTGAAGATTCTTCTCAAGAAAGGTGTCCTTTCGCCTCTTCCTCCCGGGAGGAATCTTGATCCTTGGACATAGTCGTAGCCGTTCTTGGAGATGGGCTCTGTCAGACGCGAGATTTCTCTGGGATCGTCCTTGCCGTTACCCGCCATAACGACGATCAGGTCGAATCCGTGGGAGAGCGCATATCGGTAGCCCTTCTTGATCGCGAAGCCTATACCATTCCTTGCAGGGTTCTTGATAATAGTAACGGGAACTTGGGTCCTCGCTCTGGAGTCGTCGATTTCCTTTAGGATCGTTTCGTCGGGGTAGTCTACGACTAGGCAGACTTCGTCGACCGATTCGGGCGTGAATCTTTCGATTACGGTTCCAATCTTGCCGATTTCTCGATAGACCGGAATTATCGCAAGGCGTCTCATCGACTAGTTCTAACTCTACTACTAGACAGGTGGCCGTTCTGTTCGTCGGGTGCGGGTCTTGAACCCACGACTCTCGCGGGAATACCCACAGCGATGGCATTGTCAGGTACGTTTTTCGTGACGACTGAGCCCGCGCCTATCAGAGCGTTTTCACCGATCTGTACTCCCGGGTTTATTGTGCTCCCCGCTCCGATGGATGCGTTCTTCTTGACTCTCGTGTTGAGCCGTGTCCATTCTCCGTGAGCTCGCGGGTGCTTGTCGTTGGTGAACGTAACGTTAGGCGCGATGAAGACATTGTCTTCTATGACTACTCCGGTCGGTATGAAGACGAAGGGTCGGATCTTACAATTGTCTCCGATGGAGACTCCTTCTTCAATGTACACGTAGGAGTCTATCTTCGTGTTCTTGCCAATCTTGCATCCGTACAGGTTTACCTGGTCGTAGACGCGTGAGTCGCGTCCTATTGTTGCTTTCTTGATTACTGAGTATTTGGGACGTTTCATTTTGCCGGTATCGCCGGGATTATCGGGAGCTGGACTTGAACTGTTCGGTCTTGGAACATTGACTCTCTTGAGGCTTCCAGGAGGGCTACTACTCTTGCGCCTAGTATTCCGTCAGACTGGTTCGAGTACGGTGTCGAATCCTGGTTGTTGCGGATACAGTCGTAGAAGTGGCGTATTTCATCTCCAAGCGTGTTGCTGACCGAGACCGGGATCTCTCGTCTGCCTCCCTGTAGCTCGAGAGCGAGCTTCTGTTCGACGCAGTCAAGATTCGCTGTCCCCTTGCTTCCAACAACAGTAACTTCTCTTCGCTTATCTCGGTCTAGCCAGCTGAGCTCTACGTGAGCGATTAGGCCTCCCTTGTAGTCTGCGGTTATGAAAGCTAGTTCTTCATTCTGCTTGGTCCTGTAGCCTCGTCCCTTGCACGCGAGCTTCTCGGGCCAGGCGTCGACGAGATAGTTGCAGATGTCGAAGGGGTGGGGAGCTAGGTCGGTTATGACCTCCCTCAGTAGTTGAGGGTTCATGAGGGCCGTCCATCTTAGACGCAGATAGTACACGTCTCCTATGCCTCCGTCGGCGAGGACGCGCTTTAGTTCTCTGACACCGTTGTTAAACCGGTGAATGTGTCCTACGCAGAGGACTGCTCTGTTCTCATTGGCAAGCCTTACGAGTTCGTATGCTTCCTCGGTCCTCAGGGTGAGAGGCTTCTCGACGAGTACATGTTTGCCTTGTCGGAGGAATGTTGCGGCTACTTCGAAGTGGGTGCTGTTTGGAGTACAGATATGGACTCCGGTTAGTGACGGGTCCATTGCGAGAGAGTGATAGTCTGTTCGATATTCGAGGTTTCCGCCAAATTCTCTTTTGCATTGGGTGAGTGATTCTGGAAAGTTGTCCACGATGGAGTGGAGTTGGCTTGAGCCTGTTGCTCGACTAATGTCAAGGGTTTCGCGTATTACCTTCTTTCCCCAATAGCCGCCGCCAATAACAGCTATGCGCAGAGGGTTCATTTTTCTTGGAGCCACGCTTTAGTTCGAAGATTTCAGACTCGCAGCTTCAAGATTCGGCCTGACCAGAGCATACGATCCCCTACGCATGTCGACGGCTGTGAAGATATCTCGGTCTTGCCTCGTAATTCCCACCGCGATTATCGTGGCTTCCCCATTCTCTGCTCTTATACTTCTTGGTGTGGGGGGATATTCTGCAACAAATTCATGTCTCAAGATATGTTTGGATACACCGTGAGATGTGGAGTGGCCCGAGTCCGGAATTGAATAAATAGCTGGCAGGGAAATAGTCTCACACGTGAGCGTTCGAGATCTCTGTTGGACAGTATAACAATCGTGAGCCCGCGCTACCCTCCATATGTTGGAGGAGTAGAGACTCACGTTTCGCAGCTGGCACAACGAGCGACGAAATTCTTCCGACGAGTCTCCGTAATCACAACAGACCCTCTGGGCAACCTACCTTCAATTCAGAATGTTGATGATTATCTCACAATCTTCAGAATCAAATCCATTGCCCCCCGGGAGAACTATCACTTTCCCTCCCCCTCAGGCTTATTCAAAGTGCTCAAACAGTCTCGTCCGCAAGTTCTTCACTTGCACTGCATCCACGACATTCCAGGTCCCATCGCGGGGATCATGCGAGGAAACAGCTCACTGATTTTCACTCCCCACTATGTTGGCCGCTTGAACTCAGGGCTGGGACGCATTCTCTTTAGAGCTTACCGTCCATTCATCAGAGAACTCGTCGCCCACGTTCCAAGAGTAATCTGCATCTCCAGATTCGAGGCTCGTCTGATGACCGACACTTTCCCGGAATCTGCAGGAAAAGTGGAAATCATCCCGAACGGGATTGCTTCTGACCTCAGAGAGAAGAACCAGTGGCGAGAGCCTGAGGAGCCGACGATTCTCTACGCGGGTAGGTTGGAGAGATACAAGAACGTCGACAAGGTCATGAGGGCGGTCGCGAAATTGCGGGAGAAGAACGATAGGCTGAGGATGAGAATCGTTGGTAGGGGCCCAGTAAAGGGCGAGCTCGAAAAGTTATCACACACCCTTGGATTGAACGACGGTGTGGAATGGTACGATAGACTTCCACAGAGGGACCTCTTTCCGCTGTACGCGTCCAGCACGGCCGTGGTTCTTGCTTCAGAACATGAGAACTGGGGTAATACTGTAGCTGAGGCTATTGGGGTGGGTGTTCCTACGATTGTTGCGAATGCTTCCTCCCTCGCAGAGTTTGTTGAGGAGGGCCTTGCGGTCCCCGTCGAGCCCCCGATGGACGAGCTGAAGCTTGCAGCGAAGATTGGTGAGGTTATCGATGATCCGAAGAAATTCTCGCCCAAGGGGAAACAGTCACCCTTAATCATCTCGTGGGATGAGGCGGCCGAAAAGACGTTCGCACCGTGCATGTCGCTAGTCAATTCGTGACCGGAGAGGTTTCGGAATGAGTTTTCTTGAGGAGGTAGGAATTGTCAAGACAGCCCGCAGAGAGGCCGAATCTGTCCTGCTGGCAAGAGCTGTGATTAGAAGAGAGCCGATTCATCCGATCAACAAGGAGAGGTTCCTGAAGCTAGCAAAGAACAACAAAGTTACTCTGAGAGCCGCGCCAATTCTCAACGCGCCAGCAGAGGTTGTTGACGAGGCCAAGACCGAGTTTGCCGAGGCAATGGAGTTGTACGATCTGATGAGTAAAGAGTTCCAGAAGTTGGGTGTATCATTTGTTGTGATAAAATCCTTCGACTCATTGCCTGACATGGGACACGACCTTGACTTTCTCTTACCTCACTCTTCCGAGTTTGGAGAGGCAAGAGGGATGCTCTTGGACAAGTTCAGAGTCAAGCCTCAGCCACTAACACACTGCGACAAGTTGGTGGGAAAGTTCAGCTGCTTCCTCCCAGGCTTCAAACACGACTTCGAATTGTATCCGACAATCAGCCAGCTCGGCGAGCAGCACGTAGAACCAAACAATATTCTACGGGACCGAAGGATCGAGAAGATCGAGGGCCGGAACGTCTGGGTAACATCAGACCTGGACCGAGTGCTTATCAGAATAATTCATGCAATGTTCCGCCACAACTTCCTGAAACTATCAGACGTCATAGACTTTGAAGCGTTATCAAGAAACTGTTCAACGCAAGAGATTCTCGACGCAGTTGACAAGGCCGATATTGGAGACGCGTTCCTATTCTTCATCGGTGCCATCGATCGATTCTTGAAAGCTTGCGGCGTTGAGAGCCCGACAATGCGAGATCTGACACAAGCGGGACAGAAGAGGTTCGGAAAGGATCGACTGGGAGTGCTACGGAGAGACAGGCTCGTGCTCCCGTATAGGATACCAACCGTCGCAATCATACTCATCTTTCTACTCAAAGGAGCGAGAGAAGCATCAAAGGGAAGATGGCGTAGCTCGCTGAGCTGCCTTGTAACTCCGCCCCTTCTCTTCCTCGACTTCATCAACGCAGTCTCCCATAACCGACTCTTGGGCAGGAGGATCTGGTAGACTGAAGACCATCATAGTAACCCTCAGCGGGACCCACGGAACAGGCAAGTCGACGCATGCAGGAAGAACCTACTACCTTCTCAATCATTCGGGACACAAATTCTCTTATCTCAGACATCAAGATCTTATCGATCCTTTTGGGTTCATCCTGAGAAGAGGAGCCAGGGTCCTTGGTTTCGCCCAGACAAACCAGCTCGAGAGAATGAAGCCTGTTAGGGTTCTCTGGTCGCTCTACTTTCTATTCGTCTACTGTCCACTGCTTGTCGGCGGAATCAGAATACGGAGAGCGTTGGGGTACAGTGTCGTTGCTGACCGTTATCTCTACGATCTGATCGTTGCCTTCTGGGGCAATCAGACCCATGTTCCACTTGAGCATCTGCTCGTCTGGATAATTCCGAGGCCGGACGTGTCGTTCATTCTGGATGCTGACGAGGAACGTATACTTGCCAATAGGCCCGAGCATACCGCTGAGTTCATTCGGAATGAGAAGAGGCTCTATGACGGAGTTGCCAGGTACTTCGGATTGGAGAAGATTCGGACAACAACTTCGGCGGCCACGACGTGGAAGCGAATGGTGGCCGAGATCGAAGCGTCCCTCCAGCAGGCTTCGTCGAGAAACAACTAGCTTGGGTGGTTTTGGTGAAGGCGATGATTATTGGGCTCGACGCCGCCTCGCCTCCACTCATCGAGAGATGGATTGACCGTCTCCCCAACCTACGAACTCTCTATCAATCGGGGACTCATGGAACCCTGTTATCAATAGTTCCTCCCTCCAGCGTTCCTGCGTGGCAGTGTTTTGCGACCGGGAAGAACCCGGCAAAGATCGGCGTCTGGGGCTTCCTTTCCATCGGGCCGGATCGACGACTGAGACATGGAAAGACGACGGAGGAAATCGGTTGCCTCTGGGATACATGTGGAAAGGCAGGTCTCAGGGTCGGGGTCTTCAACATTCCCGGAACCTATCCACCCTATCCTGTAAACGGTTTCATGGTATCCGGATTCCCGACACCACCAGGAAAGGATTGGGCGTATCCGAAGGATCTGATGAAGAGACTAGATCAGACAGTCGACGGCTACGAGATCGATGTTCCGCTCACAAAGCCCTCCGAAATGCGTGGCGGCGAGGAAGCCTATCTTGCCCAAGTGGAGAGACTCCACACGAAGAGTTTGGAATCGGCAAAACTACTGCTAGAGTGGTTCAAACCAGATCTATTCTTCATGACTCTGCAAGGCATCGATATGGTCCAACACGATTTCAGCCGATACATGGACAGGCCTGAATCAGAATATTCTAATGTGGTTCGAGACTGGTATATCCGGCTCGACCAGGCAGTTGGCGAACTGAGAGAGTTCACAACTCCGGAGACCTACCTGCTCGCTTTGTCAGACCATGGTTCAATGCCGATCACTACATCATTTCACGTCAACGAATATCTCAAAGCGCAAGGCATTCTGAAAGTCAAGAACCGTTCAGAGAAGAAGAGCCGTGAAATCTATACGCCGTTGCGAAAGATGATCCTCAAGACTCTGCCGCCCAACGCGATCAAGGCTGTCTACAGGCTGACTCCTGACAGGATCGCCCACAAACTTACTGTCTCCGCCCAACACGAGAGGACCCTGACTCGACTGGTCGATAGCATTGATTGGAGTAACACCAAAGCGTTCTCTACGGGAGGTCCTCAAGCAGCCATCTACATCAACTCCACAAATTACAATGCTGGATCACTACAGAACCCCGAACTGCGCGCCGAACTTGTAGAGAATCTGGAGACTATGCTGGGTGAGCTTACTCATCCATCAACCGGCGAAAGGATACGCGCCGTGTACCATCGTAGGGAGGACACGTTCCAGGGTCCCTACGCGATGGAGGCTCCGGACCTCGCCGTTGAGTTATTCGGGAAAGACGAAAAGATCCACATCAACATTACACTCGGGTCAGGAGAAATCTGGACCTTCGCGCCGCATCTGTCATCCGAGCACGTTCGAGAAGGATTCTGGTGCATGACAGGACCAGGCGTGCCAAAGAATCTGAGATTAGATGCGAGTATCCTTGATCTGGCTCCGACCCTCCAGAAAATGCTGAGGCTAGAAGTCTCTCAGGACGTTGACGGCAAGATCTTAACCCAGCTGTTAGGGCAGGCCATCGTAATCCACGCTGAAGACTAGCTCTTTTTCACGAAGATAGCCCTAGACCAACTCCGAGATAATTGAATCCGTCAAAGTCGTCCCGCTTGATTATTCTCCGGGCATCGACAATGTTTAGAGTCTTCATATTCGACTTGTAGTCGCTAGGCTTCAATTTTCGGAACTCGTCCCACTCTGTCATTACAATGCAACAGTCAGCACCCTTGAGGCAAGAAATAGCATCTTGCATCAGCTCTACCCTATCACCCAGAATCCGACGGGCGTTCTCTACCGCCATCGGATCGTAAGCCGAGACCTTGGCACCGTTCTTCAACAACTCGTCAATAACACGTACCGATGCGGCCTCTCTCATATCGTCGGTGCCTTTCTTGAACGCTAGTCCAAGAACCGCGATTCGACAATTGTCCAAGGACCCCAAGAGTTTCTTCGAAAGATTGACGATCTCTGATGCCTGTCGCTGGTTGACTTCCTCGACAGCGGTAAGAAGAAGCGGATCATAGTCTTTGGAACGACCGAACGAGATCAGGGCTTGGAGGTCTTTGTGGAAGCAGGACCCACCGTAGCCAGGACCGGCTTTGAGATAGAGGGGACCGATTCGAGGATCTAGGCCGATGGCCTTTGCAACCGTCTCTACGTCTGCGTTGGGGACACGTTGGCATATGTTGGCAATGGTGTTGATCGTGCTTACCCTGGTCGCGAGGAACGCGTTACTGGCGTACTTAATGGTCTCAGCAGTTGTCGGGTCAGTTACAATGGTAGGGACTTTTGATTTTGAGTAGATTCGCCTGTAGAGTTTGGTAAGAGTCGTGCTCGACTTGGCATCTGACGCGCCTATTACGATCTTGTCGGGATGGAGGGTTCCATTTATGGCGGATCCTTCGGCGAGAAACTCGGGGTTGCTAGATAGTCCCAGCTCTGGGCCGCAGACCTTCTCGCTTGACGCTTCAAGGACAGGTCTGACCACGTCGGTTGTGGTTCCTGGGGTAACTGTGCTCTTAACGACGACGTGATGATAAGCTGGAGATCCTGCGATGGCAGATCCCACATCTTGAGTCGCCTTCTTCACGTAAGTGAGATCGATGGATCCATCTTCTCTGCTCGGCGTCCCAACAGTCAAGAAAACTGTGCTTGAATCAGAAACCTGTGATGCATCTGTCGTAAACTCGATTCGTCTCTTTCTCACCACTGTTTTGAGCATCGGTTGAAGCTGTGGCTCGTGAAATGGTGGGTGTCCCTTCCGAAGTTCTTCGATCCGTTTTTCGTCAACATCTACTCCGATGATTCGGATTCCCCTTGATGCCATGACAGTCGCGGTGCAGAGGCCGACGTAGCCTAGACCGACGAAAGAGACCGATTCGGGTTGTCGTCCCATGCTAGCTCAGCCGGCGGGGGGCTTATATTGTTGAAATTGGTAGAGCGATTAGTACCGGCTGATTGTTGCGTGTTAAGGAAAGCAGTTATTCCCGCAGCAGGCTTGGGCACAAGGCTTCTGTCCGCTACTAAGGAGCAGCCGAAGGAGATGCTGCCGATTTTCTCCAGAGCAAAGAACGGAGACCTCTGTCTCAAGCCAGTCGTCCAGCTGGTATTCGAGCAGCTCTACCTTGCCGGCTTTCGCGAATTCTGTTTCATCGTAGGAAGAGAGAAGAGAGCGATAGAGGACCATTTCACGCCTGATTTCTCTTATGTGTCGATGCTTCAGAGCAAGGGAAAGACTGGTCCCTCGGAGGATCTGAAGTCATTCTATGAGATGATCGAAGGGTCCACTCTAGTCTGGATTAACCAGCCGGAGCCTCGGGGTTTTGGAGACGCGGTGTTAAAGGCGAAGACGTTCATTGGAGCTGACAGTTTCTTAGTACACGCGGGCGATACTTACATTCTATCTGAGAACTCGAGACACCTCAGGCGCTTGATTGACAGCAGTGAGGGTTCGAAAGCCGACGCGGCCTTCCTAGTTCAGCAAGTTCAAGATCCTCGGCGGTATGGGGTTGTAGAGGGCGATAGAGATTCTGCTGGAGTCGTCCGGGTGTCACGCGTTGTGGAGAAACCTCAGAAGCCAGCGTCCAACTTGGCGATAATGCCAGTCTACGCTTTCCACTCAGTGATTCTGAAAGCGTTGGAAGTTACTCAGACAGGTTTTGGCGGCGAGATCCAGTTGACTGATGGGATTCAAAAGATGGTCGACTGGGGGTTAAATGTGCGCGCGGTGGAGTTTGAGAAAAGCGACATTCGTCTGGATATTGGTTCTCCCGAGTTGTACTGGGAGGCCCAGAATCTCTCGTACAAGTATTCGAATCCTGCTCCAAAGTAGCTAGCCTTACGTTTCCTCTCTAGTCATCCGGCTCAGGATCAGGCTAGCTTCACTCTTCACGTTGGTATTCGTGTCTACCACGACGAGGCCCTTGGACGGCTGACCGTACAGTACTAGGGAATTGTTGGGGGACTCTACGATGCACGGTAGTGCAAGTAGATCTTCCTCGCCCTCGACGACAATCAGGGCCTCCTCGTCCTTCATGGCCCGTTTGATTGTCTCCCATGCCTCGAGTGTGATGACTCCGGCTGGATTCTTTACGTGGTAGGTTTTCTTGACCTTGAGGTTGAATGCTGCTGTGGGTCTTCGCATCGAGATGTGATCGAGTATTCTAAGATCGACTCTGATTCCAGCAACAAGGGTTTCTCGGGATACTACGTCCCCAACGGCGACGACCCTTCTAGGATTAGTTTGGCCAATAATCGAGTTCAACTCTGACATTGTCCTTGCGGGACTTCCTGGGAGGAGTCTGCCGAACGGTTCCTTCAACCTCTGGAGATCAGCTTGGCTTGGTCGCAGTGAGATCATCTAATCGTCTCCCTTTGGCGAGTCGACGTTAACGACTGCTGGGCCGCTACCGACGAGAATGTTTACGACCAATAGCTCGTGGTCCTTGTCTGAATTGATATCTCTGTGAACAAGCCTAGGTGGAACGTGAAAGAAGTGTCCAGGGTTCAGGTCGGCCGTTTCGTTTCCTTTTAGAAAGTATTCGAGTTGAAGCCTACCCGAGACAATGTACCCGTAGAGGTGGTGCGTCCCGTGATGGTGCCATCCGGAGACGACTCCAGGGGCGACTTGTGACTGAGAGACGATAGCATTCTCAGATTCGAAAGCCTTCCTTCGGATGATTCCTTCGGTTGAGTATCCAGCTCCGAGTTCGGCGCTCCTTACGATGTCGATGCGAGGCATGATTGCACGGAACGCGGCCTGATACTAAGACCTAGCTACATTTCGAGTCCACCGAATCCCGAAGGGCTTGAGGTCCAGCTAGGCAAATCAGGATATTTACTCCCCAGTCCTAAGTAATTGTTCGGGAGTGAGAACCAACGCCGCTTCGAAATGCCGATGTTGGTCAGGTCAAGCTAGCATACTTGGGAGCGGGTATAGGCGAGCCGGTCGTATTCGTTCATGGAATACCAACCGATTATCGTGCATGGAACGGCCAAATTGAGCCCTTCTCGGAGAAGTATCACGTTATCGCCTACAGTAGACGTCTCGCCCAGCCGAATCAGAATAGCATGGACTATGAGAAGAGCACGATCGAAAACAATTCCGCAGATCTTGTTGGCTTGATAGAAGAACTTGGAATTTCCCCCATTCATTTGGTGGGCCACTCCTACGGTGGTTTCGCCTCGGCGTTCTGCGCATCAACCAACCCGCAATTGATTCGGACTCTGACGCTGATCGAACCAGCGGTCTCAACTATTCTACTGAAGAATCTGAAGAGCAAGTCAGGATTCCTAGGCCTATTGCTCGAACATCCTTCAATAGCCGTCTCGGCCGCGAAATTTCAGCGAAACTCGTTGAACCCCTCTCTCAAGGCATTCCGCCAGGGAGATTTCGATGCCGCCCTCAGATACAATCTTGACGGCATAATGAATCGGCATGGAGCATTCGAACAGTTTCCCGAACAAGTGCGCATAATGGTGAAGGAGAATGAGAGGACGGTTGGAGAGCTAATGGCGGAAGTACCCGTGTTTGGCAGAGAAGAAGCGTCCAAGATATCCGCGCCAACACTTCTGATCCATGGAACCGAAAGCCCGACGGTACTGCACGCCATCGTCAACCGACTAGGAAAGGCGATTCCCAAGAGCGAAATCTCAACGATTTCCGGAGCTGCACACTTCCCGCATTTCGAAAAACCCCAGGAATTCAATCAACTCTTGCTTGGTTTTCTCTCGAAGCACGCATCGAATTGATCAGAACCGAATCTTAGGGCTGCTCAGTTGGACGTTTACCTCGTCGATGGTACCTACGAGCTGTTTCGCCACTTCTACGCTATGCCTCCTCATTCGAACGAGCGGGGCGAGGAGGTCGCTGCGACGCGGGGAGTGTTGGGAAGTATTGCTGGGATGCTTGAATCGGGAGTTTCGCACATCGGGGTAGCGACCGACCATGTCATTGAGTCCTTCCGCAACGATCTCTGGCCGGGGTACAAGACGAGTGAGGGTGTGGATCCTCGTCTACTTGCGCAGTTTCAATTGCTTGAAGAGGCGCTCGAAACCATGGGAGTTGTAGTCTGGCCAATGGTCGAATTGGAGGCCGACGACGCTCTCGCGGGCGCGGCGTTGTCTCTTAGCCGAATTTCTGCGGTGTCGCGCGTTTACATCTGCACCCCCGATAAGGACTTGGCACAGTGCGTGAGAGACGATCGTGTGGTCCAGCTCGATCGTCGAGCGCGACAAGTCCGGAACGAGGCTGGGGTCCGTGAAAAGTTCGGCGTCTCGCCAACGTCCATTCCCGACTATCTCGCCCTGGTAGGGGACACTGCTGATGGATATCCCGGTCTCACAGGCTGGGGCGATAAGTCTGCTGGAGCGGTTATCGGTTTCTACGGGCACCTCGAAGCTGTTCCTAGGTCGGCTATGGACTGGAAGGTTACTGTTCGGAGAGCCGACAGTCTTGCTGAGACTCTCCAAGAAAAATTCAAGCTCGCGTTGTTATTCCGTGATCTCGCCACCCTACGAACGAAAGAGCCGAGGATCCGCTCGACGAACGAGCTTCGTTGGCATGGACCTGGCCCCAGCTTTGCCACCGTATCCGAGCGACTGGACGATCCTCAACTAGTCAAACGGGTCGCTGGCATTGCAGCTAATCGGCAATCCAAGAGTCGCACGTCGGACCGTCGATGACAGGCCTAATGTAACCCGACTCGCGGCCACGTGCGCCGGTTGAGATGTCAAGGAGTAAATTGTTCTTCGACGTAGCTACATCTCTAGATGGTTTTATCGCTCCTGAAGGAATGGACTTGGCGCACGCGAACGATCCAGAATTCAAACAGTGGATGAGCCAATGGATGAAGCTGCAGAACTGGGTCTTTAAGCAACAGTTCTTTCGCAAAAACCTCAAGCTCGGCGACGGCGGTGAGTCCGGCCGTGACAATCGAATGTTGGAAGAGACCTTCAACCGCACGGGCGTGAGCATCATGGGAAAGAGAATGTTTGACGGGGGAGAACGCTTCTGGCCAGAAGAAGCGCCCTTCCACACACCAGTCTTCGTCTTGACTCATCAGGCTCGCAAGCCCTGGGAACGCCCAGGCGGCACCACTTTCTACTTCATCAATGATGGGATAGAGAATGCACTTGGACAGGCGCGAAAGGCATCAGGCAACCGTGACATAAGAATCGCGGGAGGCGCCAACGTCATCCAACAGTATCTTAACGCTGGATTAGTCGACGAGTTTACGATCCACTATTCACCGGTGTTCTTCGGCCACGGAGCGCAGCTGTTTTCGGGAACGAGTAAGGACATTGGTCTGAAAATCAAGGAGGCAGTTGCATCTAAGGAAGTTACGCACGTTACATTCGACGTGGTGAGGTGAAACGATTCGGTCAGTCCAGTCCGATTGTTTCCAGTTTCCATACCGACTCGTTTCAGGCAGAACCATACAGATTCCCGTAGGCCGTCGCGTCGCGTAAGGTGACGAGAGTGTACAGGATCCATGCGATCAAAGCAACGGCTCCGACGGCTGTTAGTCCTACGGTGAACAATATCAGAGCCGGCTCCAGCAATATGAAGAGCGTGCCGAAGAGCCAGAATAATGCTCCTCTCTGCATGCTCGTGCGTCTCTTGGCGCTGTTAAGCTTCAATACGCCTATCCGATAGTAGAAGAGTCCTGAGAGGCTAAAAGTGAGAATGGTTAGAACAATGACTGTCAGTGTGACTTGGAAGAGAATGGGGTCGATCTGCGCCGAGGAATAACGAGGGTAGAGAAAGAAGAGGAGGAACGTGAAGACCGCCATGGTGGATCCTACAAGAGTCCCGGCCCGATTCACATTCGCGGCTGCCAGATCAAGATCCAACCAGCGTTCTTCCCTGGAATCCGACACCGACTAAGTCTCTTCTGCGAATTCGGTCGAAGAGCCCTTCCACTATTTAGGTACTCGAAAAAATCCTGTGAGGACCATTGGACTAGACTAGAATCCTTCGATCTTGCGTTTCATCCGCGCTAGCAGATCTACCGCACTATCCGCGTAGCTACTGATCCACCTGTCATGTAGCTCTTTGATAGGGAGCGGGTTGATGTAGTTCCAACGCAAACGCCCGTCACGCCTTACGATGAGGAGGTCGGCTTTCTCGAGAGCACGGAGATGCTGCATGACGGTACAGCGGTCCAGTTGCTTGAAGTGCTCGCACACTTCTCCGGTGGTTCTTCCCCGAACCTTGAGCAGGTCGAGTATTTCGCGTCTCCGAGTGTCGCCTAAGGCTTTGAAGATCAGATCGTACTTGTCCTCCCTCTGCATGATGCTATCTCGAAGTGCTTTCGGCCGACTGCTCAATGTCGATGCTTGAGTGCGTCCAAAGTGTTATAAATATATAACATATCGCTGAAAGCGGATTGGAACCGAACATGGACCTAAAATTTACGGTACAGACGAAGATTCAGAAACCTGTTAACGAGGTCTTCGACGCTGTTCACAATCCGAAGAAGCTCAGCGGATATTTCACGACCGGCGGATCAGATGGGCCGCTTGATCAGGGAAGAACGGTGGTATGGAAATTCGACGACGCTGGAAACGAAGTCATAACCGTTCCAGTGAAGGTCCAGAAGGTTGTGCCGAACAAGTTGATTCAATTCTCCTGGGAGGCCAGCGAAGGGGTCTACGACCCGAAGACCGGAGCGCTTCCGAGCGGTGGCGGATACGACACTGTCGTGGAGGTGAGTTTCGAGGCTCTGAATGCAAAGGAGACGCTCGTGAAGATTGTTGAGGGCAAGTGGCGGCCTACGGATCGTGGTTTGGACGGCTCATACCAGAACTGTCAAGGCTGGACTCACATGAGCATGTGTCTCAAAGCCTACTTGGAATACGGCATCAACCTCCGAAAAGGATCCGTCTGAAAAAAATTCTGAAACCACAGGCGCCAGTTGCGAAATCCTGTCATCATCTACCCCTTCGCAACGGGGTTGGTTCGTAATCGAGCCGGACTACTCCGTTCTTGTACGCCTTGTTCTCAACCAGTTTGAGGTTGAGCCGCCTTTCACCGCGGAAGAATGGCTTGCCATTTCCGAGTAGCGTGGGGTGAAGCCAGATATGGAACAGGTCAACGAGACCGGCCTCGGCCAGGCTCTGCACAAGCTTAGGGCTGCCGAACGTGACGATATCCTTCCCAGGTTTTTCCTTCAGCTTGCGAATCTCTCGTAGGACGTCGCCTCGAAGTAGGGTTGCGTTGGCGTACTTGCCCCATGGGGTTTCCTTGAGAGTATTCGAAGCAACCAGCTTCGGCGTATGGTTCATTACGTCCGAGCCGGGAGAGGTCTCTTCGGTCTGGTTGGGCCAGGCACCTGCCATGATCTGGTAGGTCTGGCGGCCTAGGAGGAACGTCCCAGCGTTCGCCTGTAGCCTGCTCATGTCAGCACCCATGCCTTCGCTGTCGAAATCGTTGATGACCCAATCCATCTCTTCTTTGGGACCAACAACGAGGCCGTCTAGAGACAGGAACATGGAGACGACAACTTTACTCATGGGTAGCAGAGTCCTCGCGAGAGCAGGATTTCCAACCACTAGTTCAGCTTATTTCTTCGCTTTCTGTTGCAAGAATTCCAAGATGACTTTGTTCGCGATGCGTGGCTTTTCAGACAACAGGAAATGCGTAGTCTCGGGAATGACGCATAACTGTGCCCCTTTGATCGACCTGAACAGCTCTAGAGTGTGCTCTGGAATACCCGCGTCCCTGTCTCCGACCATTACCAACGTAGGAGCAGTGATCTTTGTTAGCTCTTCTCTTTGAATGTCAGGCTCCGTAAGCCATAGCCTCTTCGTTTTCTCAAACACAACCGGGAAATGGGCGGGACCGTCGGGGGTTGCCTCTTCGTAGCGTTTTACCAAATTCGGTTGGCTTTTTCTGAAGGACTCGGTGTCCCCGACCTGATCCAGTCCTGATCCTGAGCGGGTACGGAGTTGGGGTTGAGGCTTCCACCTACACAAACCAAGCGCTTGACGAGGTCCGGTCGAGAGATGGGGAGGAGAAGAGCGACGATTGCCCCATCGCGCCAGCCTAGGAGGTTAGTCGGGCCGATTCCCAGTTCTTGAATGAAGTCGATTGCATATTGCGTCATGGTGGCAAAGTGGAAGGGTTCGTTATTGTCCGCGGTGTGTCCGTGCCCGGGCCGTTCGAATGCGGCTACTCTGAGCTGCTTCGATAGTTCGAGAGTCTGGTTAGAGAAATCTTCGACTGTCCCAAACCCTCCGTGCAACAATAACAGAGGCTCGCCTCTCCCCCGTGTCTGATTGAACAACTGTGATCCCTAATCGGGAGATAGGCCTTGGCGGCGGACACAGAGTCGTCCGAGGATTTGGGAGTAGTTCATTTTTGACGATGAAATTTGCCAGAAACTAGGATGCTCATATCGGCGTTAGTAGCACACAACCGTTCGCACGACCTTGTGGGTTCTTGGCGAAGTAAACACCAATAAGGTAGCTAGTCATGTTGAAGGTCGGAAGTTCTTGCCGAGCCAACGCACGAATGGTCTGAGTAGACTCTATCTTCTCGCGACCTTGATCATTATCACTTCGATCCTAGTGATCCCTTTGCAGGCTTTTGCAGCCAAGCCTTCAACCCCTACATACGCCAGCATGCCCGGTGTAACAAATGTTCAGGCTAGCCACGCAGTACTAGGAGGGGCAACGGACAGGACGGGCGCATGCGTCGCCAACGCTAAGTACGATAATCATCACAGTGAATCGTGGATAGCTGTAGACCCGACCAACTCCCACCATCTCGTCGCTATGTCCAAGTTCTTCTTCGACCCGCAATACTACCTCTTCCACATTGGAGCGTACGTCTCAAGGGATGGCGGACTCCACTGGAAGGATGCTGTTATCCCCGGGTTCGATTGTCAGAGCGCGCCTAACAACAGCTGGGTCGACACCACTGATCCGGTTCTGGCATTCGACGCCAGGGGCAACGTGTACTCCGCGTTCCTGCCGTATAGTTTCAAGTACAATCCCGACGGGCACCAGGTCTGGGGAGTCGTCCCGAACGACGCCGTCTTCGTCATCAAGTCTGCAGACGGCGGCGACACCTGGACCATTGGAAACCAGGGCGTTGCGCTGGAGACCTACAGCTCGAGCGGACTGGGGATTACCGCTGATAAGCAGTGGATATCTGTTGACTCGAATCCGCGTAGCCCGTTCGCCAACAACGTCTATGTGGGGTGGACACTCTTCGCCGGTGGAAGCAACGAAATGTGGTTCTCGAGGTCCAGCGACCAAGGAGCACACTTCTCAACCCCGATCAAGATCTCCAGGCCCAACAACGATGGACCCTTCAACCAGTTCATAATGATGGGCACCGGACCTGAGGGGACGCTGTACGCCGCTTACACCAGTTCTCCCTCCTCCAAGCATTCAATGGTTGATGTCTGGGTGCTCAAGTCCACCGACGGAGGTCAAACATTCTCGGCTCCGATGTTCGCTGCCACGTTTCGCGCTGTCTCGACAGCCGCACTGGCCAATACTACTTTTCGAGACGGTATAGCAGACAATTTCGCCGTCAACCCTGCAAACGGCCACCTCCTACTGGCGTTGGAGGTTGACAGTGGAAACGGGGTTGATGTTCAGCTTACAGAATCTCTTGATCGCGGAGTCCACTGGACATCACCTGTTAACGTCAATGATCCTTCGACGGTGAATGACGGGACGGACCAGTTCCAGCCGACCGTCTCAGCCTCACCGAGCGGGACCGTGGCCGTGGCCTTCTATGACCGACGATTAGCATGCCCAAGCAACGACACGAACATCCTCCCGAACGATGCAGGGCGGACTAACTTCTGCATCGACACCACAATCCAGTTCTACACAGATGGACAGCTGGGTCTCCAGGCGGAAGGATCCAACATTCGCGTATCATCCTCTACTTGGGATCCCCAGAACCCCGGAAGCACGACTGGCCAGCTACCCAGGCCCTTCGGACCAACGACGTCATTGACATTCATCGGAGACTACTTCGGACTCGCACTCTCAAACACCACAGCTTACGTTCTTTCAGTCTCCAACCATGACTCGGGAATGAACCCCTCGAACGACCAGCAACAATTCCTGGGGATAGTGCCCATACCCTCAGCATAGACAGATTGAGACCATAGACCTCGGAGAACCTTGCACTGCGTTGTAGTTGGTAGTAAGTTGAACGATATGACGGCCGGGACAGGAAGAATCATTCTTTCGATAAGGAATAATTATTAGAAGGAGATAACCTCTTAAAGAAGAACAGAGAAGACTCATTCAATTTCGATAGACTTGCGAGGCAATTACACCGCAAGCTTAGTCATCATCTTCGCAATCGCCTTATCCTTCTCCACGCTACCGGGTCCTCTTGCTGCTATGGTCCATTTTCCCCATGTTCCTTACGCTCGTGCAAGTCCCGCGCCGGCTACTAGCTGGCTTCCAGCAGGTCCGTCGACCAATACTCAGATTCAGGCGATTTTCGCGAGTGACCTGGCTGAACAGACCGCGCTTCTTGCCGAAACGGTCGACTTGACCGATGTACCTCTAACACCAACCATGGCGCAGTGTCTTTCCCAGACTGGCACAGTTTGCCCCCAAATCCCAGGAGCGAACCCTTCTCACTTTGCTGTCACGTCTCCCCTCTCGACTCATGACATTTTTGAGATACAGGTCATGCTGCACAACAACTACTGGGGTATTCCAATGAACTATGGTCTTGACGCAGGTTGTACTATTCCGGCTGGGGTAGGTGCTGGTGTCAATGATGCTGCTTGTCCAGGTGTGAGCATCCGACAAGCGGTTGCCCACCTGATCGACAAGGTTCAGTACTGTGCTTCTAACGGTATTGTGGTCTGCTCTGCGGTCGACAATGACTCTCCCATAACTTCGGGTCTCTTTACCGCTGACCCGTGCGGCTGGGATGCGCTCTTCCCTCAGACAGGCCCCAACTGCATTGTTGGCGGCGCTGCAGGAACAGCCTACCATCTGAGCCCTACTACCGCTATAGGACATGATACTGGAGGTACTGCTGCAACCTATTCGTGGGAGCCCGCGACTGATAACGGTGGCAAGGCCGATCTCTGCGCGGCAGCACAACACCTCGTCACTGCAGGAGTAGCCTCAGGCTTCGACACCGCCACCTGTGTCCTTACAGGCATATCTGTCAACGCTGCGGCTCATCCTGTCAACATCTTCGCCAGAACTGACAGACCGGCTCGTCTTGCTCTAGGTGATGGTCTGTTCCAAGACCTCTGCTACCTGTTCACAGGTCACTGGACTGATGGTGCATGTCAGGTTGTCGCGACGACCACAACAGGGTGCTCGGGCACTTGCTACGTTACCGATACTCGTGGGACTTTCACTCAGTTCCAAGGCTTCACAACCAGCGACATCGGCATCAATGATAACTGGTGGCTATACACAGGCGGTTTCGGCAGCGTCTTTCCTTTCGACAGTCTACTCTACGGAGAGTTCAACAGCCAGGGCGTCTCTGGAGGCGCATGGGATCAACCGCCATGCTCTTCTCTCGCCACCCCCTCCACTAGTCCCCCCAACTACGAATATGCTTGTGTTCCAGCGTACGATACGATTAGCAGCCAGATGGAGTTCTCCCCCTGCCTGACGGCTCCCGGAGACCCGACACCCGCGCAGACTCATCTGACCGTTACCTTTGGAGACTGTTCGGGAACGTCGAAGCTGAGTGCTCAGAGTGCTGGCTACCAGACCGAGGACTTGTATGGTAAGCTGGAACTCTTCATTCCCATCTACAGCCCCTCGGTACAGTTCGGTTACCTCGCCAAGTGGAATAATGTGATCAACAGCCAAAGCTCGGGCGTAGCCAATCTCTTCACATGGTTAGACGCTTACGATAGTGTAACGCACTCTACCACTCTGACTCAGGGATTTGCCGCTCCGACGAAGAGCCTCAATCCATACGCGGCTAGTTCTGTGTTTGACTTTCAGACGATAGGGAACGTATACGACAGCCTCGGTTCTCTGAACCCGGCCCAGAGCGGAGAGTACTTTGACTATCTGACTAGCGGACACTCGACTCCGTGCAATACGAACTTGTCGATCTCATGTGATCTTGCACACCTAGGCTATACGCCACCATCCGGAACCATCGGCACTCTCAGATTCTCGCTTCGTCCAGACATCTTCTGGCAGAGCGACACCTCCGGGGCTCACCCTGCACGTCCCTTAACGTCTTGGGATGTCAAGTTCACCTATTTCACGTTACCCAGTTGTCCCTTTCAAGGTGGGTTGTGCTTCTCGTCAATTATCGACATCCACGTTCTTGACAAGGCCAACTTTGACATCAACCTCAACACCATCGGACCATTTACATTGATTGGACCCTTTGGTGTTCCGAGTCTCACCATTGTCCCTGGGCGCTACTGGTCCTCTACCTGTAGCGGCGCAACTTGGGACAACGACGTCAACGCAGGCAGTGTTCCAACCAGCTGCATGGCTGTCACAAGCCAGATGTCGACCATTACCTTCGACCCGCTTTCGTCAACACCCAACAACGGGGTCTCTCCTGGGATTCTGATAGGCTCAGGACCCTTCGAGTGCCAGTCGTCTAGCGGAGTCGTCGGAACGGGCTGTTCCAGCACAGGCACGCAGAACCCGCCACCTGGCGGCTCTTACACTCTCACAAGGTTCGGGTGCAACCGAGCCACCGGCACATGCAATGCTCCAGGCGCGAACCCGACATCAACATACTTCCGCAGTGATGGAAACCTCGCTCTAGCCATATGGGCCGGGACCAACGGTGACTCCACCCACGACCTGATCACGATAAGTAGCGTGGCCTTCTGCTTCAACAAGCCGGTAGGCACTCCGAGCTGTGCTCAATGGCAGCGCGGAATCGGCAACCCAGGCACAGGCACGATAGTAAACGTCAGTCAGGTCAGCGCGGTCATCAGGTTCTCCCAAGATGGAAACTGGGTCTCACCGTTCAACTGGCTACCAGGCATACCTCTTGCATGCTGTCCTTTCATGTCCAGTCCGCCGGTTGGGATACAGAGTGCACCACCAGTACTAGTCGAGGGTACGAACACCCTCAGTCCGTGCAGTATCGACCCTGTAAACGGATACGACTGCTGATTCAAGCAATTATCGTAAAGGATGAGTCTTGAAAAAGTGCCCGGGTTGTGAGTCAATAAACTCCGATGATGATTCTGTCTGCGGAGTCTGCGGGAGAAGCCTCTCTGAAGTTGTTTCCAAAGACCCCGAGGAACTCAATGTCAGTCGCGGACTTAGACCTAAGTCTCCCCCGCCTAGCCGAAGAACTCTCTTCGCGATAGTAGCCGTAGCTGTGCTGGCCTTGATCGGTACGGGCCTCTACATCATGTTGTTTGTCGCCCTCTACGGCGCGTTGATCTTGGTCTCAGGCATTGTGTCTCTAATTTTTCTCCTCGACTCACCGAACGTTAAGCTCGGAGAGGGGTTTGGGCCTGGAAGAAGAGAGGTGCTTAGAGAGGAGGAAGAAGAAAGGGAAAGAGAGACAGGAGAAGCAGACTAGAATGGTTGGTACGCTATTGAGCGTAAATCCTAGAGACCGAAGTGTCCGCTCTACTCAACCACCGACTTTTTCGCATCGAGCGCAGATATTGAAGCGGCCCTTCGCGGGTGCGCGTTCACTCCCTATCTTTTCACTCCAGAATTCTCAAATGTGAAATCTCGCCCTTTGCGAAATCCTCGTCCATGCAGGGCTAAGTGACGTCTGCACACACAGGCTGAAGGGCCAAAGACGCTCTTCGTTCCTATTAGAACGAATAGATGGAACGAAACTAAGTTTCTATCTCCATGGCAGACTTACAAGGTTAACGTTGGAAACAGCCTACCCCTTTACTATCCGTAAACGAGATCGAATCGCAGATTCTCGGCTCTGGGCCTTGTTTCTAGCGAATCTGAAATCTGTCGCGCTTAGAGGACCAGATCTCAGAAGCGTTCTTCGTGGTCGTTCCTGGAACCAAGGTTTCATCGATTAGAGCCCGACGTCAAATTCTGTGTATGCTCACCAATGGGGGAACACAAACAAGAATTGCGCGTCCAAATTCTGACAAGCGGAAATGATGGGCGCACACGCTTCGATGATAATTGTCTGGGTTCTTAGGAGTTGTCGACCAAGAATTAGGTAAAGCGTCACAGGCCCCTAGCCGAGCGTTCCGTGAAATGATTTTATTTTGAGGATTTCCTGGATGGGCTCGATATCGCTAGCCGGTAACCATCAGGGTCCGCGAAACGCGCTTCCCGTTCTCCCAGGAATCCTTCGGTTTCTCGCTGAACCGTATCCCTTGGTTTCTGAGCTGTCGGTACCAGAAATCAACATTGTCGACTTCAAACTCAATCCCGACGGGTTGATCCCTATCCCACGGGCGAGCACGGTCGCGCCGAAACGGGTGCAGGCCTATCTGAAGCTTGTTCGGTGTGAGAACGGCAACATATTCGGGAGAGAAGTCATGCAGTACTTTGAAGCCTAGTTTTTTAGTATAGAACTCTCTAGAGCGCTCTACATCTTTCACTCGTAGCAACACCTGGTGCAAGCGTAACCCAACCTTTCTTGAGCGCGTGAAATCGTCCGGTGCTCCCGCGGTATTATTGTTGCCGCTTTGGAAAGAGCGCATAAGTTGACTTTGCCATTATTGTTGATATCATTGGTTGAGACACATAGAAAATGCATATTGCCACCGAAAAGGCCAAAGGCAGAGGTCCCCCCAGGGACAGCTTACTGTATTGGACCCCGCTTTATCTGCCTGATGGACGGCTAGGTAAAAAAAAGCGGACTTATATCCGGGAGCCGAATTTCGATCGGCATGGCACCTCAACTTCCTACTGACAGGATAAGAAATCGAGCAGTCCCTGCCCTCGCAGTCCACGACGCACATCGTGCGCTTGACTTCTATGCCAAAGCTTTCGGTGCGAAGGAGGTCTCTGAAAGAATCCCGTGGGAGGGAAAGATTGGCCATGCTGAGGTCGAAATCGAAGGGGCGCGTGTGATGGTCGCCGACGAGTTTCCAGCGTATAACAGGAGTCCGAAGACGCTTGGCGGCACACCCGTGAGCATCCACATCGATGTAAGGGACGTGGACGAGTTCTTTGCACGAGCAGTCGGGGCTGGGGCGAAGGTGCTTCAGGCGATAAAGGACGAGCCCTACGGAAGAATCTGCAAGCTAGAGGACCCGTTCGGGCATACCTGGTTTTTCAGCACGTCACCCGCCTCGCGCGGGTCCGAAGCCTCCCAATAATCTCGGTCGCCAATACGTTCCTGTTAATTGCAGCCTTTGGAGAGTTGCCACGCAGCTGGTGTCGCGACAGTTCGGTCAAACTTCTTGGCCTCTTGTCGAGGGACCTCAATTCGAATAGGGAATCTCGAATTGGAAGGCTGGTCGAGCGTAGGCTGATTGTGCAGAAATTCCCTTTGATGCTTGCGGGATCGTTGCATGGACGGCAGTAGCAACCCCCTAGAGTTGTCGAAGCGAAAAAATGTGGGAGGTTTGGGTTTGGAGTTGGAACTAGTCTTTATGGGGTAACTTGGCTGATGAACGTGCCCCAGTTAGCGATGAGGCTGCGGGGGAGGTTCGGGATGTACTCTGTGCCCATCCATATGTTGCCAGCTGAATCGGCGGAGGCCGCGGAGTAGTCTCCCCATCTAGCTGTCCTGTTGGGCGAACCGAAGAAGTGGTAGCCTGAAAACCCGTCTTCTGGTGCCGTCCCTGCGCCGGCTATGTGTATGCTTCCTGCACCGCTGGCCGCGTCTACTGAGGAGTAGGCTGCGCTGGGAAAGTCGTTGGGGCCGACAAAGGTGAAGGCCATGACTCCTTGGCCTGAATTGTTCACTCCGATGGCTGGAAACATGACACTTGCGCCGCCCGCGGCAGCAACATAGCCCTGCTTTGCGATCGAACCTCCGACGGTGGACCCTGACAGGGTGGGTGTGACGATGAAGTAGGCGATGCCGATCGTTGTGGGATTGTCCCTCGGAACTTGTACGACCGTATTGACGGCGCTCCACAGCTTGCCGCTGGCGAAGACTACTTGGTTCATGCGGTCGTCATTTCCGGCAAGGAGTTCCAGCTTCTCTTTCTGCCCGCCCAAGGATGGAATTGTCATAGTACCCAGGGGCCTGGCCCCGTCTTTTTGGAGAGCGTCGGGAGGCTGGCCGTAGGTCTCGCTGGTGATTATGCTTTGGCTGAGATTGAGGGTTGGGGTTGGATTTGCGAGTGTGGAGGTGCCAGTCAGGGCCCAGATGGCGATTCGGTTATCCGTTGTACTGAAGAAGTCCAGGGCGCTGAGGAAATATTCGGTGTTGGCCTGGAAAGAACCGCCGGGTGGTGTTGTCGCGGGCTGGATGGTGTACCAGATCCCTCCAGCGTCGGGGGTCGGAATAGCGCCTGTATTGAACATGACCACTGTGGGCAATATCGACATGGCGTAGATCTGAGCTCCATTGAAGACGCCGCCCAGTCCGTTGAGTAACGATGTGGAGAACTCGTTTGTGCTGATGTAGAAGCCGTTCGCATCGGCGCCGATTAGTGGCTGGTCTCCGAAGCAAGGACATCCCGAGTGGATGGGAGTGCCGTTCGAGCCGTCGTCCGAAGTGAAGAGTTCGTACATGTTCCACATGCCTGCGGGTGTACCCGTCTGGCTAACCGCCAGAAGGATTCTAGACGGGCTCAGTGAAGCCGCGGTGGAAGGATCGAGGTCGATCTCTAAAACTGTTAGAAACCAGCGATTCGTGCTAGAGTCGAAGTAGCACCGGGGGTCGGCGGTGGAGTTGCCGAAGACGAGTGGGGTCGTCCTTACGACCTCTGGCTGGAGATTGAAGAATTGATTGATGGCAGTGGTTCCCGTGAGAGTCGATCCTGACGTCGTGTAGACCCTTAGCGCCGTGTTGATGATTTCTAGGACGAACCCGTTTCCGACGCAGAGACCCTGGTCGGGCGGCTCCTTGTTAAACTGTGTATTAGTGTACGGACCGGTACCGGCTAATCTCTGGTCCCGGTGAGTGATGCCGTCGAAGCCAGAAAATCCTGGATTCGAAGTGGCTATGGCGTTGGCGGTCGGCGTTGGAATGTGCTTAGCTGGGAGGTGTGCCGCATTGCTTCCTGATTTCGGGATCAGCTGGTCTACTGAGGGACCGCCCCTAATCTCCAGGGAGTTTCCGTCATCCGTCGCGCTAGCTGCGGTCAGAGAAGTGAAGCTAGACGTACCTGTGTATACGAGGTGGGTGTAGGCCGGATTCTGGGTCTGGGCCGAGCTTGTGGCTCTAGCGGACGAAATGGTTGCTAAGTTGGCTGAGAGTGCGACGAGTATCGTGAGACAGAGTATCCTGCGAGCTTTAATGCTGACCAATCTTACTTGGCTCCTAGAATTTTCGTCAATAACTATCCTGTTGGATTCTTAACACTTTACCTCGTCGTCTGGCGCAGCCTAACTGGAGGTCTTTGGACCCGGCTTCACCACGCTAGCTGATACTTGGAAGTTCCACGCTGGAACCTGGACTCAGCTGTTCCCGTCCACTTCTCCTTCGCCACGTGTCGCAGCATCAATGGCTTACGACGCGGCCGATGGCTATGTTCTCCTCTTCGGAGGTAGCCCTCAGAGTGATACTTGGGAGTTTCAAGCTGGAGTATGGACACAGCTCTTCCCGTCGAGTTCCCCAGCGCCACGTTCCGCCACGTCAATCGTGTACGATGTTGCTGACAGTTCTGTTCTACTCTTTGGAGGAGTTGGATCGTCCGCTCCGATTCAATCGATTACAACCATCAGTGTAACGGGGACTAGTACGGCAGCCCAGGCTTCACAGAACCTTATCGATACCGTCAAAAGCCTACCTCTTTCCGGCATTGCTCAAACAAGCCTTCTTGCCCCCTTGAATAAGTCGTCAAGATACTAAGCGACAAGAACCTGACCAATGACATCAGCGCGTGTGGCAAACTTAGCTCATTCATTAGTGCGGTGAACAACGACCAGAGGAGAGGAATTCTCACTTCGGAGCAAGCTACCCAGTTGAGAGAGCTCGCCACGAGCATCATGGCCCGACTAGGCTGTTAGCCTGTCTGCGCGGCTTTTCAGTCTAGTATGACGCAACCCTTCTAGAGACAAGTTCCAAGGTAGTGCCGTTCACTTCGTGCCAACTGGACAGACGGGGACTGGTCATGTGGTGGGCCCGCCCGGATTCACCTGAAAACTAAAGCGAATCCATTTTCCAGGTTCGAAACCCTTGTGGGTTCGCGTAAATTAAGAGAC
>Ga0209761_1000369_pt1 | contig 27040 bp, 27 predicted proteins | sample GraSoi013_1_40cm_4_FD_185818 | JGI IMG/M metagenome (GOLD analysis project Ga0209761, IMG submission 185818) | Grasslands soil microbial communities from the Angelo Coastal Reserve, California, USA - Sample 09_25_2013_1_40cm (SPAdes) (version 2) | ecosystem: Environmental > Terrestrial > Soil >... | reverse complement strand
CATCCTCGTATGTTGGGGACTCGGAGGTTTTCGGGGGAATATCCTTAGACGGGGCCCCAAACGGGGTGGTGGAAAGTGTGACAATCTCGAAGACCAAGAATGCAATTACAGTGTTTCATTCTGAGGACGTGATAGTTAGGAACAACCTTGTAGTGTCCAACCGCGATGGTATTGGCGTTTTTGGTTCGGGTCATTTGGGTCATATTCATATTCAAATTGTTGGGAACAACGTCTCCTCGAACGGCTTGGGCATTTGGTGTTCATTCGCGGCTTGCGTTATTTCGGGCAACAATATCGACCATAACGGCAGTGGCATTGTAGAATACAACGCAGGCGTTGCCATTACGGGCAATATGATATCCAACAATGGCGGCGGAGTGTTCGAAGTGAATAGCGCCTTCCCCTTCCACAATAATTTCATCAACAATAAAGTTCGGGGCCAAGCAGATTGTGGTCACATCGGTAATTGTCATCACACGTGGGATGATGGCTATCCAAACGGAGGCAATTACTGGTCAGACCTTGTCACTGTCGATAATTGCACCGGACCGAACCAAGACATATGCACCGGCCCCGACGGAATCGCGGACAAACCCCTCGACATGGGGATTGGGGACTTTATTGACCGATATCCTCTGACCAAACCTTTCGCTCCACTCGTATCGGGAAAAGTCAGGTTTGAACCCACTTCGATAACATCCCAAGATACTGGAACGTACTTGACGGCCTTTGTTAAACTCCCTAAGGGATTCGTGAGATCCGACTTTGTGTCGTCGAGCATCAGCCTAAACGGGACAATATCGGTAGCAGGTGGCGCCTCTGTAAGCCATTCAAGTGGGGCAGGGGTCTTGGTCGTAAGGTTCAACATGACACAAGTCAGAGCCTTAATGTCTAAACCTGGTACCTACACTCTGCAAGTTAGCGGGAACCTCCTCACAAACACGAATTTCAGACCATTCGAAGCTGTTGCAACGGTCCAATTGAGCTTCTAACCCCGTCCGCAGGCTTCAAACAGGATGGGTCCCCTCAATGGGTTCTCTTGGGTTCAATGGGGTGATTGAGCACTTTGATGAGCATAAGCGCCAAGATTTGCGCTGGCCAATGACCTTGTTTGGTTGGTCCGGTTTCGATAATGTGATACGGGCATATAGTCAATTATCGGGATGATCGGTCAAAGGCAGTTTTGGCCGTGTCGAGGCAGGTAGGCGGGTGAGGGACGGTGTCCGTGAAGCGACCGGAACGGTCATTGAGGAAACCGCGGGGGCGGTTGTCCTTGAAACACGCAACGGACACCGTTTGAAAATTCGCCTCACGGATATCATTCGTCGGAAGACTCTCCGCAATTGACTCGAACCGTAAATCTTGGACTTTGCTACTGACCCAAGCGTCTTTTCGCTACTTTCTTGGGTATCCATCTCAGCCAGTGTCCACAGTTGGAACAGTATTCGCCTTTGTGGGGGCCTCTTGTTCGTATCTCAATGGCGGCTCGCTTATCGCAGAATCTACACTTAGACGAGCGACTCAAAGTTCCTTCGGTCTCTCGAAATAGTAGCTACGCAGGAGTTCCTCATCTCGCCAGCTATCTCCAACCTTACGCTTGATCTGACCAAGTTCTTTGTTCGTCTTCGAAATGAATTCCTCATGTTCTGCAACGAACCCAACAAATCTCTCTCGTGCCACATTGTAGTCGGCCCGATAGGTTGGAACAGTCTTCCCCGTACCGGAATCCAATAAGGTTCTGATCTGAACAATTGGTCTTGCTACAAGCACATCACGGTAGAACCGAATCATGCTCGATAGCAAGTCAGCAACCCAAACGAAAGCGTTCAGGCTGGGTTTGAGGGTTCTCACTCCGTTCTGCAAATCATATGCCAGCATATTCGCATAGTGCGGCTCAACAACCAGCACTGAGTCAAACCCTGGGTTGTTCCTAATGTTGCCAATCACGTACTGAGGATTGTTCGTCATGTTGTATTCGGTGAACGCTCGGAATCTCTCACAGAATCTCGCAAGCTGGGGGTAGCTTCTGCGGGAATTCCGATTTCTCCGCCATTCTTCATTCCATCTTCGAAGTGGCCGATACCAAACCCAGACTACGAAGAGGATGGCTGATGTTCCAACAATCAGAGCCGAGGCAATTTGGACTTCTATCGAAAGATTCTGTCTTGCACTGAAGAATTGGAGAACGAGCCCAGCCAAGAGAAGAGAGCCGCCGAAGCACTCGGACGGACCGGTCAATACTCGACTCTCGATATCCATTCTTCCTTAGGTGGAACCCGTATTCCACAACCTTTCCGATAGAAAGTTCGTAGGTTGGGGAATGGTGCGGGAGGTGGGATTCGAACCCACGAACCCCTACGGGACAGGCGCCTCAGGCCTGCGCTTCCACGACCCTTGATCGAAGGGTCTCTTTGACCTGGCTTGGCAACTCCCGCATACCAAGTCTCTTCCCGTGTCACAGCCCCGCTGATGCAAGGCCCTAATTGGCTTTCCCCGGTCTAGCCAAACCGCGTCTGGATCGACAGTACTGGAAAAACGTTTAATTCCGCCGCGACCGGTCCCACCGAACACTCAGACTAGAGCATGCTCTAGCAGCCAAATTCATACATGTGAACCTAGCCCATGACAACAGCGAAGAGAAAGACCCGGAAGCTCAGAGGATCTAGATGCCACGGCTGGGGACGTTCCGGCCAGCACCGAGATTCAGGAATGCTCGGCGGACATGGCAACGCGGGCTGGAAACGCCACAAGTGGTCCGCGGTCATACGGTACGACTTGCAGATGGGAAGCAGAGGCTTCCACCCGGTCCGACAAAAGATCACAAACGCGATCAACGTAAGCGACCTGGTCCTACAACTAGACCGGCTGATAGAAGAGGGCTCCGCGAAACAAGCGGGCAGCATGGTCGAGGTTGACCTTGGAAAAGCAGGTTACCAGAAGCTGCTGGGAAATGGCGTGATAAGCCAGCCGCTAAGAATAATTGTTGCGAAGACCTCCGAACGTGCCCAAGAGAAAATTGGAAGGGCTGGCGGAGAAATCGTCCTCCCAACAAAGAACAAACAGGACTGATCACTAACGGTCAGGTTCATAGAACTATTCCAACCCCTGACCAGAATCCTTCCAGGAGTCAGATCACCAACTAGAGACGTTGGTTTCACAGAGAAGCTGATCTGGACCGCCATCACGCTCGTCGTCTATCTGATAATGGCCGAGACACCCATCTACGGAATCACACACACGGGGAACATTAACGACCAGTTTGGACCCCTACGAGTCATCTTCGCATCCAACCGCGGAACACTAGTCGAGCTCGGAATCGGGCCAATAGTCACAGCCGGACTGATACTCCAAGTGCTCTCTGGCTCCAAGATGATCAACGTCGACTTCACAAACCCAGCGGACAGAGCATTGTTCACTGGCGCGAGTAAGGTACTGTCGGTGTTCATGACCGTCTTCGAGGGAATAGCCTTCTTGATAGGAGGAGCATACAACGTCACGAACAGTGCGGGACAGCTTATCACGCCAAGCCTGCAAGCTCAATTCCTAATCCTCACCCAGCTCGTAGTCGCAGGAGTCGTCATCATCCTCCTGGACGAGATGCTCCAGAAAAAATGGGGCTTCGGCAGCGGAATCAGCCTCTTCATAGCCGCAGGAGTCTGCCTTTCCATAGTATGGAGCACCATCGGGCCAATATCACCAGTCGCAGATGGGAAATATTTTGGCGCGATTTTCGCCTTCGTCCAATCGATCGGACCCGTCCTCTCGAACCCCGGAAGCTTCTCTTCATGGCAGAGCGCGCTCTATAGAGGAGGGAGCGGTCTTCCGGACATGGTCGGACTGTTCACGACCATAGGCGTGTTCATCCTCATAATCTACCTCAACGGGCTGCGCGTCGAGGTCCCGGTCTCATACGCGAGATACAGAGGTTTCAGGGGACGCTTTCCGATCAAGTTCTTCTACGTATCCAACATACCCGTCATCTTCGCTGCCGCCCTCTTCGGAAACATCTTTTTCATCGGGCAACTGCTCTTCCAAAGATACAACCCCACATGTTCCAGCACAGGCCTAAACTTCTGGCTCAGCCTCTTCCCCGGCTGCTTCGTACCTACCAGCTCGACAAACGCACAACTCGTTCCCAGCAAAGGACTTGCATACTACACGTTCGCGCCTAGATCCATCACCGTCGTCCTTCAAGACCCCATTAGAGCCGCAGTCTACATGGGCATCTTCGTCCTCGCATGCGTTTTCTTCGCGGTGACATGGGTAGAGGTCGGTGGAATGGACTCGAAGACGGTCGCAAAACAGCTGATAGACTCCGGGATGCAAGTAGAAGGATTCAGACGTTCCGGCACCACCATCAGACAGATCCTTGACCGCTACATACCCACGGTCACAATCATGGGAGGAATCGTAATAGGCACCATAGCGGCCGGGGCCGATTTCCTGGGCGCCTTCGGCACGGGAACAGGGATTCTACTGACAGTAGGCATCATCGAACAATACTATGAGATACTGGTCAAGGAGAGAATTACCGAAATATACCCTGGAGTCAAGGGATTCCTCGGACAGTGACCCCGAGAACTTGTCCCGCACTATCATAGTGGCCGGCATACCAGGGGTCGGCAAAACCACGGTTCTTCAAGAACTGGAGAGCGTCGCTCGGGAAAAGAACGTTCCATTGAAGATAGTGAACTTTGGAAATGTAATGAACGAGCTATTCAAGAAACGTGGAAAAACTGTTCATCGGGACCATATGCGCCGCCAAGACCTCGAACTCCAGGCTAAAGTCCAGGAACAAGCCGCACGCGAGATCGGAAAGACAGGCGGCAAATCAGCACTGGTCGTCGACACTCACATGTTCGTACGGACCAAGGATGGAATCTGGCCCGGAACGCCCCGAAGAGTTCTAGAACAGCTTGACCCTGGCCTCATCATTTTGATCGAAGCTGATCCCGAGGACATTGCGAGGAGAAGGAATGCGGATAGAACGCGTGAGAGAGACAGTAAGACCGTTGACGAGGCTCGCACGGACCTTGAATGGTCAAGATACATGGCAAGCGCCAATGCTGTTCTGGCCGGCGCGCCAATCCAGATAGTTCTGAACCCAGATGGACATCAACGACGAGCAGCAGAGGACCTATTAGCGCTAATCCAGAAGCGGACCCTACAATGAGTTTCATAGACGATATCCTGAACACATTAGCCGCGCCTCTCCATCAATACAGTCATCCACCCTCTGCAACGCTCCTGGTGCTGGGCGCAGCGATCGTCCTCTCACTCATTACCATGTCCGCTAACAGGTTCCTCGTGAACTACAAGATGATCGCAAACTCCAGACGCGAGTACATGGCCTGGACAAGCGCGGTGAGGAAGGCCAAGAAAGATGGTGACGAGAAAGCGCTTGAGAAGCTCATGAGACGTCAGTCGGCGATGATGAAGATGAGTTCGCGATCGACCTTCGAGCAGTTTAAGACATACCCGATTACGATCGTACCTTTTCTCTTGATCTACTACACGGTGGTCAGGGCGATCGGCTCGATCCCGGTAGCATATGCACCGCTCGTCCTGCCCTTTACTACGGCGACGACTAACGGGATGTTTTCCGTGCTGTCCTTGTTTTACTGGTATCTTATCTGCTCGTTTACTCTGAGCATTCCATTGTCAAGGTTGTTTGGAGTCCAATCTTCGTTCTCAATGACCCCATCGGGAGATTCTAAATGACTCGTCCATCGCAGAGGACGAGTGGACGCCGGAAGAAGGTGCTTACTCTGCCGTCTGGTGTTCGGACTATCCATTTTGCTGCCAAGGCGCACAGGAGTGCTCAATGTTCCCGATGTGGGGCGGAGTTGCATGGAGTGGTGACAGGTAGGCCGGTCGGAGTGGCAAAGAGTTCTCGTGTTCCCTCTCGTCCGTTTGCTGGAGTGCTGTGTGGCAACTGTCTGGCGTTTGAGATTAGACGTGTTGCTCGCGCCTCAGGTTCTATCGATTGATTGTGACAGTTAGCGGGCCTCATGGGTCCGGCAAGTCTACCTACGCGGCGAAGCTCGCCGGATCGCTTGGTCTCCGTCATGTGTCAGCTGGGCTAATGTTCAGAAAACTAGCCGATGAGAGGAAGGTTTCGCTGGAAAAATTTCAGGAGTTGGCTGCCACTGAACCGAGTATTGACCGGTTGGTAGATGAGAGGACAATGACAGAGGCGGAGAGAGGTGATGTGGTGGTTGATGGACAGCTTGCGGGGTGGGTTTTGAAAGAGGTTTCTGACCTGAGGGTTCTGTTGACCGCCCCGTTGGTGGTGCGGCTGGAGAGGATTGCTTCAAGAGACCACATTAGTCTGGAGGAGGCCAGGAGGCAGACACTGCACAGAGAAGGAGTGCAAGCTGAGAGATATCGCAAACATTACGGGTTCAGCGTGGATGATTGGTCCATATACCAACTAATCCTCGATACGAGTTTCGGCTCGATTGAAGATACCGCAAAGATCCTTCTTGCTGCGGCTCTTACGGCGAAGAACGCGAAGATTGGGAATATTCGAGAGAAGAACCCTAGAGTTCAGCCTATCCCAGCGAACACCGTTCACCCATAACACACCCACGGACCGCGACAGAGTTGTGGCTAGGGTACATGCTATCCGGATAGCCACAGCACTGATTCTCTATCGGAACCATCGTCCAGTAACAACATCCTCATTCCAGAGAATCTGGTCATAGTCGTGCATGTCCCTCCGGGGTTGACCTCTCCTGGCAGTACAGAGCACAGAGCTAGTAGTTCAAGAGACAGGCAGTCGTAGTGCTGAACTAGTCTTCGGCTCCATAGATGGCCTGTTTTCTGTCCTCGGCATCATTTCAGCAGCAGGCTCAGCGGCACTCATACCAGTCCAGATCTTCGCAACAGGTGTGGGAGGAGCGGTCGCGGGTGCACTCTCCGTTTTTGCTGCAACCTACCTAGCCGAGACACACGAAAAGAAAACTCGGCTACTGGAAGCGATAACACGGACAAACCGCCAGAGGTCACGACAAACCAATGGCAACAAGAAAAAACCAGCTCCCCTCACAACGGAACATCCGAAGATCCATCGATTGTTAGGAAAAATCAATCGAAGAGCGTTAGGCTCCGGAATAGTCACCGCCATCACATCGGCTCTCGCATCTTTGGTTCTACTTTTGCCCCTGGTCCTATTCCCCGACACATACGCTGTAACCGCATCAATCGTCATAGGAGTCCTATTGCTCTTCTTGCTAGGAGCATTCCGAGGAGTCACTCTGAAACAGTCAGCCGCGAAATCCGCCCTGAAAATGGTCATTTTAGGAATTCTCGTAATATTGGCGAGTAAAGTCCTCGGTTCCTACGTTCTGAAGCTCGTAACCCAGTAGCTACGGAATACCACCGGCAAGAATCTTCACCAACTTTGAAGAATCAATATTTCCGCCGGACACAATGCAGACAATTTTCCCTGACCCAGCCCTGCCCGTCGTAGCCGCAGCGACAGATGCTGCTCCAGCACCTTCGGCGACAATCCTGTTGCGCTCTATCAAGAGCTTGATGGCAGCGGCGATCTCTGAGAGAGAAACGACCAGGGGCAGAAGCAGGGTCCGAGCGCGCTCCCACATTTCGGGGAGAACACTTTTTCCACCGATACCATCGACGAAACTAGGGGTTCTATTGATCTCCTGGGCTGAACCAGCGGCGAAGGACGCGGACAGTGGCGCTGCGGTTTCCGGCTCGACAGCGTAGATTCGAGTCTGAGGACTTTTCGCGCGGATTGCTGATGCGATGCCTACGGATAGTCCTCCGCCTCCAAATGGTATGACAACTGACTCCGCGTCGGGTAAGTCTTCGAGGACTTCCAGGCCCGCGGTTCCGTTTCCTGCCATCATTCGAATATCTGCGAAAGGATGAACGAACACGGAGCCGTCAAGGGGAGGATATCGATGAGTGACGACGACCTTCCAGACTTCGTCAAACGAGGCTTGGATGATTTTTGCGCCGAACCTTCTGATCGCTTCTAGCTTTGTCTCTGGAGCATTGTCAGGAACGATTACTGTACACGGAATTTTGTTTTGACGCGCTTGCCAGGCGAGAGCTTGGGCCATGTTTCCCGCGCTGCAGGTGTATACTCCACGCTTTCTTGCGTCTGGACCCGCGAGGGCGATCGCGTTGATGGCGCCTCGGACTTTGAAGGAGCCGGTTGGCTGTAGATTCTCCAATTTCAGAAAGATATCCGCCGGCCCATCGACGTTCAAACGGACGAGTGGAGTTCGCAGAACTTTGCCCTTGATGCGTTCTCTGGCTTCTTCGATAAATTTCAGGGGTATTGGGCCACGTATTTCCGAGCCTCGAACGGCTTTTTCCAGCACTACTGATCAGCCGACCGATACGGGTTCTCAACTCTTAAACACCAATGGAGCATGCCGACCAGCGGGGTCTCATGCGAAAGGAAGCTGTGAAAACTGGTCCCGCGCCTTTGGGTCTTCCATTTTCGCCGGCTGTAAAGTTTGGAGATCTATTGTTCGTTTCCGGGCAAGGACCAATCGACAAAACCGGGAAAGTAATTCCTGGCGACATCCGAACACAAACAAACGCTACTTTGGAGAATTTCAAGAGAATCATGGAAGCCGCAGGGTCCAGTATGGACTGCGTCCTCCAGACTACAGTCTACCTCAAGGATGTCGCTGATTATTCTGCGATGAACGAGACCTACTCCAGTTTCTTCAATGACCCGAAGCCGGCGAGGACGACTGTCCAGGCGGGCGACCTGCTCTTCGGGATGAAGGTAGAGATTCAGGGCATCGCTTATGTCCCTGATAGACAGAAAAAGTAGCATCAGTAATCCTTCTTAGAGAGGGTCGTCCCTGAAGCACAGCAAACACCAGTTCCTCTATCTCACTACCGAAGGGTGGAAGACCAAGACACCGCATCGAATAGAAATCTGGTACATCCGACACCAAGAGCGATTCTACCTCATCTCACAGTATCGTGACGAGGGTCACTGGGTACAGAACATCAAGAACCATCCGCGAGTCACCTTTGAAGTAGACAGTGACAAGTATGTCGGATTAGGCCGAGTCGTCGATGCCGACGATGAGCCGGAACTGGCCAAGAAGATAACGGAACTCATGGAAGCCAAGTACCAATGGAGCGACGGACTGATCATAGAACTCAGACCGGAACCAGGCACCGAGCAGAAATAACAATGGTGACCAGTGGCGGGGACCAAAGGCTTCGGCTCGGAACCTGCATTCAAGGAGTTTACTCTTATATTGAGCATCCAACTTTGCTTTCTCGAGGAGTGTCGTCGACGGTTTCAAGCCAGCTTTCTGTTGACAAGGTCGTGGAGGTCGTCGAATTTCAAGACCTGAAGGACTTGTCGGATACTGGCGCGGTTGAAGCTCTTGCGAAAGAATTTGGCATTGTATATGTTACCGCGATCACACGGGATGGCTGTTCAGGTTGCATGGAGCAGAAGCCCTTGTTCCGAGAGCTTGCCCAAAAAATGAAAACGGATCTTGGCAAAAGGGTTCATTTCGCGAACGTTCATGTTCGCTATACGGAGGACGATCGGCAAGAGTCTTGGAATAGCAAGAAGGTCTTTCGACACGCCGCGTATCCAACGTATCTTGTTCATGTGAGATCCAAGAACGGCGTCCTAGAAGTCTACAGGGCGATTTATCCCAATATGGAGGAGCTGGAGAAACAGACGCGAGAATCCTTAGACCTTGCGGCATTCTACAAGGATGCAGTCTGGGAGAAGCTAGAAAACGTCTAGCTCGCTGTGGCTTCGAGATCGTAGAGGCCAGCGAGAGCGCCATGTATAGGATGGTTGTCGAACAACCGGAAGAATCCGCCTAGGACGAGGAATAGGCCTCCGAGCTGTAGGCTGAGGACTGCATGCTGGTAGCCGAGTGTCCGGGAACCTAGGAGGAGAGACGAGAGCGTTAGGGTGAGGCCGAGGAAGGCGACTATCTTGGTCTTGAGCATGCGGGCACTACAGCATCAATCACAAGATATGGAATGGAAGATGAAGCTATAATGCTGACCCAACCTTCTCACGGAACAATAGTAAAAACAAGGAACGGAGAAAGCACTTATGCGCCGCCAGGTTACTTGAAACATACCTCCTTTTTCGTTAAGGCGGCCCGCTGTCCTGCGTTGATCCTGGGCGATCCTGTAGGGGTTTGAAAGAGACGATCGGCATCGGCCTAGCACTTTCGCAGTGGTCCGGGGAGACCATTCATGCGTCGTGAGAGCGTTGACACATATCCCCTTTTTCCAGAGTCACCTGCCAGTCCGGTGTAGATTCGGGCGAGTCTGGCGATTCAAGCCCTGGTCTGGGCTTTGATGAGACGAGAAAAATCGCTGCTATATCCGTGAATCCCAAATGATTCCGGGGCGAAATCTTGGGGATGCCGCAGATTCAATATCAGGGTTGATAATGGGCGATTTTCTAATCCGGAAGTTTCCCGTCAACCACTCTTGCGACGCGAGACTCGGTCGCTAAGACCCCCTATTTTCTAGAAACCATTTCCTGTCTGGCACCGATGACAGGCGAGTCCGGGTGATCAGGGCACAATTCTGGTTCGGATGACCTAGCAAAGAAGACGACAATCCCGAACGAATTTCGGGAGAGTTCCATGAGGTGTCCCAGATTCGGGATCAGGGCTGATTCTGAGCGAGTTTTTCCATGCCCTAGGCGACTTCTTGCATTTCTTGTAGAGGGTTCTGTACAATTGCCCTTGGCATGAGAGCGCGTCAAAGAAGGCCTGGGGGGTTTCTACAGGTATGTCTTACCTGAACTTGTCTGGAAACTGTTTGACGATGCCCTTGTAGAGCGCGTCCGCGAGAGTCAGTATCTCAGTGTAAATATCGTCGAAGGCGAAGATTGCGTCCTTCCATTTCTTGCCGAGTACTGCTACAACCTCCTTCTTCGTCAGATCAAGATGTTGCTTCAACAAGTCGGAAACGTCGCGCCTAGGCCAGTTAGGGTTCGCACCGCTTAGGAACTTAGCAATCTCTTCGGCATTATCAGACCATTGCTTGTCTTCTTCCTGGAATTTCTGCTGGTTTCCATTCTTAGCAGCTCCAACTAGCTCAACAGCGATCTTGATGTGCTGTTTCAGTAAGCCAGTGAGCTTGTTTCCGGCATCCTTTCCATAGTACTGGGAGACGGCGTCGCCTATGTGTTCCTGATTCTTGAGCAATCTCTCCGCAGCTGCATCAGCGTTTGACATACTGAGTCCAGCAGCAATGATGTACTCGCGGGTATAGAACACATGGTCAGACCAGAGTTTCCGCATCCCGACTGCAAGCGAATGCTCTTTTTCATTCATCGTGGTCTGCATTTTCAGATCGGTTTCCGAATTTCATAATCCCGCGTATTTAAGCGCGCAACTTACCAGAATCCGAAGTTGTCCGTGCAAGCCCTGCCATGCGTTCTGAGAACCAGAGACCGCTCTTCTATAGACTTAAACCCGACAAGACGCGTTTTATTCCCATAATGTCGAAACCTATTTTGACTATCGAGCTGAAGGCGTTACAGGATCGAGTGAGCGAAGCAACTCAGTTCCTGAAATCAAGGGTCGAGGGGAAAATGAAAACTAAGGGAACGCAGCTTCAGATCGAAGGCGCGAAAACCAAAGAAGTCAAACTACTGCTCCACAAGTTCCTTCACCATCAAGGCCTAAACCATTACAGAGTCCTAAGCCAGAGCGGGGTCCTGGAGGTTACGCCGCCAGAGAAACATGTAGTGCATGAACCGGAACGCGTAGGGTCTCCACCAACGGCACCTCAAACGACCCCATACTATTTCCCGCAAACACCAGTCCTAACCCCGGAGAAAAAGAAGAAGGCCAGACCCAAACACAAGCACGAATAACCCCGGAGCACTAGTCGCCTTTTGCAGGCTCGCCTGCTTTCAAGGGACCCACAATCTCCACGACGTACCCTTCAGGATCTTTGAACCCAGCGGACCGCGTCCCCCAGGGACGGTTCGTCGGAGGATCGTCGAACTTCACACCCCTAGACTTGAGAGAAGAATAGACTTCATCGACATCATTAACCTCCAAATGTACCTCTACCGTTGAACGGGAGAGAGGCGGGGCCTTGGTGAGCCTATGAAACGCTAGCCGCGACCCTTTGGTGTCGAACATGATGAAGTTCTCGTTCTCCTCGGCAACCGGAAGACCGAGAGCATCCTTGTAGAGCTTCTTCACCTGATCGAAATGGACTACCCAAAGTGTCAGGTAAGATAGCTTGCTAAGCCTCATGAAACGAGTCGCAACTTGCCTCGCGAGATTGCGATTATTAGCATATTCGGGAGCTTATCGAGGATTCCAGAACATGACTCTATTAGGAGCGGCGACAGTGGTAGGTGGTATTAGTTTGACAAAATTTATGATGTCGCTTCGCGACGAGAACTATCGCGCCCTAACCGGCGCTGCAATCGACCGAGGGATTTCCGTTCAAGAGCTTCTCCGAGCCGTGATCATACCCGACTGGGTCAAGGAGACCCCTCGAGGAATAGTCTCCAACAACTGGCCTTCTATCAGACCACGTCGCTAGACCAACGCAACGCCGACAACTCGGTTTTCCTCATTACCATCTTATTAGGGACGACTACGAACGAGCCGGGCGAGTAAACATGGCGAAACAAGTAACTTGCGACTGTGGTTTCATGCTACGCACACCATCTGACGATGAACTGGTGAAACATGTCCAACTTCACGCAAAAGACACTCACAGTTTGGATCTCACTCGGGAACAAGCCCTAGCACGGGCCGTCTCAGTAGAGGCAACGATACGAGCCTAAAAGTTCGGGGAACCTCGCCGGAAACCTCCTTCTTTATTTCACGTGTTCAGCTAGCGACCCGACCTCTAAGACATCACGTTAGCCAGAAGATCTTGGACTTGGCCCCAGTTTCTAAGTTGGTTCTAGACCCGGTCAGGGAACGATTTTCTTATCAGCGAGAATCTGCAGACTTGATTGAGGGCTAAGGGCGTGGCAAATGGTGAATCGTTTCTCGGCGGATTCGCGAGCGGATTTCTCGCGAGAGGCCTCACCCATATCGGATATGGAATTTACTTTACAACTAGCAGACTGATCGGCGTAGACCTAGGCGCGAACGGCGGTGGTGCCTTGGGAGGCACAATGGCCGGCTTCATCCATGGCGAGCTCATGCCACAGCTCTCTCCGGAAGAGAGCGCCAAGACCATAACGGATCTCGAACGGATGAAAGAGTTCGAGATGGAAAAGGAACAGATAAGCCGAATAGAATTTAAGAAACCGGGAATGTTCGGAACTGGCCATATCGTAATCACACCGAAAGAAGGGAAGCCGGAGAAGATTATTCTGCGGCACCGGATAGCCTACGATAGGCTGATGACTCTCACGAAGGCCTTCAGTCCTGAACTACCTCGCTCGTTTTAGGAGACTTGTTCCAGCAACGGGATGGTCAGCAACTGCTAGTAAGTCTTAAAACTGCGCCATCTTGCTCGTTGAAATCAATAGGCGCGTGAGTGGTGCCTTCCACCCGTTGCGCCATACAAACCCCGGAGTAGGGAGGCAAATGAGAAGAGAAACCAACGATAGAGTTACGGTATCCCGTTCTAGAAACCTCGCTCTAGCAGCCCTCTTTGGAGCACTCTATGCAGCACTGGTCATCGGATTCGCTCCAATCAGCAATCTCCCAATACAGGTGAGGGTAGCTGATGCTCTCATGCCTCTCACCATCCTCTTCGGATGGCCAGCGATCCTCGGGCTGGGAATTGGAACGGTGGTTGGTAATTCCGCCGCCGATTCGTTAACCGGTTTCCCATCAGCTTCGATCGGATTAGACATTGTGGGCGGAAGTCTTGTCAATCTTCTTGCCGGATTCTTGGCATGGAAGATTGGCCAAAGAAGTTGGAGGATACGGAACTGGAACGCGAGCTGGTTTATCGCGACACTTGTTGAAACTGCCCTGATATCGGTGGTAGTGGGTGGCTACCTGAGCGTAGTTTTCTCCATTCCATTGGGCCTTTCGATCTTGGGAATCCTCGTGGGAGAGATTATCGCGATAAATATCGGTGGCTTCGTGCTTCTCAACATCATTGGAACATCTGGGGGCTTAGACCTTCTCAGATCGTGGGGTCTGCAAATTTACGGAACTGATCGGGACCACTAGATTTTCAGGCGAGTTTTACCTGCTTACCTTCCGCAGGTTTTAGATCAGATAACTTAACTCCGACCAACCTCATCTTCCGTCGGTCTTTCTCGAACTCTCTGAAAAGCAACTTCACATATTCCCGGATGACTCCCAAGTCATCTACATATCCAGTATGAGTTTTTTCCCGAGTAAACGTTACGAACCCTTCGAACCGGACCTTGATCCCAACAGTCCGATACCACAAACCTTCACCCAAGAGTCTGTCGTGAACCTCGTGACTCAGAGACTCTAACGCGTCACGAACCATAGTCTTGTTCTGAATATCTCTCTCAAAAGTTTGCTCAACACTAATCGATTTCCGCAGACCCCTTTCTTCCACCGGTGTCTCCTCGATTCCGTTCGCTATGGCCCAGAGCCATACACCGCCTTTTCCAAACCAGTCTGTGAGCTTCTTCGCCTCTACCTCGCGCAATTGACCTACAGTTTCAATCCCCTTTTCATGGAGAAATTCAGTTGTCTTCTTGCCCACGCCGCTGATCCTGTTGACTGGTAGCGGTTCTAGAAATTTGTCGACCTCTTCTGGCTGAACGGCCGTGAGCCCGTCCGGCTTCTGCATGTCCGAGGCCATCTTCGAAATGGACTTGCTTGGAGATATCCCGACACTGACGGTGAGACCTTCTCGTTCTTTCAAGGCCTCTTTGAGTTTGGAAGCCAGAAGTTTCGCGTCATCGTAGGTCTTGCATTTCTTGCTGACATCCATGTAGGCTTCGTCGATGCTTGTCTGTTCGAAAATATCCGCAAAATCCCGCATGATATTCATCACTCTCTCCGAGGTTTCGCCATAGAGTTCGAAGTCGGGCGGGACATAGATTCCTTGAGGGCATAGCTTCCAGGCCATGCTGATCGGCATACCGGATCGAACCCCAAACTTTCGGGCCTCGTAGGAACAAGAGGTTACGACGCCGCGGCCCTTGCCATTTTTTGGATCTGCGCCCACGATCAATGGCTTACCCTTCAACGAAGGGTCCCGATGGATCTCGCAAGACGGATAGAAAGCGTCCAGATCACAGTGAAGAATTATTCTGGACCTTGAGCTCGTCGACATTTTCTAGCTTTCGAAGTTATAGGCAAAACCCGGGTGTCTCGTTGGCTCCAACAAGCCAGATTCCGAATCCACTTTGAGTCCAAAATCTTCGAGGACCTTCGCCCCCAAAATGGGAAGGGCACCGGCGTAGGTCGTGGCTAGAGTTACGCTCTCGCGGCCATGAGCTGCGATTATGACCGAGTATATTGGAGCCTCAACATTGCTACCATCTTCCAGTTCCAACCGCGCCTTAAGGGACTCTGAAGAAGCACCGACCTCGAACAGGATTTCAGCGGGGAGAGTTGTGAAGAAGACTGATGGATCAATCAAGACTCTTGAGATATCCTTCCGGCCTTTCTCGCCTTTGATTGAAGCCACCGTGAAAGCCGCGGACATAACTCTAACCGCGAAATGGTAATGGTTGTCCTGCCAGATAAGCTTCAGAGCAGGCCGTTCTCGGGAACGGTCAATTCGTGTTTCTGTTCTACAAATCTGAGATTGGGCCCGGTTATCTCACAATGGTCGTGCCAACATAAGCGTAGGTTTCGGCGATGCCCATTTCCTGCAGCGTTGAGTGACGACAGTAGCCGTCAACAAGGAGGTTGTCTTCCCTCAACAGAACTACCGGCCAGATAACTACTCCACGCGCCTCCAACGCCTTTCGCAGCTCCAATCGACGCTCTGTCAGTCGCTCCGCGAACTTTCGACCAGTCTTGACGTCAGAAGAGTTCAGGATCAGAGGATTCAGTCGCACATCGTTGATGCTGACAACTTCCAGCCTCCACTTCCGTTTTGGCAGCGAGTTAAGCAAGAGGTCGTCACGTGGGTCCCGCCCCATGCTCTCCAGATCTGCTTCGAGTTCCCTCCGGACCTCCGTGTTGATGAGGTCATGGATATCATCTGAATCCTCAAACACCCGATACTCGATGCTTCGAAGTCGACGCACCGTCGTCAGGTTCTCCGTTGTAGGACGAACTATCATAGTGTCGAGGCGCCTTCGACAGGCGAACAGTCGGCCATTGTCGCATCTCCAACTGCTCCGGTCCCACTCTTAAGACTCGCTCCTCAGACAAACTACGCGATCGCGTAGCCTAGAGACGGTTTCGGTCGTCTCAACAAGAAATTGACCATTAACCCTTTTACAGTAGCCGGCGGTCGAAGGTTCTGTCGTGCAAGTTCTCGAGAACCGGCCCATCCAGGTCTATTCGAAGAAGATCGAGGATGAATACAATCGGCAGTACCTAATCGCGTCAGAGGCCCGGTCCAAAGGACTCGACCCCTCATGGAAGGTCGAATCACAGACAACCTATGATCTTGCTGAGCGTGTAGAGAAATCAGTCGGGCCAACCGGAGTCGCCGCTCGAATCCGAGAATTGAGCAAACTAATCTCCCGTGAAGAAACCGCGCTCAAGATTAGCGAAGACATCGTTCTAGGCCACTTCGGAAGCCTTGAACCTGAAGACGCCGCCGAACAAGCAATTCGTACAGCGCTAGCGGTGTTAGATGAAGCTGTGACGGTGGCCCCAATACAAGGAATCCACGACGTCAAGATCCGAACAAACGTGGATGGATCAAAGCACCTAGCCGTCTACTTTGCAGGCCCAATGCGGGCGGCCGGCGGGACGGAGATGGGCTTGACCATGATCGTCGCCGACTACGTACGTCGACAACTGAACATTCCACCTTATCATGCCTCAGAACAGGAAGCAATGAGATTCGTCGAAGAACTACGTTTGTACGAGCGATCTATCGCCCGTTTCCAGTATCGGAACCCCGATAGCGTGCTCAAAGACGCGATCATGCGTCTAACCGTCGAGCCAAACGGAGTGGAAACAGACCCCGTCGAGGTGACAGTCAACCGGAACCTTATGAGGATAGAGACAAACAGGGTCAGAGGCGGAACACTGCGAGTGGTAAATGATGGGCTACTTGGAAGATCAACCAAAGTTCTGAAGATCGTTGAGAAGCTAGGCTTGGAAGGCTGGGGATGGCTGGCCATGATGAAAACCTCGTCTTCAGAAGGAGAAGAGGCGAAAGAATTCATGTTCATGGAAGATGTCGTCGGGGGGCGCCCGATCTTCGCCTTCCCCGGTGCAGCAGGAGGATTCAGAATCCGGTATGGCCGTTCGCGAAACACTGGAATGGCATCCGTTGGAGTTCACCCAGCTACAATGGAAGTTCTCGGGGGCTTTCTGGCCGTAGGGGTCCAGATGAGACTGGAAAGGCCTGGGAAGGCAGGCATAGTCAACGCGGTCGATAGCATCGAGCCTCCCATCGTGAAGCTCATCGATGGATCAGTGATGAGGATAGAGTCACCTCAAGAGGCAAAAGCGCTACGGGACAAAATCCAGAAGATACTATTCATTGGCGATCTAATGGTCGGATACGGTGAGTTTCTTGAGAACAATCGGGCCCTGGTCCCATCAGGATTTGTCGAGTCCTGGTGGGCGCAATTACTGGAAGAGAAGCTACGCGACCCGAAAACCGGCAACGAAGCACAACCGCTGAATGTCTCAACTGAACGAATACATGAATTCGCGAAGAACCCGTTCTCCGCCAGACCGCGCGCCAGCGAAGCAATCGGATTGTCCCAGAGTCTCGGGATTCCTCTGCACCCGGTGTACACGCACTTCTGGAGCCAAGTTACAGTCGAGGACATACATTATCTCCGAGAGAAACTCATCCATTACCTCGACGAGTCATGCGTCCTGCCTTATGACGAAAAGCTGAAGGATATTCTCGAACAGGCTCGAATGCCACACAAGATGGTCGCTGGTGCAATCCAGCTAGGAGATGATGATGCCTTAGTTCTCCGGGCGATTCTGAAGCTTGACACTCCCGGAGCACAGGTCATGGGAGACAGCTCGCTAGAAGTGCTGAGCCTACTTGCGGGATTTCCGATAAAGAACAAGGCGCCTATCTTCGTCGGGGCCCGCATGGGACGTCCTGAAAAGGCCAAGGAGAGAATCATGACTCCGCGCGTCCACGGGCTATTTCCAACTGGCCAGGCTGGCGGCCCACGTCGCGATGTGATAGAGGCATCGAAGAAATCAGTCGTAACCTTGGAATTAGTTGACCGAGTATGCCCGAAGTGTGGTCGGTGGGAATCGAAGCTCAGATGTCCTGCTTGCGGACAGGAGACGCGGATGAGCGTAACCTGTTCAAAGTGCGGCCAAGCATCACACAATTCGTCATCCACTTGCAACGGATCGCTCGTCGCATACCGAAGCATCAACGTAAACCTAGTCGAAATGCTGGAAGAAGCTGTCGGGAGGCTGAGACTGGGAAAAATCGAAGGGATGGTGAAGGGAGTAAAGGGCTTGATCAACAAGACCCGAATGCCCGAGCCCTTAGAGAAGGCATTGTTACGCGCTAAATCAGATGTGTCCGTGTTCAAAGATGGAACCCTGCGGTTTGACGCGTCGAACGCTATACTAACCCAGTTCAGACCGGGGGAAATTGGGCTGAGCCTGGAGAAAGCCCGTGAGATCGGGTACACAATTGACATGGACGGTCACGAGCTCTCAAACCCGAGACAGTTGTGCGCTATGGAAATACAAGACCTCGTCGTTTCGGAGGCTTGCGGCGAATATTTGTTGAAAGTGTCCCGGTTCCTAGACGATCTCCTCACGTCGTACTATGGACTTGACAAGCTCTACAAGGCGTCGAAAAAAGAGGACCTAATCGGACACTTGGTCGTCGGGTTATCACCTCATACATCTGTCGGCGCAGTGGGAAGAATCATCGGATTCACCAAAGCAAGCGTTTGTTATGCCCACCCACTTTACCATGCTGCGAAACGGCGAGACTGCGATGGAGACGAGGACTCCGTATCCCTTTTGCTTGATGTCCTACTGAACTTCTCCAGGGAATACCTCCCAGACAGGATAGGGGGATTAATGGACGCCCCGCTACTCCTCGCGCCCCTACTAAATGCGACCGAGGTAGCACGACAAGCTTTCAACATTGAAACAATCACCTCTTTCCCCATTGCTTTCTACGAGAAAACGCTAGTCGGAGCTAGCCCCAAGGAGGTCGAGGATCTTGTCCCAACCCTAAACAACGCTCGAGAATCCTTGTCGGGCAACTGGAACATCGGGTTTACCCACCCGACAGAAGATCTAGACCGAGCACGATTAACCAGCGCCTACAAGGAACTACCGACGATGCTGGACAAAGTCAAGGAGCAACTGGATCTCGCCGACAAGATCGTGGCCGTGAAAGGAGAAGAAGTAGCTAGAAAAGTTCTAGGAACCCATATTCTTCGAGATTTGGTGGGGAACCTGCGAACGTTCACGTCGCAGCGATCGCGATGCTCAAAGTGTAACTGGAAACCCCGCCGGGCACCTTTGAAAGGAGTCTGCGTGAAATGTGGTGGCAAGTTGGGACCTACAGTTTTCAAGGCAGGTGTCGAGAAATACCTCCAAGTCGCCTTTGACATGGTCAAACGGTACAACGTCGGTGAATACTACCGACAGAGACTTGACTTGATCAAGGTTGAACTGGACCAGACGTTCAGACCCATTGAGGAAGACAGGACGCAGACAAAGCTCTTGGTGGGAGATTTCGCCTAGAAAAGGGCTGTAAGCGTGACACCGCCGTACCATCCACGAGCGTACATTTCCGGAATGAGAAACGTCAACCGAGGACTGGCGTCCAGATCAAAGATCATTGATGCCATGGAGAAGGGAAGGACCAGAATCAATGAGATTAGCGAGAAGACGGGTCTTACTGAAAGCTGTGTTAGTCATCACTTGAGACTGCTTCTGAGACAGAGGGTTGTTTCCTCGGCCGTTGTCGGGCGGGGCAACAGGTGGAGCCTGACAAAGTACGGCCAAGAAAAACTAGGCTGACGCACGCCTACGGCGTTGGCCTACAAAAAGGGGGAAGGTTGAATGGGTCGAGTCTCGGCGTCTAATCGTCGCCTTGGTCGTTCTCGTTCTCGCTCTCGTGTACTAGCTGACCCCTAATCTCACCATTCGTGTTGGCTGTGGTGTGGACGTTGACGTAGGTGTTGCCTGCGAGGAGGGCTTTGACAAAGTCGTCCCAGCTTGTTATCAATGGGCTGGCTTTAGTGTTGAGGTCGGCGGCGGTCCGGGTTCCTTCAGCTAAGGTCTTGCAACCGTGTGGCGAGGAGAAGAGGGGTTGGTTGGTGAAGAATGGAATGATGACCTTCCCATTTGTCCCTGCGGCCCCTACGTGGATGTGCGAAGCCGTAACGTTGACGATGTCGCAGACTATAACACGGAACGATATTGCAGTGCCATTGTCAATGAGCCTTACTGTTGCCATTCCAAATGCATCGGTGCTTACAGGTGGAACCTGTTGGCTCCCAGTGAGAGCGATTCGGAAGGTGACCACATGGATCTCGTTGTGCTCGTCGGACGTTTCATGTCCTTGATGTTCAGCAAGAGCCGGAGCAACTTGGACCGTGGCTATGAAGATCGCTAGAGATACAAGAAGAACGAACGATAATGGTTTTTTCAAACTAAAACCTCCGTAGCTCCCGTATCTTCCCGCATCAGGATATATGATTTTTTCCAAGAAAAGAAAGTCTGGGATAGACTAGGATATAAAGGGCTATTCATAGCTTCCTGCGAAGCTACGATCCCGATATGGATGGTGGGTCTCTTACTGAGCTGAGGCTGTCGAAGCGGCTCCCTTCCGGAGTTTCACGGTGACAGAGACGGCTCGGTCGTCCGCATTCTCCACGACGAAGAACCACTTCCCCTTCGAGGGCGCAGTAAATTCAAGTGTCGTTTTTTCAACGCCTTCCTCGCCGGTCTCACTCCAGAATTCCTCGCCCTGATCTAGATTCTCGAGATTGTCCTCGTCGAGGAGGTAGACGTTGACAAGGCCGGTTGCTGTGACTTCGCCTGAAAAATCCTTCCCAGCGTCCAGTTCTACATCATACTCCGTATAGTCGCCCTTAGCAATCGTCGGGTTGAAGTCGGGACCCAGTTTGGCGGCAGGTGGTCTTGGTGGGGGTGCGACCTTTGGCAACCCAGGTTCCGGAGTGGAAATTGTAGGAGCTGTGAGCTTAGGGCTAGCCTGTGGTCCGATACTCCTCGCTGGGTCTGGTTTGGGTGGCGTCCTTTGATCAGTTCTTGCGGATGACGAATGGCTTGGAGGAGATTGTTTCTCTGCAGTTCGATGTTGTGGAACCTTCGCCTCAGTTAGAGAGTGATGCGTTGTCGCAGGAATCTTGGGGGGAAGATGCGATGTCATAGGCCCCCTAGGCGGGTTGATATTAGCCAGCAAGGGGAGCACAAGTGAGACGAGAATCAGAACTCCCGCGACAGGCCACGATATTGCCTGAACAAAGGCCACAATTGTCACGACTATCGCGACTATGTTGCCGAGGAGTAGCAGGGGTCTAGAGCCCATGTTCTTTACCAGAATGACCTGAGGTGTCTCGGCCAGTTCAAAATGGATTTGTAACCAGGAAAGCTCGAGGGCGGAGGTGCGGGATTCTTCTATCTCGGCAATTCTTCGAGTCGAGTTCCTTACTCTGTACTTTCGCTTCAGCGGGACAAGGGCCCTAATCTCGTAGCTTCGTCTTCGCTTGCTTTAGCGTCCAGGCCCGTGCGAAATATGATAGAGCAATAGCTGGAAGCAGAACCAAGCCGACAAGCATTAACAGGGAACTGAGCGTAATCTCGCTGGTAGCCCCAGTGGGCTGTTTGTTCATCGTACCGGGTTGGTATGATTGGGTTGACGAAGTGGTCACCCTAGGATTGGAGCCAGAAGTTGTCGCAGTCTGAGTTGACGGGGCGAGAACCCCCGGCAAAATGACCAGCCCAAGACCGATCAGCACGCCCAGCGTCAGACCTAATCCAGCTCTCGTTCGTCTCCCGAGTCCGAATCTCAAGCCCTCTGCTCCCCTTGTTCCATGATACTCATGGGCCTAGGCCCCGCATAATCCCAAAGGTTAGAACAGTCCGATCCGTTATCAGAACGGCCTCGACCTCCACGCCCGCAAGGTCTCGCTCCACGAGACAACAACTGCCGAGACGCCAAGAACGAATGCCATGATATTGTGTGTGGAAAAATCTGGCGGGTAGATGATAGGGTATAGTGCGAGCATGACCGTGAACATGGTTGAGTAGAACAAGTATCGTGGAAGCATGAATCCCAAGACCCCGACAAAGTTCTGCAAAACCCCGACCTTCACTAGCTCGATCAGATGATATTCGCCGGTCGAGTCCTTCTCTAGCAGTCCCAGATCCTTCAGTTTCTCCAGATGATGCAAGGCAACACTAGGGCTGCTCAAACCTAATGCTCTCTGAACCGGTCTAACACCGACAACCTGTTTCTTTGACCCGAGGATATGCCAGTAGACGCGCAAAGTCACTCCTTTCAGCTCGGATTCGATAACCCTCTCCCGTTCTTCCGTCATGAATCCTCGATCCTCTAGAGCATGAGGGAAATCCTTTGGTTCAATACAAGCTTACCCGTGCAACGTGAGGTGTTCGGGTTTCCGAACACCATGTTCTAAACACTGGGATTAAGCCCACGCCCCGCCCTACCATATGACGAACAAGAATGATACTCCGCAAAGCAACAACGGCATACCTACTCATCCTCACAAGTCTCACACTCATCCCAGTCTCCGTCTACCTCACAACCCCGACAGCCCATGCGATGATCCCGTTCACTTCATACCAAGACCTGCAAGAATTCGTTCACACGAGTAGCTGCGCTAGCCCAACCCCCAGCCTCTACAGCCGAGGCGGGCTCACCACCAGTCCTACACCGGCAGGCCTCGCCACCGCCCAATCGAACAGCGGTTCAAGCCAGAGTCCGGCTCACTCTGAGACTAACCAGCAGGTGTCAGGCGTTGACGAGCTTGACACGGTTAAGAACGATGGCCAGTACATCTACACGATAACAAGCAACACGGTCGCGATCGTCCAAGCTTACCCCACAACGAACGCCGTTCTCGTTTCCAAAGTCACGGTTAACGGGACTTTGCAAGGAATCTTCATCGTTGAGAACAGACTTGTCGTTGTAAGCCAAGAACCACGATACCCCTATGCGTACTACGGTGGAGGCGCGAAGCTTCCTACATTAGGCACTGGTATCGCTCAACCTAGCGGCTTTGCAACGATCTACCCTATTGGATTCTCAGGGACCACTTCGCTGTTCGTCTTCGACATAAGCAACCATGCCAGCCCGGTGCTTACGACCAGGGTTGAAGTAAACGGAACCTTAGCCGGTGCCCGTCTAATTGGAAACTACGTCTATCTTGTCGCTACACAGCCAGTCTTCTGCTACGGCGAGATCTTGCTCCCGGAGCAGATTATCAATGGTCAAGTGGTAAGGGCCACGCCTGTGCAAGTCTATCACTCCGACATTATCGACCAAGGCTACAGCTTCACCACCATCGTTGGGTTTGATGCGACGCAAAGCAGTCCCAGTACTACTGCAAAGATCTACCTGATCGGAACGACTAGCACGATCTACGTTTCACTCCACGACATCTATCTCACACAGCCGGTATGGAGCCAGAGCCAGCAGACAATTGTACACCGTATCAGCATCGACGGTCTCGCAATCACCTACATTTCTACAGGCGCAGTACCCGGACACGTCTTGAACCAGTTCTCCATGGACGAATACAACGGATATCTGCGCATCGCAACAACCAACTGTTGCAGCCAGAGCGGCGGTCCCGTGCCACTCGCATACGCGCCAGTCAGTCAGCAAGAGACAAACGTGTATGTTCTCGACAAAGGCCTCCACACCACTGGAAGACTCGAGGGACTCTCGCCGGGCGAACAGATCTATTCCGCCCGGTTCATGGGCGACAAAGCGTACCTTGTCACCTACAAACGAACAGACCCGCTCTTTGTCATTGGCCTCCAAGACCCCGCGAAGCCCATGGTGCTCGGCCAGCTCAACGTGACAGGCGTCTCCGACTATTTGCAACCATACGACGAGACACATCTCATCGGAATCGGACAGTTAGGCACGGACGTCGCGTGGGAGAACGCGGTCCGGTTCACAGGTCTCAAGATCAGCCTCTTCAATGTCACAGACCCCAAACAGCCACTTGAGACAAGTCGATACCTGATCGGTGGTCCCGGAACCAGCTCGCCTGCAATAACCGACCACAAAGCAGTCCTCTTTGACAAGACACTCAACCTCCTCGTCATCCCAGTCGAGATAACCGCACAACCACAGAACGCCACGTACTGGTACTCTTACCAACCTATCTGGCAAGGAGCCTACGTCTTCAACATCACACCCGACAAAGGCTTCGTCTTCAGGGGCGGAATAACACAACTGCAAAACGGCCAACTACCCACATGGCAGGACAACAACCTCTTCATCACCAGAACACTCTACATTGGAAACGTGCTATACACCATCTCAAACAACATGGTGCAAATGAGCAGCCTCACAGACCTGTCGGAACTAGGCTCAGTCAGCCTATAGCATAACGACCAAAAAACCCCTCCAGTTTTTCTTTTTCCTCTCTTAGCCAGCGACGGGTCTCCAAATGCCAGTCTGGGGATCGCGGGTTCGAAAATCGAGAGTTCTGAGTTGTTAGATGTTCCAGCTTCGTTTCAGGGTAGGCTTGATCCGGATGTAAGTCCCAGGACCCATGTATCCCGTGTGCTTGACGATGTCCGCTTTTCCTTGTATCTTGATTCCACGCGGGGCCCAGGGTTTCATCGTCTTGAGATCATCGACAACGAACGAGGCTCGAGGATTCTCAAGCACATTCTTGTACTTCATCGTGTTAGTGACGTCCCGGCCGCTCACGTAAATGTAGTCACCGTCAGTATCGAAGCTGACCGCGGCGACATCAGGCCTTCCGGACTTGGATGCAGTCCCGATCCTAGCCAGCGGCTGAGTTTTCAGATAGGCCAATTCTTTCTCGGAGAACAATCGCTCACGTCTCTTTCAGAGACTCTCATCTACGAACTATATAGCGTATCCCGGCGTATGCCCCGCAGACAAGTGTCGCTCGATGAGCTCATTAGCTCCGCTAATTGGCGATAGAAAAAGGAGGTAAGGAAGTGTGCTTAGAGTTCGCTGACCAGTGGAACGTTTCTCTTCGGCACGAGTCCTCGGCCCCTTACCCGGAAAGGTGGTGGGCCGCTAAACGGCAAGGTCTTTAGGAACTGTGGCTTCTGCCGTGCCTGTGTGACAGCTTCGAAACCTGAGGCGAGCTTGATGAGTGTGGACTCGCTGAATGCTGTGCTCATGAACGATATGCCAACTGGAACGCCGAAGGTCATGCCCGCCGGAACGTTGATGATTGGATAGCCCACTATGGCGGCCGGCGAGGAGGTTCCGAAGACGAAGTGGTCGCTGTTGATCAGGTCGGTGGGCCAAGGTGGGTTATCGGTCCCGGCGATTAGTGCGTCGAGGTTGTTGTCGTTCAGCAGCTTGTCTATTCCCTCTGTCGCTCCGATTTTCTGGTCAATGGCGAGCGAGTCGTTGTATGATAAGCCGAGGGGTTGTGTGGCGTTCGGGTCCGAGCTGAACGTGTTGGCGAGGTCGAATATTTCTTGTGCGAAGAAGGGCATCTCTTGGTCGGCGTGGGCGTTGTTGAAATCGATAAGGGCTTGGAGCGTTGGGCTGGCGATCGGTACGCCGGTTCGGGTCTTGAGATAGTTTGCTATGTCGATCTTGAAATCGAAGAGGAGCACGGTGAACTCTGCTGTTCCACTATTGATGTCGGCGAGATGTGGGAAGGACACGGGGTCTACCAGAGTCGCCCCCGCGTTTTGAATTGTAGTAACTGCTGAATCAAAGATGGCATCGGCGTGGGGGCTGGATCCTTCAAAGTCTCGAACAACGCCAATTCTGGCGGCCTTGAGGCCCTTGGGGTTCAGGAAGGCTCTATAGTCGGCTGGCAGAGTCGGCCTCGGTTGGCCGAGCTTGCCTAGCGGGCTAGTGCTGGTAGCAGGATCGCGAGGGTCAGGGGTTCTCTGTACGATAGCTGTCAATACGGTTGCTGCGTCTGCAACGGTTCGAGCGTGGGGGCCAACCGTGTCCTGTGTGTGAGAGATGGGAATGACGCCGGCTCGGCTAACAAGGCCGACAGTTGGTTTGATACCTACGACTCCGTTAGCGTTCGCCGGGCAAACGATGCTGCCATCAGTCTCGGTACCTATGGAAACCGTGGTCAAGTTTCCAGAAGTTGCTGCTCCGGACCCCGAGCTGGAGCCGCATGGGTTGCGGTCGATTGCGTAGGGGTTGTTACACTGGCCGCCGCGTCCAGACCAGCCGCTGGAGGAGAAGAACGAGCGGAAGTTGGCCCATTCGCTCAAATTGGTTTTGCCTAAGATTATTGCACCAGCGGCACGAAGATGTGCGGCGACAGTTGAATCCTGAAGTGCCGGGGTCCCAACCAGGGCTATGGAGCCTGCTGCAGTTTGCATTTGGTCGTGAGTGTCGACGTTATCCTTCAAGAGGATAGGTATCCCGTGGAGTATCCCAGCGAAGGGAGTGGCTTGTGCATCGAGCTGATGGGCGATTGTCAAAGCGTCCGGGTTCACCTGAAGAAGTGAGTTGAGCCTTGGCCCGCTCTGGTCGAGAGCTCCAATCCGATTGACGTACATGTTCAGGACAGCGGTTGCCGTTAACGTTCCAGCTGTATATTGTGACTCAAGCTGTGCTATTGTAACCTCCTCGATGCCCGGGCTTGGCGGGCTCTGAGGTATCAGAGTCGGTGCTGTTGGCTGTGAGGGGAGGTACGGGATTTTCTCCATTAAGCGGCTGGCTCCAGCAGCTACAGCGGCCACACCTGCACCGTACTTGAGGAAGTCTCGCCTTGAAACCTTCCTATTCGTCGCTGTCT
>Ga0209761_1000363_pt1 | contig 27121 bp, 23 predicted proteins | sample GraSoi013_1_40cm_4_FD_185818 | JGI IMG/M metagenome (GOLD analysis project Ga0209761, IMG submission 185818) | Grasslands soil microbial communities from the Angelo Coastal Reserve, California, USA - Sample 09_25_2013_1_40cm (SPAdes) (version 2) | ecosystem: Environmental > Terrestrial > Soil >... | reverse complement strand
TGCCGATGCCTCCGGTCACGGTCCGGAAGAGCCGGCCGTTCTTGTAGGCGCGATCCAGCAGGAAGGCGAGGGCCTTGTCGGCCATCTCCAAGTAAGCCGGGCTGCCGAGCGTTTGGTACGCGTCCAGGACGCCCGAGATCATCAGGCCGTTCCAGCTCGTGAGGATCTTCTCATCGCGCAGGGGCTTCACCCGGCGCTCGCGCACTTCCAGCAGCTTGCGGCGCGCCTCGGCGATGACCTTCTCCGCGTCCGGCAGCTCTTTGACCTCGATCCGGCCGTTGGCGTGGATCAGGTTGGGGATGTTCTTGTCTTCGAAGTTGCCGTGGTCTGTGATGTCATAGACGCGGCAGAAGATCTCGCCTAGATCGGACCCCAGGACAGCCTTGATCTCCGCCTGTTCCCAGACAAAATACTTGCCCTCGTGCCCTTCGCTGTCGGCGTCCTGCGCCGTATAGAACCCGCCGTCCGGATGGACCATCTCGCGGCGGATGTACGCGAGCGTATCCTCGACGACTTGCTTGAAGCGTGGCTCACGGCTCAGCCGCCAGCCATCCAGGAAGAGCCGGACGAGCTGTGCGTTGTCATAGAGCATCTTCTCGAAATGCGGCACCAGCCACTGGCCGTCCGTCGAGTAGCGGTGAAAGCCGCCGCCGATGTGGTCGTAGATGCCGCCGGCCCCCATCTTCCAGAGTGAATGGAGCGTCATGTCGAGGGGCGGGGGGTCCTTCGTGCGGGCGAACTGGCGGAGCAGCACGTGAAAAGGCGGGGGTGTGGGGAACTTGGGCGCATCGCCGAACCCGCCGTGGACCGGCTCATAGTATGCGCTGAGGTCCTTGACGGCGCCATCGAGGAGCTCTTCGGTGAGCGGATCGGTGGACGGCTGCGGGGAGCTGATGTGCTGCAGGCCGGCCTTGACCTTGTGGACGTTCTGCTGGACCTGCTCGCGCTCCTTCTTGTAGGCCTCGGCTACGCCCAGGAGCACCTCGGGAAATCCCGGCATGCCGTAGCGTGGCGTTGGGGGGAAATAGGTCCCTCCCCAGAACGGTTCTTGATCGGGCGTCAGAAAGACCGTCAGCGGCCAGCCGCCGCCCCGCCGCATGAAGGCCTGCGCCGATTTCTGGTAGATGTCGTCGAGGTCCGGGCGCTCTTCGCGGTCCACTTTGATGTTGATGAAATGCTCGTTCATGATCTTCGCGATGTCCGGGTTCTCGAACGACTCACGCTCCATCACGTGGCACCAGTGGCAGGCGGAGTAGCCGATCGACAGCAAGATCGGTTTATTTTCGGCCTTGGCGCGGGCCAGAGCCTCCTCGCCCCAGGGATACCAGTCCACCGGGTTGTGGGCGTGTTGCAGAAGATAGGGGCTGGTCTCCTGGAGCAGCCGGTTCCTGTACTTCGGCGTGTCGCTCATGCCTGCATCGTACATGGTTAGCCGCTGATTTCGCAATCTGCTTGCGGGTCCTGTCATCGAGTCACCGGAGCACCCGTTGCTCTTTGAGCGGGTCCTGCCCCCGCATAGCCCAGCGCAGCTGGGCGTTTCGCCGTCGAGGCCCCGCAGACCCGGCTGTACGCCCCGCGCTGCATCTGGGCACCCATGCGGTGTCACCCGCTCGATTGCAACGGGTGGCTTCGGCGTTGCAGCCCCGCAGACTCGCCTGTAGGCGCTCTGGCTCATCGGGGCGCCCCGCTCGGCACCACCCACTCCAACTGCAACGGCTATGCTATAGTTCTTATCCTGTGAGGGATTACTACAAGGTACTTGGCGTTGAGCAGGACGCCGCAACGGAGGAGATCAAGCGCGTCTACCGCAAGCTGGCGAAGGAGAACCACCCTGATCTCCATCCCGGCGACAAGAAGGCGGAGTCCCGTTTCAAGGAGGTCAGCGAGGCCTACGGGGTCCTGGGAGATCCGCAAGCGAAGGAGGAGTATGACCGGCTCCGCTTCGGCGGCCATCCGACGTACGGAGTCCGGGAAAAGCCGATCAACGTCGAGATCTTCGTCAGCCAGGCGATGGAGAAGCTCTACGAGGGCGGTCACGAAGAGATCCAGGGCTACCTCCTGAGGAACATTCCGAAGCTGCGGGAGGAGGTCGAGATCATTCGCACGATCACGAAGTCGAAGATCGGCTATGACGCGTTCAAGCCCAAGATTGTGGAGGAGCACGCCCGCAAAGCCTTTGCCGGCTGGATCGACGAGGACATGATCGTCCGGCGCAGCAAGATCATCCACGTGGCGCTGTTCAACCTGCTCAACCAGGGCGCGGCCGACCGCAAGCGGGAGCAGGAGGTGGACAAGCTGAAGAAGCGGCTGGAGAACGCCTGGGAGGACGGGCAGGTGGCGGGCTATCGCGACGCGCTCGAGATGTTCTACCAGCGCAACAAGTAGCGGACAAGGTGGGGCGGGGCAGCGACCGCTGCCCCGCTTGCGAAGAGGTGAGTGCCTACCGACTCCGGCCGCCGCCGCCCGCGCGATTCTCGCGCCCCTCGCGCCGATCTTGGCGGGCGTCCTGGCGATCGTGACGCAGTTCCTGGCGGTCGTGGCGTAACTCCCGTCTGTCTTCATGGACCTTTCGCTCGTCTTGGCGGATTTCCTGGCGATCTTTCGCGATTTCTTCCTTGCTCGCGCCTGAGCGAATATCCTGGCGCAGTTCCTGACGGTCCTTCTGCAACTCCTTGGCATCCCCCTCCAGCTTCCGGCGATCGTTCATGATCTCCTTTCGGTCTTCCCGGATCTCCCGACGATCCCCCTGAAGCTCCTTGCGGTCTTGCCGGATATCCTTACGGTCTTGGCGAATATCCTGCGTGTCCTTGCGAATGTCTCCTTGTGCGGGCGGGGTCGTGCTCGGCGTGGTCGTTGTTTGCTGCGCCTGGCTGATCCCGCTGCCCAGCAGGGTCAGCCCCAGCAAGGCCGCCCCGCCCGCTGTCCACATTTGTCTTCCCATCGCATCCTCCTTGTTTAGTTGTGGAGTCACCTAGCTCTCATCTGCCGTTGTCACGGCAAGAAGAAGTCAAAAGGTAGAAGGTGATTGAGCAAGTTGGATGCCATGGGGAGTACAAGCGCGGTGCGCACCTGGCGGGGTCAGCAAAACATGGAATTGCAGAGGCGGGTTGTATGAAACCCTGACAAATTTGCTGCCTGATGAAGGGATCGTGTGCGTTGGGGTACACCTGAAATGCGGTGAGGCCTAGGCGGTAACGGGCAGCTTAGTGTGCGGTATCGAGCAAGCTTGGTGGTCAGGCGTGGCCGGCGGGGGCGCGTCCGTCGGCGGATTCCATCAAGGCCTTCATCGCGACGATGCTGGAGCTGGCGCACATGGTAGCGGCGGTCACGATCGTGTTATGGCCACGCGCGCCTATGGCGGTGGACACGGCTTCGCCGAATTTCTTGAAATAGCGGTCACGCTCCGCACCCTCTTCCGTGACCAGGAATTGAAACGGCTGGTAGAACTTCTGGGCGTCTTCGAAAGCGGCCGCGATGGACACCTTCACCGGGATCTCGTCGTACACACTCCCGGCTTGCTGGCGGAACGCGTTGTTCATCTGGTCGATCACCGCATCTTCCACGGCATCCAGGAACTGGAGATATTCGCTGACGGGCACGTAGAACGCCGCCACGCGATCGGCGAGGTTGAACAGGACTTTCAGAAACTCCAGGAAGGCTTCCCAATCCTGCTTGCGAGTCATCTTGCTCGCGAGGCCGGGGGTGTTCCGCTTGAGCAGCGTCATGGACTCCCGCGCGATCATCAGCATCAGCTCGCCCATGACCCAGGCCTTTCGCTGAAATTCGGGAGAGAGGCCTGTCTTCGATCCGCCCGCGGTGCGGGGAGGCCGGTAGGTGAAGCTGGCGCCGCACGTCGGGCAGGTGACCTGGAGGATCTCGCCGGCGGGAATGCGGAGCTGCTGCCCGCACTGGGCGTTCATGCAGGTGACGATCTCGGAGGAGTCGGCGGTCTCCATCATGCAGTCCCGAGGCCGGACGTGTTCCCTTCGTCCTGCGACAACTGCTCGACAAACTTTGCGCCGACGATGGCGGTGACCCGGTTCATGTGCGTGGAGAGCTCCTCCCATTCCGCCGGGTCCAGGTCCTTCTTGAGCTGCGGATGGATCCCCCACTTGGCACTGACCAGCTCGCCTTCGCGCACGACCAGCACGTTGATCAACTGGATGCTGTTGGGGGCGCCGTCTGGCGCGCCCGGCGGTTGGGGCGATCCGGGTGCTCGTTCAGCCATGGCATGCTCCTTAGCGAGGTGAGCGTATCAACGATGACCGTATGATACACGAATAAGTCGTCGATGCGCATCAGCGGCGGCTCAATTGAAACTCCGAAAGTCATGTGGTAGGGTTTCGCCCGGTCTCAGGCGGAAGGAGAACCGATCGTCTCGCCATCAAGAAGGAGGTGACCCATGCCGACATACATCAGTCATATCACCTGGACTGAGCAGGGGATCCGGAGCGTGAAAGACTCGCCGAAGCGGCTGGATGCGGTCAAGAAGCAACTCAAGACACTGGGGGGCGAACTGAAGGCCTTTTACATGACCCAGGGGACCTATGATGCGCTCCTGATTTTTGAGGTCCCCAATGATACCGTTCTGGCGAAGTTGCTCCTTCACGTAGGCTCTGCCGGGAATGTCCGCACCACCACGGTCAGGGCTTACACAGAGGCAGAGTATCGGGAGATCATGGCTGGGCTATCCTGAGAGGGAGCACGGAGGGACAAAGCCGGGAGAAGCAGTCAGCTAGGTATGCGTGCCGGTGAGGATGGTGAGCACCATGGCGGTGAGATACATCAGGCTCACACCGGTGAACACGCCAGTCGCGGTCTGCATGCGGCGGGTTGCTGTGTAGAAGGTTGTGACCAGGGAGAAGATCACGTACAGAAGGGAGCCGGCCGCCAGCGCGTAGAAGATGATGGAGAGATAGGAGGAGACCGCGAATGCGCTGATCACGGTCCCCAGACACGTCGGTGCGCCGGCGAGGAATCCCATGAGGACGACGTCTTGGAATCGGGGTTCCGACTTGCCCATGGCCCCGATGATCGCGAAACCTTCCGTGCTGTTGTGGAGCGCGAACCCGCTGACCAGTACCCAGCTCAGCACCCACGCGCCGTTGGCATAGCTCGCGCCGATGGCGAGTCCTTCGCCCAGGTTGTGAAGCCCCATGCCCAGCGCGATCATGTACGGGAGGAACAAGCGTGACGATCCCAACCTGTTCGTCCGCTGCTGTCTTTGCTCAAACGCCACCAGTCCGACAAAGCCGATGAGCAGGCTCCCCAGGAACGCGACCCAGGATAGGGGATTGGTGGCGCCGGTGAGTTCCACCGCCTCGTGCATCAGGTCGAAAAACAGGTAGACTAGGATGCCCGTCGAGATGCCGGTCAGAAATCCTTCCCATGACCGGTTTAAGAGTTTCAGCGCGAGAAGAGCGGTTCCAATCCCGAGGTAGACCGGAATGACGCCGGCGATACTGCCGAGGGCGAGTAGCTCCCAGATCGTGTGATGCTGGCCCATGTGTGCTCCTGTATGACTGATGAGAACCGGTTATAATATTGAGACTAGTTATCATTATTCACTATGGCGCAGTCTCTTGTCAACTTTTAGCCGCGCGTGCTTGAAGGTCACGCCCGCCCGGCCTCCTTGACCCGCTCCTGGTTCTTGGGTATTTTTGAGCGATGCCCTTTCCTTGCTGCATGCGCGTCGTCATCCTTCCGGCGCTCTTTGTGCTCACGGTCCTGGCCCCGTCGGTCGGCGCTGTCGAGATCGTCGCGCCCAAGGACGGCGACGTCGTCCCCATCGGGGCGGAGCTGGTGATCCAGGTCCAGCCTAGCCCAGGCGACGACATCGATCGGGCGTCTCTGGCCCACTCCGATGAGCCCATGAAGCACAACCCCCAGACCGGTTATTTCGAGCAGCGGGTCAAGCTGCGCGGCGACACCTTGGGGCCGATCGAGATCGAAGTCTGGAGCAGGAACAGCCAGGGCGTGATCAGCACGGCCAAAGTCAGCGTCCACGTCAACCTGCCGCCCGTGCTGCCGCTCATTTCGCTGCGCATCCATGCCGAGCAACGGAAGCTCGTGCTGGAAGCCCTCGGCGAGAAGCGGGACTTGCAGGTGATCGGCGAGTTCCCCGACGGCACCGTGCGGTTCATCTCGAAAGCCGCCTTCGGAACGACCTATCAGAGTCGGAACGAGAAAATCGTCAAGGTTGACGCCAATGGCGTGGTCACTGCTGTGGGCATCGGGGAGACAATCATTGTCGTCCGCAACGGCGACAAGGAGGCGCAGGCCCGGGTGATCGTCAAGCCTAAACTGCCTGAAGGGGCGAAGAAAGAGACTTAGGAGGGACGCTCGGCCGACCGAAGGCTCTGCGCGTTGGCCTTCGCGTAGAGCAGCTCCGTGTAGTCGCGAACCATCCGGCGGGTGCAGAACCGCGGCACGACGCTGCGGACGGTCTCTCGCATCATGTTCAACCAGCCCCTCGGCACCCCGTCCCGGTCCCGGTCGTAGTACAGGGGGACCACCTCCTGCTCCAGCGTGCGGTACAGCGCCTCGGCGTCGGCGGCGTCCTGCGCGGTGGGGTCCAGATGGAACTCTGGACTGCCGATCGCCCACCCGTTGGCGCCGGTATACCCTTCCACCCACCACCCGTCCAGGATACTCAGGTGCGGCACGCCGTTGAGGGCCGCTTTCTGGCCGCTGGTCCCACAGGCCTCCTGCGGCGGGCGAGGCGTGTTCAACCAGACGTCCACGCCGTGGATGAGGTACTTCGCTGTGTGCAGGTCGTACTCTTCCACAAAGGCGATGTGGCCGCCGAAGCCGTGGTCCTTGGCGAGGGAATAGACCTGGTGGATGAAGTACTTGCCATGCTCGTCGGCAGGGTGGGCCTTGCCGGCGAAGATGATCTGGACCGGACGCCAGGGATCCTGCATCAGGCGCTTGAGGCGTTCCAGGTCCCGGAACAGCAGCGTCGCGCGCTTGTAAGTGGCGAAGCGCCGCGCGAACCCGATCGTCAACGCATCCGGATCCAGCAGCGTGCCGGAGGCCAGGACCTGCGCAGGGTCCATCTCGCCCTGGATCCAGCGGAGCCGCGCCTGCTCGTTGCTGTACCCCAGCAGCTTGCGCTTGAGGGACAGGTGCGTGTTCCACAGCTCCTGATCGGGGATGTCCGCGACGCGCTCCCACAGGGTGGGATCGTCATGGCGGACGACCCAGTCGGGCCCCAGGTATTTCGCATAGAGCTGTCGCATCTCGGGTGCGATCCAGGTCGGAACGTGGATCCCGTTCGTGATGGACGAAATCGGGACCTGTTCCTCCGGGACGCCCGGCCAGACATAGCCCCACATGCGGCGGGCCACCTCACCGTGTTGGCGGCTCACGGCGTTGCGGTAGCCGCTCATCTGCAGGCCCAACACCGTCATGTTGAAGGCGGTGTCCACCGTGCCCGGCGCGCAGCCCAACCGGAGGAAGTCCTCGCGGCTGATCTGCAAGAGCTCGCAGAACGGGGTGAAATATTTCTCCATCAGGTGGAACGGAAAGGCGTCATGGCCAGCCGGCACAGGCGTGTGGGTCGTGAACACAGTGGAGGCTTTCACGGCCTCCACGGCTTCGCCGAATGGCAGCCCGGCCTGACGACACTCCCGCAGACGCTCCAGGGTCAGGAACGTCGCATGCCCTTCATTGGCGTGCCACACGGTCGGCTGGAGACCCAGCGCCCGCAGCACGCGCACGCCGCCGATGCCCAGGATGATCTCCTGAAGGATACGCATCTCCTGGTCGCCGCCGTAGAGGCGAGCCGACAGCTCGCGATCCCAGGGCGCGTTGGCCTCCACGTCGGTGTCCATCAGGTAGAGCGCCACCCGGCCGACGTGGACCTGCCAGACCGCGACGTGGATGGTCCGCCCATCCAGGTGGACCTGGATCGTCAAGCGCTCGCCGTTCGGGAGGAGGGCGGGGCGGATCGGCGCGTCGGCGGCGATGAACGGAACGGAGCAGGCTTGCTGCCAGCCGTCGGGAGAGATGCGCTGGCGAAAGTAGCCATGAGGGTACAGGAACCCGACGCCGACCAGGGGGACGCCCAGGTCGCTGGCTTCCTTGCAGTGGTCGCCGGACAGGATGCCCAGACCGCCGCTGTAGATGGGCAGGGACTGGTGCAGGCCGAATTCCGCGGAGAAATACGCGATGAGGCTCTGCGCCATCTCCGGATGCTGGCGTGCGAACCACGTGTCCGCCGCGGACATGTAGGTATCGAACGCCAGAAGGACGGCCTGATAGCGCCGCAGGAATGCCGGGTCCGTGGACGCAGAGCCGGCGCGTTCGGGGCTGAGCTGGCGGAGCAACTTGACCGGGTTGTGCGAGGTCAGCTTCCAGAGCGTGCGATCGAGAGTTTCAAAGGGACCTCTGGCGTCCGGGTTCCAGCTCCACCAGAGATTATGGGCCAGTTCCCAGAGCCGGCTCAACGAGGGCGGGAGATGAGCCGGACTCTGGGGTAGTGGTATCGGGTCGTTCAACAAACCTCCTTGGCTAGTACTCGTCCACGGCGCAATGCAACTTGGCATAGCAATTTACCGTAATCGTCGCGAAAATGCAAGAACCATAGGGATCCTCATAGATAACTAACCCCTGCGCGTTCCGTCGAACATCCGGACAATAGTGTATTTTCTATCTGGTGAATACTTGAACAGATCCCATCAGTCGAAGCCGGAGGTTTCGGTCAAGGAGAGAGCTTCACGCGGTTGCGGGCGTGGGAGGAGATGGAGATGCCGCCGCCGGCGTCCACGATCACGGCGCCCAGCCCGAGCCGCTCGGCCAGCGCCAGACCGCGGACCGGCCCCATGACGAACACGCCGGTCGCCAGGGCGTCCGTGGTGGTGGCGTCCGGGGCGATGATGGTGACGCTCTGGCACAGGCGGGCCGGCTGCAGCGTCTTGGGGTCCAGGATGTGGTGGTAGCGGACGCCGTCCTGCATGAAATACCGCTCGTAGTCGCCGGAAGTGGAGACGGCCTCGTCGGTGGCATCCAGCGTGGCCAGGATTTTGCCGGGCTCGCGGGGATGCTGGATGCCGATCGGCCAGGCCGTGCTGTCCGCGCGTCTGCCGAAGACCCGGAAGTCGCCGGCGACTGCCACGAGCCCGCCCGTCGCGCCGATCTCCCGCATCACAGCCGCGGCCTTCTCAGCCGCGAAGCCCTTGCCGATGCCGCCGATGTCGATCCGCATGCCAGGTTTCTCCAGGAAAACGGTCCGCCGGGCCGCGTCCAGATGGATGCGGCGGTAGTCCACGTATTGGGCGGCAATGTCCAATTCCATGGCGGTTGGGATCCGCGGGGCCTCGGGGATGTTCCAGAGCCGGACGGCCGGGCCGATGGCGATGTTGAACCCGCCTTCCGTGTACTCGGCGACTTCCAGGGCCCGGCGCAGCAGGTCGAAGGTCTCGGCACTCACGCTCACGGGTTTAAGACCCGCGGCCTGGTTGACTCGGGACAGTTCGCTGGTCTCGATCCAGGTGCTGAGCAGGTTTTCGAGGCGGCGGATCTCCTGAAAGCCGGCGGTCAGCGATGCCTGCGCGATGGCGTCGCTGGGGGCCACGGCGGTGATCTCGACCAGCGTGCCCATGAGAAACTGGGCGCGTTTGACCGTGACCGATGCGGATGCAGGCTTGGACGCGGGCGGCGAGGCGGGGCGGGCTATGGGGATGATCGCGCAGGCGGTGAAGAACGGAATACAGGCCAGCAGAAAAAGAACTGCGCGGCGTTGCATTGGAAGCGAGTCTAGCAAAGTGCAGCGGGAATGTCATGGGACGCGGGTCCGGTCGCCGAATGGCGTTGGGTCGTCGGGTGGTTGGGTCGTGGCGCCGTCACGACTTCACCACCGCACTACATCACGACGTCACAATGCATTCTGTTATAATGTCGCCGCGATGAAGCCCTACGTCCTCAAGCGCGGTCCTGACCGCCCCGCCGAACCCAAGTTTTCGCTCGATTACGAGGCCGAGTTGAACCCCGGCCAGCTCGCCGCGGTCAAGGCCGTTGACGGCCCGATCCTTGTCATCGCCGGCGCCGGCAGCGGCAAGACGCGGACGCTGGTGTACCGGGTCGCGCGCCTGATCGAATCCAGCATCCCCCCGGAGGCAATCTTATTGTTGACCTTCACCCGCAGAGCCGCCGCGGAGATGCTGCAGCGCGTGGGCGCGCTGATCGGCTTCCGCAGCGACAAGGTCACGGGCGGCACCTTCCATTCGGTCGCGAATCTGTTACTCCGACGGTACGGCAAGGCGATCGGGCTGGAGCCCGGCTTCACCATTCTGGACCGGGGCGACACCGAGGATGTGATCAATCTGCTGCGGACACAGCACGGGCTCAACGACAAGGCGAAGCGCTTTCCCCGCAAGAACACCATCGCCGAGATCTTCAGCAAGGCGGTGAACAAGATGCTGCCGGTGGAAGACGTGGTGCTGGCGGAGTTCCTGCACTTCACGGAGGAGATCGAAGACTTGCAGAAGCTCCATCGGGCGTTTGAGGCCTACAAGCGGAAACGCCTGCTGGTGGACTACGACGATTTGCTGGTGCGCTTCCGCGAGCTCTTGGAGACGGATGAGGGCGTCCGACGGCGCATCTCGGACACTTACCGCTACATCCTGGTGGACGAGTATCAGGACACGAACCGCCTGCAGGCCGAGCTTGTCCGCAAGGCTGCCTTCACGCACGACAACGTGATGGTGGTGGGGGACGATAGTCAGTCGATCTATGCCTTCCGCGGCGCGACGTTCCGCAACATCATGGACTTCCCCAAACTGTTCCCCGGCGCGCAGATCTTCAAGCTGGAGGAGAATTACCGTAGCACGCAGCCGATCCTGACGCTGGCCAACGAGGTCATCAACCAGGCGGCGGAGAAGTACACCAAGACGCTGTTCACCCGCAAGCGCGAGGGCCCCGCACCGGTGCTGGTCAAGGCGGTGGACGAGAACACGCAGTCGCGGTTCGTCGCGCAGCGCGTTCTGGAATTGCGGGAGGAGGGAGTGGCGCTGGGAGACATCGCCGTCTTGTTCCGCTCCAGCTTCCACTCGTTCGACCTGGAGATCGAGCTCTCGCGGCGGAACATCCCGTTCGTGAAGCGAGGCGGGTTCAAGTTCATCGAGACGGCCCACGTCAAGGACATCCTCGCGCACCTGCGCGTGGTCGAGAACCCGCGCGACGCGGTCAGCTGGAACCGGCTGTTGCTGCTGATCGAGGGCGTCGGGCCGAGGAAAAGCCAGGCGCTGATCGACGCGATCCTGGCGCAGGAATCCAACGGGCTGAAGGCCCTGAAGGAGGCGGCTGCGAAGGGCTCTGGTCCCAGCGTCCAGGGCCTTCAGGACCTGCTCCGCGTCCTGGAAGAAGTGAGCGGCGGCCGGATGACTCCGGCCGAGCAGATGAACGCTGTCTGCGGGTATTACCTGCCGATCCTCAAGCAGCAGTACGACGACTATCCCAAGCGCATCAAGGACGTGGAGCACCTCTACACGATCGCCGCGCGCTACGGCAAGCTGGAGTCCTTCCTGGCGGACCTGGCGCTGGAGCCGCCCGACGAGAGCGTGTTCGACGTCGAGGCGGAGGACCGGGACGACGAGCGGCTGATCCTGTCCACCATCCATTCCGCCAAAGGGCTCGAATGGCACAGCGTCTTCATCATCTGGGCGCTGGACGGCAAGTTCCCGTCCGTCTATTCGATGACTTCCGACGATGAGCTCGAGGAGGAGCGCCGCCTGTTCTACGTCGCCATCACCCGCGCAAAGCAGAACCTTTACGTGAGTTATCCGGTGAACGTCTACGACAAGTCTTCGGGCATGGTCCTCTCCAAACCTTCCCGCTTTCTGGACGAGGTCCGGCAGGACTGTCTCGAATCATGGTCGCTCCTCGACGAAGATGCGTTCCGCGATTAGGGCGTGGGTTGCCTGCCTCGTGCTGCTTTCCGCCCCGACCGTCCAGGCCGCGCCGGTGCCGGATCTGCCAGGGGAATGGGCGCGGCTGACCACGGAAACGGCCGAGATGGGGCTGCCGTCCCGGTTTCTCCGCCTCCTGCCGCTGGAGTTCGTGAAGCTGGAGTTCGCCGATCTGAAGAACGTGGCGGCGGAGTACCATCCGGATGGCCATCGCATGGTCTTCCACCTCAATCTGTCGGAAGGGAACCAAGGCAAACGGCTTCGGTCCCTCCGGCAGGTCGGAAACCACGATCTTGCGACCATCTATCACGAGCTGTTCCATGCCTATTTCGACTATGTGGATTTCGCGTCCGGAACGCCCAGAATGACGCCGCAGGGCGCCCGGCTGTACGCGGAAGCGAAGCGGTTCGCGGCCTGCCGCTATGCCGTCGTCGAGGTCAGCCCGATCTCCGCTCAGCAAAACGCTCCCCGGAGGGGGAGGTACGAAAAGCGCCGGATCACTGAGCGCGAAAGCTGGGACGCGCTCAATGAAACCTGGGGCGTGTTCGTCGGGTGGGCGATCTGGAATAAGCTTGAGACAACGGACCAGGTGAACCCGGCCACGCGATGGGACTGGGATACCGTGGCGGAATATCTCGATCGTCTCGAGACGGCGTACGTGAACAGAGAGCTGACCGGGTATTTCGAGCCAGCCAATCAGGCTGAGCGCAGGGGAATCCCGCGATGGTATCTGGGCCCCAGTCACGCGATCAGCGCGCACGAGATCGCACTGCTCCTGGAGGTGATCCTCGACGAGACGCCCGGCATGGCCCAGTTGGCGGCGCGCTGGATCTCGGCTTCGCAGGATCAGACCACCGTGCTGACCTTAGGCGTTTGCTAGATGTTATAGGTTATAGGATTTTCAATTCGATGATGGAGGAGAACTGTTATGAAGAGGGTGAGGTCAGGGGCGAGGCACGGGCTGCTGATGGTGCTGCTGTTGTCGGGCACATCCGGACTTGCGGCGGAAATGACAGGCCCGGAGGCAACGTTGCGCGCCCTGGTGCAGGCGAATGCCGACAAGGATGTTTCCACTCTGGCTCGGCTCATGGCCCATGATGCAGACATCGTGAGCTATACCATCGGAGGGCGAAAGTATGTGGGCTGGCCCCAGTTCGAGCGGGAGATGCTGGAGGAGTTCAGGACAGTGACGCGGCTCGAGATCCCGATCATTGCGTTGAAGGTATGGACCCGCGGCGAGGTAGCCTGGTTCGCGATGGAACTCGACTACATCCGCTATATCGGGACTGATCCAGAGCGTCGCCAGATGGTGCTTCCGTTGCGTGAGACAGGCGTGCTCGAGCGCCGACACGGCGAATGGGTCCTGACAGCGTGGCATGAGTCCTTCCGTGCGGAGGCTGCTCCGTTGGCGCTTTCCGTTCCGGTTCCGTGCGCGTCGGGACAGCAGACAGGACCAGCCGGCCCCGCGGTCAGGATGCCTGACCTCAGCGGCGAATGGGAGGTGCAGGAGGAGGACAAGTCCTACAAGGCCGCGCTCGATCGTCACGGCAATGGTCTGTATTCCTGGCAGAGCGGCCGGATCGTGACCACCGTGATCGCCGGGCAAAAGTGGCAGGGCACCTGGCAACAGTCCGGCAATGACCGCGAAGGCGGGTTCGAACTGGTGCTGTCCGAGGATGGTTCACAGGCCAGAGGTGTCTGGTGGTACACGCGCGTCGGCGAGAAGAGCGACATCCCGCCGCGTCAATGGGGTGGCAGCTATGTCTGGAAACGAACGAGCACAGGCCCGACTTTAGGAAACGCTCGTTGAAGGCAATGCGCGAGGCGTTTCAGGAAGTCGCGGGCTTGGGCGCTCGTTTGGGGGAGAGTGCGACGGCGACGAAGAACACGCCCGTGGCGAGGAGCACGATGGCCGGACCGGTCGGCAGGTCGAACTGGAACGACAGCAGGACGCCGGCGACGGAGACGAGCACGCCGATCGCCACGGAGTAATCCATCATCCGGCGCAGGCTGGACGTCAGTTGATACGCGGTGGCCGCCGGGATCAGCAGCAGCGCGAAGACCAGGATCGCGCCAACGGTCTTGAGCGAAACCACGATCGTGAGCGCCACCAGAGTCAGCAGTAGGAAGAAGAACCGCCGCGCCGGCACGCCGGAAGCCTCGGCCATCTCCTGGTCGAAGGCGAGGAAGAAGAATTCCTTGGCGAAGAGGGTCAGCAGGCCGACCACGACCGCCGCCAGGCCGGCGGTCAGTTTGAGCTCGTCGGCCGTCACCGAGAGGATGCTGCCGAACAGGTACCCGTACACCTCCGCGTTGTAGGTCTTCATCAAGCCGATGAAGAGGATCGCCAGCGCCATGGTGGCGGTGTAGGAGATGCCGATGCTCACGTCGAGCTTCATACGCCCGCGTTCTTCCAGCAGCCCGATGATCCAGGCCGTCCCCAGGCCGAAGGCGATGGCGAACGGCATCGGCGGGCCGCCGAGCAGGTAGGCCAGCGCCACACCGGCAAACGCCGCGTGGGCAGTCCCGGCGCCGATGAAGGCCAGCCCTCGCAGCACCACGAAGACGCCGATCGCGGCGCAAACCCCGCCGGTGAGGGCCGCTGCCATCAGTGAACGCTGGAGAAACCCGAGCGTGAGGAAGTCGACCATCAGTTGTGATGGTGGTCCGCGACGATGACGTGTCCGGTGTCGGTGGTCAGGATCTGCGGCCCGTACACCTGGGCCAGGATCTCCTTGGTGAGGACCTGCTTGGCCGACCCCAGGGCGTACAGCCTGGTCTTGAGCAGGGCGAGGCGCTCCGCCAGCGGCGCGATCAGGTTGATGTCGTGCGAGACCAGCACGATGGTGAGGTGAAGTTCCTCGTGCAGCCGCTGGATCAGGTCCAGGACGGTGTGTTGGGTTGTGGTGTCGATCCCCGTGGTCGGCTCATCCAACAATAGAATTTGCGGATGCTGGGCCAGCGCCCGTGCGATGAAGACGCGCTGCTGCTGGCCGCCCGAGAGCGCGCCGAGCGGGTGGTCTTCATAGTCCTCCATACCGACATCCTCGAGCGCGTGTCGCACGATCTCAAGGTCCGCCTTCCCGGGTCGCTTCCACAGGCCGATCGCGCCGGAGCGTCCCATCAGCACGGCCTCGCGCGCGGTGATCGGGAAGTACGGGTCCACCGCGCGCTTCTGCGGGAGGTAGCCGATCCGGGCGCGGTGATAGCACCGCAGGTTCTGGCAGGCGCAGTCGAAGATCCGGAGGGACCCTCTGGTCGGCGGCATCAATCCCAGGATGGCGCGCAGCAGGGTGGTCTTGCCGGACCCGTTCGGGCCGATGACGCCGACGAACTCGCCGTCCGCGATTTCCAGCGTGATGTCCTCGAGCGCCGGGCCGTGCGGGTACCAGAACGACGCATGGTCGAACCGGATCAGGGGTTTGCCGTGCTCGTGGTCGGCGTGATGGGGATGGGTATGCGCCGGATGGGGATGCGACATGGGTCTCGGCCTACGATTGCAGGGCGGCGATCAGTTGCGAGACGTTGTATTCCAGTAACGATAGGTAGGAATCGGTGCCCTGGATTGTCCCAGGGAGCGGGGAGAGGACCACGACCCGGGCGCCGGTCTCTCCTGCGAGCGCCTCCACGATCTTCTGATTCAACTGCGGCTCGGAGACGATGACCTTGATCTTGTTGGCCTTGATCAGCCGGGCCAATGCTGCGAGGTGGGCGGCGGTCGGCTCCATGCCTGCCTGCTGGATGATGTCCCCTGCGATCTGAAAGCCGAACCGCCGGGCGAAGTACGGCCAGGCCGGGTGATGAGTGATGATCCGACGGTCCTGGAGCCCGGCCACGCGCTCCTGCAAGGTCTTCTGCGCCTGGTCCAGGCGACGCAGGTAGTCGGCCAGATTATTCAAATAGTCCTGCTTGTGCTCGGGGTTCACCGCGATGAGGCCGTCCGCGATGTGCCGGACCATGACCTTGGCGTTCTCCGGGTCCAGCCAGATGTGCGGGTTGCCCGACGCGGACGAACCGGCCGCAACCGTGTGGTCGCGGATGAGGCCGACTCCCTGGGACGTGGTGATCACCCGGAGTTGGGGATTCGCGGCGTTCTTGACGAGCCCGCCCACCCAGACTTCCAGGCCCAATCCCACCTCCAGCAGCAGTTGAGCCTCCCCCAGGCTTCTGAGATCGCTGGGCTTGGGCGAATACGAGTGCTCACTTTCCAGACCCGTGATGAGGCTGTGGACCTCCACGTGTTCCCGTCCCACCTGTTCGGCGAACTCCTTGAGGATCGGCAAGGTGGCCACCACCTTGACGGAGGCGGCGTGGCCCGTCGGCGGATGGATGAGGGGCACGGCGAGCGCGATGGACAGCGCCATGGCGAGAGGCTGCAGCATCGGGCGGGACGGTAGCACCCTCCCTATTCAAAGTCAACGAAAGGGGCATCCTGCTGCGGCCAGGAGACTACAGACAATCCCACCGGTATTCCTGTAGAATCCTCATGAGGTATGCGTTCACGTTTGTCATTCTGAGCGAAGCGAAGAATCTAGACCCTTCACGTTGTTCAGGGTGACAGGGCTAGGGAGCGCGTTGTGAGCGTGAGTGGTTCGCAAATGGTAGAGCGTTTCTCGCTGCGGCAACCAGGTGCGATCCTGCTGGTCTCGTGTTACGAGCTCGGGCACCAGCCGATCGGGATCGCCCTGCCGATGGGATTCCTTGAGCAAGCGGGGTACGCGCCGGCAAGTCTGGACATCGCGGTCGAGAAGGTTGATCTGGAGCGTATCACGCACGCGCGATTCGTCGGGATCTCCGTGCCGATGCACACCGCCCTACGCCTCGGCGTCCGCGTGGCCGAGCTGGTCCGCGAGACGAATCCCTCCAGCCATGTCTGCTTCTACGGCCTGTACGCCTCGCTCAACGCGGAGTATTTACTCAATTATGTCGCCGACTCTGTGATCGGTGGGGAGTACGAAGCGCCGCTCGTGCAACTCATCGAGGCTCTGGAGCAAGGCGACTCGCTCGCAAATGTCGAAGGGGTCAGCCATCGGGGAAAGATTATCGGGCCGCACCTGACGCGCCTCCCGTTTGCCGTTCCAAGCCGGACTGGGCTGCCTGCGCTGGAGCGGTACGCGCATCTTGAACGCGCCGGCGCGCAGCACGTGGTTGGCTACGTCGAGGCCAGCCGCGGGTGCCTGCATCTCTGCCTGCATTGTCCCATCGTGCCGGTGTACGAAGGCCGCTTCTTCATCGTGCCTGCGGAGGTCCTCCTGGAGGATATCCGGCGGCAGGTCATGGCCGGCGCGACCCACATCACATTCGGCGACCCCGATTTTCTGAACGGACCCGGCCACTCGCTGAGCATCGTCCGCGCGATGCACGCCGAATTTCCCCACGTGACCTTCGACTTCACGGCCAAGATCGAGCATATCCTCAAGCACCGGTTGATCTTCCCCGAGCTCGGGTCACTCGGATGCCTCTTCGTGATTTCGGCCGTGGAGTCCTTCAGCGACCTCGTGCTCGCGAAACTGGAGAAGGGGCACACGCGGGCGGATGTGTTCGCCGCGCTTGAGATCGTCCGTCAGGCAGGAATCACGCTGCGCGCGTCGTTGGTGCCGTTCACGCCGTGGGCAACGTTCGACGACTATCTCGAGCTGTTCGACATCGTGGAATCCCACGATCTGATCGATGCGACGGACGCGGTGCAGTACACGATCAGGCTGCTGATTCCGCCCGGTTCCGCCTTGCTCGCCCGTTCCGATATCCACCGGTTCTTAGGTCCGCTCGATCAAGCAGGCTTCCAGTATCGGTGGACCCACCCGGACCCGCGCATGGATAAGCTCCACCAGGAGGTCAGCGCCGTTGTGGAAGCAGCCGCTCGCACCGGCGAAGATCCGGTGGCCACCTTCGATCGCTTGCGGGCGACGGCATACAGGTTCACAGACCGGCAGCCTCCTGCTCCCACGGCAGCACGGACACAATCGTATGACCGGCGTCGCCCCCCGCGGCTGACCGAACCGTGGTTTTGCTGTGCGGAGCCCACGGAGAGCCAACTGCATCCGCTTCACACGAAGGGGTATGGCGAAGTTTGAGGAGGCGCGTTATGGATCGCACGACTCAGGGCACGCAGTTGCAGGAACTCCTCGGGCTGGTATTGCCACCGGTGGCGATCGCGTTCCGCGCCGCTGCACCGGCGGGAATTGCTCGCATTGAGGCACCGGCACCGGCGGGATGCGGGTACTGGCGGCTGGCCGCGGAGGGGAAGGTCTTCTACACCGAGGCGGCGGATCACTATACCTGCCCGGTGGGGGCGCACACGCACGGTGTGGATCTTCCCCCGGAAGTGGCGAAGGAGCTCAACGGTCTCGTGCAGACCATGGTCCAGATGCAATACATCAGGATGGAAGAGATCCCGTCCATTCCCCGACGCCAGGGGCCGTTCGGCGTCGCGCTCTACGCCCCGCTGGCCCTTGCGCCGTTCGAGCCGGACATCGTGCTCGTGCGCGGGACCGTCAAGCAACTCATGCTGCTGGCGGAAGCGGCTCAGGCGGTGGGCGTCGCAGGCGGCGGCGCGACGATGGGGCGGCCCACCTGCGCGGTGCTCCCTGAGAGCCTTCAATCGGGACGGGTGGCCACTAGCTTCGGCTGCATCGGCAACCGCGTGTACACCGGACTGGGGGACGACGAGGGGTACTATGCGATGCCCGGCGCGAAGGTTGCCGATGTCGTGAGCAAGCTCGCCGTGATCGTGGAGGCGAACCGGCAGTTGGAGGTGTTTCATAAATCCCGTGCGGCGCGCTAACCTAAGAGCCGAGCGGGTCCTGTCACCTGCGGCTCGCGGGTCCTGCCGCCGGTTTCCCCCGCAGTCTTGCGGCCGGTCGCAGCCCCGATGACTCCGGCTCGCGTTGGCGGGGGTCCCCCGACCGGCGTCACCCACTCGCCTGCGGCGACATCGGCGCCACCGTAAGACATTAGCGAAGGTAAAATGCCAAGACTACTCCTGCTGCTCCCTGCGACGACCTACCGCGCGGAGGCCTTTCTTGAGGCGGCTCGCAAGCTGAAGCTGGAGGTGACGGTCGGCTCCAAGCGGGCCGATAGGCTAGCGAACCAGCACGCCGTTGATTTTCTTCCTTTGAATTTTAATGATCTCGAAGCCACCACCCACGCAGCAGTAGAGTTCGCCCGCTCCACTCCGATTCACGTCGTAGTCGGCGTGGACGATCACACGACAGTGGTCGCGGCTGCGATCTCGGCGGCGTTGGGGTTGCCCCACAATCCTGTGTCGGCCGTGGCTGCGGCCCGTAACAAGCATCGTATGCGGGAACTCCTGAGCATGCAGGGCGTGCCGGTGCCACGCTTTGTCCTGTTTTCCGTTGACGACGATCCCCTGACCATCGCCGAGAAGGTCGCGTGTCCGTGCGTGGTGAAGCCGATCAGCTTGTCCGCCAGTTGCGGCGTGATCCGCGCGAATAATCGCGACGAATTCGTGGCGGCGTTTCGCCGGGTGGCGGCCCTGCTCGAGAAGCTGGGGACGGAGACGGTGGGGGAGGGCGCTGGCAAGATCCTGGTGGAAGACTTCATGCCGGGGCGTGAAGTGGCGCTGGAAGGCCTGCTCACCGACGGCAAGCTGCAGGTCCTGGCTCTGTTCGACAAGCCCGACCCATTGGACGGACCGTTCTTCGAGGAGACGATCTACGTCACGCCGTCGTGGCTGCCGGCGGCCGTTCAGCGGGAGATCGCGTCCTGCGCGACGCGGGCGACGCGGGCGCTGGGGCTGAGAGAGGGACCGGTGCACGGGGAGCTGCGCGTGAACGATCGTGGTGTGTGGGTCATCGAGATCGCTGCGCGCTCGATCGGCGGCCGGTGTTCCAGGACTCTGCGCTTCGCTGCCGACATGTCCCTGGAAGAAGTGATCCTGCGCCATAACCTGCGCATGGGCATCCCGTCGCTCGCTCGCGAAGGGCGCGCCGCCGGGGTCATGATGGTACCGATCCCGCGTGCCGGAATGCTGGAGGAAGTGCGCGGGCGTGAGGAGGCGCTGGCCGTGCCGGGGATCGAAGACTTGGAGATCACCGCGCAGCCGGGGGACGAGCTGGTGCCGCTCCCGGAAGGAACGCGCTATCTCGGCTTCCTGATCGCGCGGGGAAAGACGCCGGAAGCAGTCGAAACCGCGCTTCGCGACGCCCACCGCCAGCTGGAGTTCATCATCACCCCCGCACCGGTTCAGTCCCAGCGACCGAGAGCGATGTCCTTTTAACGCTTCTCTTCTAGAAGTCGGAGTGTAGGTGGGTGGCGCCGACTGCCCGGAGCATCGCAGCGACTCGACCCGTTGCAATCGAGCGGGTGAGACCGCATGGGCGCCCAGATGCAGCGCAGGGCGTACAGCCGGGTCTGCGGGGCCTCGACGGCGAAACGCCCAGCTGCGCTGGGCTATGCGGTGGCAGGACCCGTTCAAAGAGCAACGGGTTCCCCGGCGAGCGCAACCGGGCAGTCGGTGACAGGCCCCGCGAAGCTACGACGGCTTCCTGTTTATCTCCGCCGCCATCTTCTTCGTCCACTCTTCGAGGCTGTGGGCCTGGGCGATCAGGCTGGGCAGGGCCGTCAAGTCGTGCACCCAGACAGACTGCACCTCTTCGCCATTCCCCTTGGCGACTTTCTGGATGTAGTCGATCTCGCTGTCGAACCGTTGGGGAAGAACGGCAAGGATGCGGTTGACCCGCCGCTTGCCCTCCGGTGTGCCGTCGGGGAGAAGATCGCAGGCGTAGTGGACGATGTCTAACTTGCCGATGGGCAGCATCTTGGCCACCATGCGATAGGTCGTCCCTTGCTTGGTGTGGATGATGGCTGACTTGTAGAGGCGCTCGCCATTGTCGGGATCGACGTTCAGCGCGGACGGATCTTCGATCTTTCTCGCAGGAGTCTCGGCTGCATCCACCTCACCCATCGGATTTGCCTCCTTCCGTGAAGGAACCTCCGAGCGGACGAACTGAGCTTAGCAGACTGGCTTCCGCAACGGCAAGGGTGTCTAGCTGATGGACAAGCCACGCTCGTTGGCATATCCTTTCACTCCCGATAGGAAACGCATGAAGGGACGACGATGAATCCGCTCGTGCAGCTCCGCGAATTCGGCCAGAGCCCGTGGTACGACTACATCCGCCGGGGCCTGATCACCTCCGGCGAGCTCAAATCGCTGATCGACAACGACGGTTTGATGGGCATCACTTCCAATCCGTCCATCTTTGAGAAAGCGATCAGCGGCAGCACCGATTACGACCAGGCCCTCAAGCAGATCGCCTCGACCGTGACCGGCATCAAGGAGATCTACGAGACGCTGGCCGTGCAAGACATCCAGGACGCCGCGGACCTGATGTATTCGGTGTACCAGCAGAGCCAGACCCGGGACGGCTATGTCAGCCTGGAAGTGTCACCGGACCTCGCGTTCAACACCCAAGGCACCATCGAGGAAGCGGTGCGCCTGCACAAGGCCGTGGGTCGGGACAACGTCATGATCAAGGTCCCCGGAACGCCGGAAGGGCTGCCGGCCATCGAACAGCTGCTGAGCCTTGGTATCAACGTCAACGTGACCTTGTTGTTCAGCGTCGCGGTGTACGAGCAGGTCGCGTGGACCTACATCGCGGGGCTCGAGAAGCTGGCCGCCAGGGGCGGCGACCTGAAGAAGATCGCGTCCGTCGCCAGCTTCTTCATCAGCCGGATTGACACGCTGGTGGACAGCCTGCTGGAGGCCAAGCTGAAAGAGGAGACCAATCCGCTCCAGAAGGCTACGCTGCAAAGTCTTATGGGCAAGGTGGCCATCGCCAACGCCAAGGTCGCGTACCTGAAGTTCCTGGAGATCTGTAACAGCCCGCGCTTTGCGGCGCTCAAGGCGAAGGGCGCCAAGGTACAGCGGCTCCTCTGGGCCAGCACCGGCACGAAGAATCCCAAGTATCCGGACACCTACTACGTGGACGAGTTGATCGGGCCAGACACGGTAAACACCATGCCGGCGGCTACGTTCAATGCTTTCCGCGATCACGGCAGGCCCCGAGCCAGCTTGCTGGAAGGTATGGACGAGGCCCTGGCAACGATGAGCACGCTGGCGGAGTGCAAGATTGATATGGAACAGGTCACCGAGAAGCTGCTGGTGGACGGCGCGCGGCTGTTCAGTGATTCGTTCGACCAGATCATGAGTGTCATCAGCCGTAAGCGGCAAGAGTTGCTCGGCCCGAAGCTCAGCCGACAGTCCTACGCCTTGGGCGCGCTGGACAAAGGCGTGCAGGCCAAGCTCAAAGAACTGCGGCAGACCGGCTTCGTCCGCCGGCTCTGGGCCAAGGACCCGACCCTGTGGCACTCGGACCCCGTGCACCAGAAGATCATCCGCAACGCGCTAGGCTGGCTATACATCACCGAACAGCAGGTGCACCACCTGCCACGCATCAAGGGCGTCGCCGAGTCGGTGCGCGCAGCGGGCTTCAAGCATGCACTGCTCCTGGGCATGGGAGGGAGCAGCCTCTGCCCCGAAGTCTTCCGCATGACCTTCGGCGTCGTGCCCGGCTATCCGGAGCTGCACGTGCTCGACAGCACCGTGCCGGCCCAGGTGCGTAGCTTCGAGAAGCGGGTGGACTTGGCGAAGACCCTCTGCATCGTCTCGAGCAAGTCCGGCACGACCACCGAGCCGCTGGTCTTCTACCGCTACTTCTTCGAGCGCATGCGGCAGATCAAGGGCGAAAAGGCCGGTGAGAACTTCATTGCCATCACCGATCCCGGCTCGCTGCTCGAGAAGCTCGCGCAGGAAAGCAGGTTCCGCGACATCCTGCCGGGTGTGCCGGACATCGGGGGACGCTACTCGGCGCTCTCCAACTTCGGCATCGTCCCGGCCGCCATCATGGGCGTCAACGTCGAGCACCTGCTCTACCGGGCCGAGCGCATGCGCCATAGCTGCGACTCCTGTGTGCCGCCTGAAGATAATCCCGGCGTGGTGCTCGGCGTCGTCATGGGCGAGCTGGCCAAGCAGGGGCGGGACAAGATCACGTTTGTCACCTCGCCGGCGATCTGGGACCTCGGCGCCTGGATGGAGCAGCTCATCGCCGAGAGCACGGGCAAAGAGGGGAAAGGCATCGTGCCGATTGATGACGAGCCGCTCGGGCCGCCGGAGGTGTACGGCCAGGACCGGCTCTTCGCGTACATCCGGTACATGGGCGGAGTAGACGCGGCGCAGGATGCCAAGGTCGAGGCGCTGGAGAAGGCCGGCCATCCTGTGGTCCGCATCGAGCTGGCGGACCTGATCAACCTCGGCGAGGAGTTCTTCCTGTGGGAAATGGCGACCGCGGTCGCCGGCTCACTGCTGGGGATCAACGCGTTCGACCAACCCAACGTCCAGGAGAGCAAGGACTACACGAAGAACTTCCTGGATGGGTACAAGAAGACCGGCCGCTTGCCGGAGGAGGAGCCGATCCTGACCGCCGACGGCATCAAGGTGTACGGGGACGCTGCGAATCGCCAGGCGCTCAAGGGCGCGGTCACGGTGGAAGACGCGGTGAAGGCCCACTTCGCGCGGGTGCAGGCGGGCGACTACTTTGCGGTCAATGCCTTTGTGGAGCGCACCGATGCGTCGCACCAGGCGCTACAAGCCATCCGGTTGCGGGTGCGCGACAAGAAGAAGGCGGCGACGACGCTCGGGTACGGTCCGCGCTTCCTCCACTCGACGGGGCAACTGCACAAGGGCGGGCCGAACACGGGAGTGTTCCTCCAGATCACGTCCGACGATGCGGAAGATCTGCCGATCCCCGGTGAGCCCTATACGTTCGGCGTGCTCAAGAGTGCTCAGGCGCTCGGCGACTTCCTCAGCCTGAGCAAGCGCAACCGCCGCGCGCTGCGCGTGCACCTGGGGAAGGACGTGGTGGCGGGACTGAAGAAGTTACAGGCGGCGGTGGAGAAAACCATCTAACACCCTCGCCCCTTGAGGGAGAGGGTGCGGGTGAGGGGAAGTTGTAGGGGACTGGCTGGTTTTCTTCTTAGAAAAGCTGCCAGTCCCCTTAATCCCGCCAGAGGGCGAGGCCGCCGAGGAGGCCGGCGACGTTGGAGACGATCTTGACGTTGCGGGGCAGTTTCACGCTAATGCGCGCGGCGTTGCCCCCGCCGATGTAGAGTCGATCGTAGTTGAACGTGGGCTCGATGGTCTGGATGGCCCTCACCAGCCGCTTGTTCCATTTTTTCTTCCCGACTTTTTTGAGTGTGGCATCGCCCAGTAGGTCTTCGTATGTTTTGCCCTTTTGAAGCGGATGGTGGCCGATCTCCAGGTTCGGGACTAATTTCCCATCCACGAACAATCCGGAGCCGAACCCCGTTCCCAGCGTGATGACGAGTTCGACCCCTTCGCCAGAGATCACGCCGTAGCCCTGCACATCGGCGTCGTTGGCGACGCGCACGGGCACGCCGAGCTTTTTCGTCAGCGCGTCTGCCAGATGGAAGCCTCCCCATTTGCCATTCAGGTTCGGCGCGTTCAAGGTGATCCCACGACGGACCACGCCAGGGAAGCCAACTGAGACCCGGTTGAACGAACCGTGTGCCTTCGCTAGCTCGACGATTGTGTTCATCACGGCGGCCGGCGTCGCTGGCCTAGGCGTCTTGACCCGCGCCCGTTTCGTTAGGGGCTTGCCAGTCGTGCTCAACGTGACGGCCTTGATGCCGGTCCCTCCGATGTCGATGGCGAGAGTCCGAAGCGGTTGGGACCTGCGAGTGACCGATGCTTCGACCGGCTCCTGCGCGGCCGTTTCCATCAGAGCGTTCTCCAACGCCGTCCCTCGCTTTCAATGAGCCGGTTGGCTTCGACCGGCCCCCAGCTTCCCACCGGATACTCCGGCAGCCATTTGGTCCCGTAGGTGTTCCAGCCTTCGAGGATGCCGGTGATCCAGGCCCAGGACGCTTCCACAGCGTCGCGCCGCATGAACAGCGACGCGTCGCCGGCCATCACGTCCAGGAGCAGCCGCTCATAGGCTTCCGGTGATGGAACGGCGAAGGCCTCTCCATATTGGAAATGCAGTTCGACGGGATTGGTCTTGGCCTTCGTGCCGGGGACTTTGCAGATGATGCGAAGCGTGAGCCCCTCCTCGGGCTGAATTTTCATGACCAGAATATTCGGGTCCAGCGGGGCTTCCGGGTTCGCGTTGAACAGGATCTGGGGGATCGGCTTGAAGAAAACTGCGATCTCGCTGGCCCGCTTGGCCAGTCCCTTGCCGGTTCTCAGGTACCACGGCACGCCGGACCACCGCCAGTTCTCGACGAACAGATTGATTGCCACGTAGGTCTCCGTGGTGGAATCCGGCTTGACGCCGGGCTCTCGGCGATAGCCGGGCACATCTTCGCCGTTCACCTTACCGGGTCCGTATTGCGCCCGCACGGTGTATTTCTCGATGTCCTTGCCCATGATCGGCCGAAGGCACCGCAGGACTTCCATGCGAGCATTGCGGACGACATCCGCGTCGAGCGAGTGCGGAGGCTCCATGGCGACCAGGCACAGGAGCTGGAGGATGTGGTTCTGCACCATGTCCCGCAAGGCCCCGGCCTCTTCATAATAGGTCGCCCTGGTTCCCACGCCTTCCGCCTCGGCGACGGTGATCTGCACGTGATCGATGAACTTGTGGTTCCAGATCGGTTCGAAGATGCTGTTGGCAAAGCGCAGGACTAATAGATTTTGGACGGTTTCTTTGCCGAGGTAATGGTCGATGCGGAAGACCTGGGATTCATCGAAAACCCGCGACACGGCCTCGTTGATTTTTCTGGCAGAATCCAGGTCGCGTCCGATCGGCTTCTCCACGATGACCCGTGAGAAAGGTCCCTCGCTGCTTGGTGGTTGGACCAGACCGGCGCTGCGCAGGCCCTCCACCGCATCGGCGATCGAGGTGGGCGGGATGGCGAGATAGAAAATCCGGTTGCCGGGGAGTTTCAGATCGGCTTCGATCTGCTCCAAGCGCTGGCGGAGGGCCTTGTAGGCTTTGGGATCCTCGATCAAACCGCCGACGTAGAACAGCCGCCGCTCGAAATCCGGCCAGACCTTTTCGCTGATCTTCTGGCGGGAATATTTGACGATCGCCTCCCGGGCCGTCTGCCGGAAATCCGGATCGCTGAGCGGTTTACGTCCATTGCCCAGGATCGCGTAGTTGGGCGGCAAGATGCCGTCCAACAATAGGTTATAGACCGCCGGGATCAGCTTGCGCCTCGCCAGATCTCCGGAACCGCCGAAGATGACCAGCGTGCAGGGCTGCGGGACGAGCGGATGGGTCGGTTCTGACATGGCGATGGCCTTTCCTTTGAAACTAGGTACTCTTTTTCACGGCGTGGCCGCCGAAGGCGTTGCGCATGGCGGCCAGCATCTTCTCGGCGAAGGACTCTTCCTGCCGTGACCGGAACCGGGTGAAGAGGGCGGCCGTCAGCGTGGGCAGCGGCACGGCCTTGTCGATCGCCTCGAGGACCGTCCATCGGCCCTCGCCCGAGTCCTGAACATAGCCCTTCAGGCCTTCCAGCTTCGGATTCTCCTTCAGGAACCCCGCGGTCAGCTCCAGCAGCCAGGAGCGCACCACGCTCCCGTGCATCCAGAGATCGGCGATCCTGGCAAGGTCGAGATCGTACCCGCTCTTGGACATCAGCTCGAAGCCCTCGGCATAGCCTTGCATCATGCTGTACTCGATGCCGTTGTGGACCATCTTGACGTAATGGCCCGCGCCGTGGCTGCCCATGTAAGCCCAGCCGTCCTCGGGCGCGAGGGTCTTGAAGATCGGCGCGAGCTTGTCCACGATCTCCTTCTCGCCGCCCACCATCAGGCAGTACCCGAGCTTGAGCCCCCAGATGCCGCCGCTCGTGCCTGCGTCCACGTAATGGACCCCTTTTTTCTTGAGCTCGGCGGCGCGCCGCACGTCGTCGTGGAAGTTGGTGTTGCCGCCGTCGATGATGATGTCGCCGGCGGAGAGCAGGGAGGCCGCTTTCTTGACGGTCTCTTCGGTCGGGGGACCGGAGGGCACCATGATCCACACAGCGCGGGGCGCTTTCAGCTTGGCGACCATGTCCTCGAGCGAGGCAGTTCCGACGCAGCCCACCTTTTCCGCCTGTTTGATGAGATCCGTCGCCCGGTCGTAGGCGACCACGCGGTGCTTGCCTAGCTGCAGGCGTGTGACCATGTTCATGCCCATCTTCCCGAGGCCGATGAATCCGAGTTCCATAGGATGTCGTCCTTTCCT
>Ga0209761_1000362_pt1 | contig 27143 bp, 31 predicted proteins | sample GraSoi013_1_40cm_4_FD_185818 | JGI IMG/M metagenome (GOLD analysis project Ga0209761, IMG submission 185818) | Grasslands soil microbial communities from the Angelo Coastal Reserve, California, USA - Sample 09_25_2013_1_40cm (SPAdes) (version 2) | ecosystem: Environmental > Terrestrial > Soil >... | reverse complement strand
TTCCCCGCCGCGAATGATCATGTCTTTGACGCGGCCGGCGATCCGGCAGTAGCCGTCCTCGCGCATGACAGCGATATCTCCCGTGTGCAGCCAGCCATCGGGATCCACGGCAGCACGCGTGGCTTGGTCGTTATTGTAATATCCCTTCATGACGCAATAGCCGCGCGTGCAAAGCTCGCCTTGTGTTCCTCGCGGCACAATCTTTCCGGTGGCCGGATCAATGATTTTGATTTCGGTGTGAGGAAGAGCCCTTCCCACTGTCGTGACTCTTAATTCGATCGGATCGTCTGTCGTTGTCTGTGTAATGACCGGTGAAGACTCGGTCTGTCCGTATGCAATTGTGATTTCCGGACAGTGCATTTCGGCCACGACTCGCTTCATCAGCTGGATCGGGCAAGGTGAGCCGGCCATGATTCCTGTGCGCAGCGACCTGAGATCGAAGCGGTCGAATTCCGGGTGCTCCAATTCGGCGCGGAACATCGTGGGGACCCCGTAAAGAGCGGTACACCTTTCCTCCGCCACTGCTTCGAGAGTTCTTAAGGCGTCAAAATGCGGCGCAGGTATGACGATGGTGGAGGCTTTCAAGACCGCCGCCATGTTGCCCATCACCATTCCGAAGCAATGGTAGAACGGTACCGGCACGCAAATGCGATCGCCCGGCGCGATCCTCATGCACTCGGCCACGAGCAGCGCGTTGTTGACAATGTTGTGATGGCTCAGGACGGCTCCCTTCGGATGGCCTGTCGTTCCCGACGTGTATTGGATGTTGATCGGTTCATCGAAGGCGAGACCGGCTTCTCTCTGCCTCAACTCCGCGAAGGCCACGTGATCCCCCATCGCGAGGATCTGATTCCAGCCGAAGAAACTATCCGGATGGGTTTTATCAATCAGAATGAGATTTTTCAGGAATGGCAAATCCGCCGCCGACAGCGTTCCCGCTTTGGCGGCTTTCGCTTCCGGACAGGTCTCGAAGAATATCGAAACGAAATCGGCGTTCTTGAAATTCGGGACCATGATGAGCGTCTGACATCCAGATTGCTCGAGGGCGAATTTCAATTCGTACGCCCGGTATGCCGGATTGACGTTCACCAGAATGGCCCCGATTTTCGCCGCGGCGAATTGTACGATGACCCACTCGGAACAATTAGTGGCCCAAATGCCGACGCGATCACCTTTCTGCACAGCGAGATGCATCAGGCCAAGCGCGAATCGCTCGACCGCCGCGCTCAGCTCCGCAAAGGTGAGCCTCTGATTCTGATGACGCGAAACCAGCGCAGGCGAATTTGAATAAGCCCGGGCCGTCGTGTCGAGCGCATCGCCTATTGTGCAGCCGAGCAGAGGAGTTGATCCTGTGCCGGAAGCGTAACTCGGCTGAATTTTGGGTTCTTCCGAGCTCATGGTGCCTCCCCAAAATCTTCCTCGAAAAATTCGAGCGGCGAGCGGGAGCCGCTTGCCCGAAGCTGCTGTTCCCGTGTCCGCAATTCGATACGGCGGATTTTTCCTGAAATTGTTTTCGGCAATTCCGCAAATTCCAGACGGCGGATCCGTTTGTACGGAGCGAGAGTTTTTCGCGAATGGCTGAAAATGTCGCGAGCGACTTCAGGTGAAGGTAAGTATCCCGCCGCTAAGACAACGAATGCTTTTGGTACGGTGTGGCGAATCGGATGCGGGCTCGGGACGACTGCGGCCTCGGCAATGGCAGGGTACTCGATCAACACGCTTTCCAATTCGAAGGGGCTGAGCCGGTAATCGGCCGACTTGAACACATCGTCGGTCCGGCCAACAAACGTCAGATAGCCATCCGCGTCTCTATGAGCGATGTCGCCCGTGTGGTAAAACCCATCACGAATCGCTGCGGAGTTCTTTTCGTGATCTCCGGCATAACCTGGGGTGAGGCCAACAGGCCGATAGTTCAGATCCAGGCAGATTTCCCCATCGTCTGCAGGACGGCCGTCCACGTCCAATAACACGACATCGTAACCTACGAGCGGACGGCCCATTGAGCCCGGCTTAACAGCCTGTCCGGGCGTGTTGCCGACTATTGCTGTGGTTTCAGTTTGTCCGTAACCATCACGAATTGTGATTCCCCACGCCGACTGAACGCGCTCAATGATCTCAGGATTTAGCGGTTCGCCCGCGCTGAGCGCTTCGCGCAGCGATACACGGTATCGGTCGAGCGGTTCCTGTACGAGCATCCTCCATACTGTGGGAGGAGCACAAAGCGTCGTTATGCGCTGCTTTAGGAGCGCATCTAAAACCGCTTTTGCCTCAAAGCGACTGTAGTTGTAAACAATAACGGTGGCTCCCGCGATCCAGGGCGCAAAGAAACTGCTCCATGCGTGCTTCGCCCATCCGGGGGAGCTGATGTTCCAATGCCGGTCGCCTTCCCGAAGGCCCAGCCAAAAGAATGTCGAGAGGTGGCCCACAGGATAGCTTTGATGGTTGTGACGTACTAATTTCGGCTTCGAGGTCGTCCCGGATGTGAAGTACAAAAGCAGCGGATCGGCCGCCTGAGTCTCCCCATCCGGAACAAACGTTGAATCGAGTTCATGACTATCTTCATATCGCTTCCACCCTGTGACGTCACCCACGGCGATTCTGGTCAGACTTTCGGGAAAACCTGTGAACTTCCCCGCCTGCCCCGCGCTCGCGACGATGTGCCGCACATTCCCGCGTGCGATTCGGTCCTCCAAATCCCCCGGCGTTAGCAGAGGAGTGGCGGGCGTGATGACCGCGCCGAGTTTCATCGCCGCCAGCAGCGTCTCCCACAACGCGATCTCATTGCCGAGCATGAGCAATATGCAATCCCCCCGGCGCACACCGCATTCGCGCAAAAAGTTAGCAACCTGCTTCGACCGCGCCGACATAGCGGCAAACGACATTATGCATTGCCGTCCATCTTCCTCAACGATTTCCAGCGCCGCCGATTCGTTCCCATCGGCGTATGTGTCGAAGTAGTCCAGCGCCCAGTTGAAATGGGCCAGCTCGGGCCAGCGGAATTCCTTTACGGCCGTAGTGTAGTCAGTGCGGTGTTGTGCCAGAAAATCGCGCGCGCGAAGAAAAGCGGATGCGGACTCGTTGGGAAAAGACAGCGGCATTTTTGATGGCAACGCGAACTATAGGAGAGACCACAAGAGGAGTCAACGGCATGTCGTTATGGTCGCGTAATATTCCCCTCCTCGCAGAGGAGGGGAATGCGCTCCACCTACCACTTCACCGCGAGGGAATTGGATTTCTCTGAGAACGGAGCTTGGCCATCTCCTCCCTCAGCTGTTTCCGGAATTCCTCTTGCGAATCCGGGATCTGTCGTTGCGGCCGTTTCTTCTTCTGTTCCTCGAACGATTCCTGGGCTGACATCTGTCCCAGTAATTGTCTGTTATTAGCGCTTTTATCTTGACTCGGCGGCTAGGCAGTTCCTAGGATGGCGGGCAGACCCAAACAACAATTTAACCGATTCTGTTGAATTCAAGGAGGCTGATGAACTCCCGGCAGGTACGAATAGCCTCGCGCGCCAGACAGTTGCCGAGTCACCGCATACCCTCCACCTGGCATCCCCAGCGGGAAGGCACTTCTACGAGATTGCGACTACACGTCCGCTGAGCGCTGCGAGCTTCTCGCACGAATTTTCAGGCAAGCCGTAACGTCCCTGGGTGATCTTAAGACCCACTAGCGGGAACAACGCGGGTGACGGACTGGCGCGACCTGCGCACCCGCATCCACGCGAGCATCCGCAGGAGCCACGCCCCTGCGAGCAGCGCGACCAGAGTGAGGTGATACGAATCGCCCTGGCTGCGGGCGCCACCCTGATAAATATACAGAATAAGCAGCCAGATGGCATAAATGCCTCCCTTGTGAAGCCGGCGCCAGTTCGTGCGAGAGAGATGACGGGCGACTGGGCGGAACGACGTGAGAGTCATTGCGACAAGGAACGCCAGCCCCACGACGTCTGCTTCGACGCCTCGTGGAGAGAGCTGCGGCCGAAAAGTGATCAGGTAATACGCTACGAATGAAAAGTGCCAGCCCATCGCGAAGGCAAAGGACAGGCCAAGATAGCGACGGTGGAGCAGCAACCAACGTGTTAGTCGGGTCGGCCACAGCGTAGCGAGTGATGATGCTGTAAAGACGATGAAGAACAGCGGCAATGCGTAGCGTACGGACAAGACAACAATTTGCTCGGCGCCTCGGCGCGACGTTAAATCAATAGTCGCTAGCACGAAACCGTTTACGATGCTAATTAGCAGCGCCAGGAGGCCGAAGAGACGCCACGACCGAAGTAAACTCGTCAAGCCAGTTCCAAATGGCAGCGAAATGGGAACCCATTGCGGGCACCCCTTCTTAATATACCGCGATTTTCGGATCCGCCCGTCAAAGGCGGTCAGGGAATGGTCTTCGATCCCAGGTTTGAAAGCGCGCTGGCAGCGCACACTGCCGGCAGCGCTCATGGCCCCTGGCATTTGGCCCATTCGAAAGCTCTGAACGGTGCGCTCTCGAATGCCTATTTCCGCGATTGCGGTCTTTCTTCGTTGTTCGAGCAGTGTTAGCCCAAACGTCTCGAACCGCCGTATACGCACCCGTACGCACGGTGGTGTGGCAGGGGTCGGCGGGCGACCGCCGCCCCTATGCCGATCAAGTCGCCTTGTGTTTACCAATGGAGACGGTGTTGCTCACTTGACGTATTACCGCGAAACCGGAGATATGCGCCATCACCACCGGCGGCTTCATGAAGTTCTGTGTCGAATTTGAGCGCGAATGACTTTGGCGAATGGACGGCCCGCATGCCCTATCGTCCCTTGCCCGTGCGCCACGGATTCACGATCGGGACGGCCGCGCAGAAATTGTTCGAGTCGTGGTTGACGGTTCGCAAGCCGACCCCGTTTCCGGCGGGAGCGAGTATAATTTCCCGCCAGAGATGTAAACCGGACTGAGGTGTCTCATGTATCGATCGATGATTGCCGGCGTGGCGCTTGTCTTGATGATGTCTTCGGGCGCACTGGCCCAAAGCTGCATCGGGAATCCCGTGGCGGCGCAGGTGTTGGGCTCAGGCGCCCCGGGCTTTGTGAAGGATCGCGCCAATACGAGCTACCTTCTCTGGGTCGGCAATCAGGCGAAAATTCTCGTCGATGCGGGCGGCGGCGCCTATGTCCGCTTCGGCCAAGCGCAGGCGAAGTTCTCCGATCTCTCCATGGTCCTCGTGAGCCATCTGCATCCCGATCATTCCTCCGACCTGCCGGGCATTCTGTGGTCGGGCCGGATGACGCGCAACGACATGCTCCCGATCGTGGGACCGTCCGGGAACGAGGCGGCGCCCGCGTTCAACGACTTTCTCACCCGTCTGTTCGATCCCAAGAACGGCGCATGGGAGGTCTTGAGCTCGATGGTGGCGCCGGGACCCGGCGTGAAGCTCGATCCGCATGTCGTGGACGTGACGAAAGCGGAGCCCACGACGGTCTACGACCGCGACGGGATGAAAGTGACAGCGATGGGCATACCGCATGGGAATCTTCCCACGCTCGCCTATCGGGTGGAAACGCAAGGCGTGACGGTCGTCTTCAGCTCGGACCAGAACGGAACCAATCTAAGATTTCCCGGCTTCGCCAAAGGCGCCGACATTTTGCTCATGCATCTCGCCATCGGCGTAGGCGCCAACAATCCGAACCAAGCGCTCCCCGCTGTGGTCGGAAGCGTGGCACAAAGTGCGAATCCTAAGCGGCTCATCTTGAGCCACATCGCCAATTTCGATCTCGATGCCGCCGTGGCCGACGTGAAGAAGAATTATTCGGGCCCGCTTACGATCGGCGCCGACCTTCAGTGCACGCAGGCAAAATAGGGCACTCGGTTGCGCGTGGGGCGAACCATCCACGCACTACCCGCATCTCACCCACCCATTTTGACATTTACGATAGGGGAAGAAATGAAAATGAATCTCAGTGCCTGGCCAACCGCGATCTCGTCACTGTGGTGAGAAGGCGGATGAGCGAAAATTCATAAAGTCCGGTATCGCGACTTTACGGGTATGTGACGGCATTCGAAGCCACGCGAACGAAGTTTTGTCGAAACTCAATTTTTAGGGAAGCGGTTTGCGTGCAGTCTGGGTCAGGGTTTGTGCTTCCAGTTCAAGATTGAGCGTGATGGGCGAAGCCGTGCCTTCGTCCACCTCGAGGTTCACCAGGAACCGCTGGCCATCGGAAGAGACGGCGTATTGCTGCCTGGCAACGCCCGGCAGGGGACCACCGGCGATCCGAACGGGAAACAGGGTACCTGGCGCGGCGGTTTCCAGCGACGGCCCATCCGGCATTAGCTTCACCGGAGCAGCCATCATCTTGCTGTCCAAAGACACGTAGAAGATCTCCTTGCCGTCCTTTTTCCAGCGTGGCTGTGCTCCGCCGTTGGTGGAAATCTGAAACTTCCTGCCAGGTCCCGGAAAAGGCTGGACGTAAATTTCGAACCGGCCGGATTCGTTGGACTGGTACGCGATCCACTTGCCATCCGGAGAGAACTGACCCTCACGTTCATCAAAGGGAGTTTTCAAGAAAGGAGACACTTTCTTGTCTCCGGAAATGGAAAGCACCCACAGATCGTATCCCGTCCGCGGATCGAGACTGCGGAACAGTAGAAAGCGTCCGTCGGGTGACCAAGAGAGGGTCGCCTTGCTCTGATCCGTCTCCAGCAGCAATTCGTCGGCTCCAGTGCCGGTCGATAATTTCCAGTAGAGGTTGAAGATGCCTTTTCGATTGGATTGGAACACCACGCGGCTTCCATCCGGCGACCAGAGCGGCCGCATATCGTAGGCGGCATCGAAGGTGAATCGGGTGGGTACACCGCGGGCCGTGTCGACAAGCCAGAGGTCCGTATTGCCGGCGACCGCCCGCTGGATGGCGACCCGCTTTCCATCCGGCGACAGTTCCACTTCGTTCAAATTAGCCGCGTCGGGAGCGCCGATGGCGCCCACGGTCTTACCGGACCGGTCCAGCCAGGTCAATTGGCGGGTACCGCTGGCAGCGTTTGTCCGGTACGCCACAACACCCCACGTTGCGGAAAATCCGACCGCGTTTGTTGTCGCATCGAAAGCGACCTGTTCGGCAACAGGGAAGGCATTGGAAGCAAACTCAGGAGAATCGCTAACCAAAAACAATGGACGCAGAACGGTTTTCTACAGAGTGATGATACTCGCGAATTCCACATGCCTGGTAAACCGCGATCTCGGAAAAGTGAACCGGTGGGGACGCCTCTACGGGATGAGTACGCCTCATAAGCGCCGCAGTGGCGAGCGATCCGTTCCTCGCGAATACATAAACAGTTGGCAACTTTGTGTTACCAATCCGCTTTAATTGCTCGCATTGATCGCCCGTTCTGTGTCCGACCTGCTTTGCGCCCTGGAAGAATTCAATCACCTGGGCGTTGATTTCATGTGAAGGAAAAGTTGTTCCACACCAGCGCGCTCCGGAGGGCATTTTTCACTTTGTAGTTCGAATTTGTGCACTTAGACTCCAGTGATCGAGGTGCAGCTATGAAGCGCAAGAGAGTATACGGAATCGCGATTCTCGAGTTAGTTCTTCTGATCGGTTTGCCCGTTTTGGCGCACGCGCAGGGCGCTGGAGGCCAGCAGGCGCCACCGCCTATGACGAATCTGCAGGTCTGGCCGAAAGACACTTCGCGGGCGGTGGTCCTGCAGTTCATGAATGCTTTTGACGACTCGCTCGGCGTGCAGTGCAATTACTGTCATGTCGAGCGAGACGGGCGGCTCGACTTCGCCTCGGATGACAAGCGGGAGAAGAGAGTTGCGCGTCAGATGATCCTGTTGAGAGATTCGATCAACGTGGTGCTTCCGGCCATAGTCGGCAAACCGGCTGGGGCTGGACCGACGGCCGGCGAGGGTCATCCGGGGATGCCCATCCGCGTCCTTTGCAGCATGTGCCATCACGGCCTTCCGATTCCGAGGGCGATCGCCGACGTCGTCACCGAGGCCGCGAACGGCAGCGCTGCGGCCGGCCTCGCCAAGTTCCGCGAGCTTCGGACCCAGTACTACGGCGGCCAGCAGTACGACTTCAGCGAGGGCGCCCTGGTGACGATCGCGCAGCGCGCCATGACGGCGAAGAAGCCCGACGATGCGAGCGCCTATCTGCAGGCCAATCTGGAGTACTTCCCGAAGTCGGCACGCACCTATCAGGCGATGGCGCAGGTGAAAAACGCAAAGGGCGACAAGCAAGGCGCGATCAAGGACCTCGAGAAAGCCTTGGAACTCGATCCGAAGAACGCGCAGGTCCGGAATCAGCTTCAGCAGCTCAAGTGAAGCTCCTCCCGGGGACAATATACACATCCGGGGCTCCAAGGCGATCATGACTGGTGCCGGAGGTCACGGGGCCCAATCCGCAGTTCCGCAGCATATTCTAGCCGGCATGGAGCCTGCTTTCGTGCCTAGGGGCTGGGCCCTCTTGGGACCGCGAGGGCAGGACGGCAGCGGGATCATCGCCGGAGTAGGCACGAAATCTTTGAGAAGACGTTCGTGGAACCCTCATCATGTATGAAGTGAAAGTTCACACGGTCCCCCCGCGCATCCTCGCGGCGGTGGGCCGTCTCATCTCTATAAAGGATATTCCCACTGCATTTAAACCGGCCCTCAACAGTGTGTGGGATTTCCTCAGCAAGCACCCCCGGTCTGCGGACCGATGGCCACAATATTTGACCTGGAGAAGAAGTGAGATGAAGGCGATGAGGTATACGATCGCGAGGCCACGCAGGAATAGAGATCGCGCCATGCGAAGACTGTAGCCGCTCTCTTTTCGACTGGCAACCGAACCCGTATATGATTACTTCAAATGGATCGAACTTTTTTGCTGATTGGAGCGATATTCGGTTTTCTCGGCGTCGGATTCGGCGCTTTTGGAGCTCATGCGCTAAGGAGCCGGCTGTCGCCGGAAATGCTCGCGGTGTTCGAAACCGGTGTGCGCTACCAGATGTACCACACGTTCGCGGTGCTGATCGTGGCCGCTGCGATCGGACATATCGGCAACGCCCGCCTTCTTGTGATAGCCGGATCGATCTTCGTCGCCGGCATTGTGCTGTTTTCGGGGAGTCTCTATACGCTGGCGCTCACCGGCGTGGGAACACTGGGGGCCATCACGCCGATCGGCGGCCTGCTTTTTCTGGTTGGTTGGCTCTGTCTAGTAGCCTTCGCGCTCGCTTGACAGACTCGATGGTGCCATGTAAAACCATTGCCACAGCGTGACCAGATAAGCTGAAGGAGGCGCAAGGTGAGGCGTCATTGGATTACAAGATCGCTGACAACTGCGGCAATCCTCATATTCTCGTTTTGCCTCACGGCTCGATCCCTTGCCGCACAGGCCGTTGATGAATCGCGGCTCCGGCATAGCGGCGATGGCGGACGGGTTCCGGAGCCCGGCGGCAAGGACGCCGGCGGACCTGCTCCGCGGCTGGCAGATGGTACGCCGAACTTGGGAAGAACCGAAATTGGAAAGGGAGCGTGGCTTCCCAAATTGTACACGGATTACTCAGCGATCCTGGTAGACCCTCCAAAATCACAAGGAATTCCGTTCCAACCTTGGGCCAAAGCTCTACAGGAATATCGCCACAAAGTAACGTCGGAGAGTGAAGATCCCGCGTCCTTCTGCATCCCTCTTGCCGGTTCGCATCCGTACACCAGAGGCGGCGTACACCCGATCGAATTCATTCAGCTTCCGGAACAGAAACGGATCCTTCAGCTGATGGAATTTCCCGGACACAATTGGCGCGACATTTTTCTGGATGGGCGTTCACATCCTTCGAAACAGGAACTCGAAGAGTATCCGACGTTCATGGGACACTCGATCGGACACTGGGAAGGCGCTACGCTGGTTGTGGATACGGTTGGCTTCAATGAAGGAACCTGGATCGATAAGGAAGGCCATCCGCATACCAGCCAGTTGCACGTCATAGAAAAATTGACCCGCACCGGCATGAACAATCTGCACATCGAAGCCACGTTCGACGATCCTGCGGCCTACACACGGCCCTGGACCATTGCTTTCGATCTGGCCTGGGGTCCGGATTGGGCGATCAAGGAATACATTTGCCAATCGAACAACCGCTATCAGGATTACTACGTCAAGACAACAAAGGGGGCCACCGGAACCGGAAATGCCGGCGCCGAGTTTGGTCATGGTCATCCGGCCAAGGGGACGTTTCTTGGTGAATGGGGTCCAAATGGGGGAACGCAAGACAGGCTGATGGTTTTGATGGATTGGGCCGGCAAGGCCATAACGGGAACGATCAACCCGGGACCGCAAGCAATGCCCATCACAAAAGCGGAACTCAACCCGGACAATTGGACATTACATCTCGAAGGTGGAGCCGGAGCCGCCCGAGTCGTTCTCGACGGAAAGTTCGAAAACCTCACCTGGCTTGCGCGTTCGTTGACCGGCACCTATACGCAAGGCAATCAGCGAGGCACGTTCAAGATTACCCGGCAGTATTAACGAGCGCAGGTCACGTCCTTCGTGCCGTAAGCAGCAATCGTGGACAGCCAAGGGAGTACGGCTGCCGGCCCGGTGTTGCGTAGAGATTTTCGACCACGAACCCGCAATTCGAGAGCAGCCTGTTGAGCTCGCCGATTGTATAGACGGAGTAGGTTGCCGTCCCAGTTTCAATCGTGCCACCTCGGATGAATGTGTATTCGGTGTTCAATTGGCTTTCCGCCGGATCGTAGCGGTTGGCGCTCAACGCGAAAACGTCATTGGCTCGATGCCACCGAGACGCCGCCAGGGACGGCAACAAAGACTCGGCCACCAAGCCTGTTTCGATCACGAACCGGGCGCCCGGCCGGAGGCAGCCACCCACTGCCGCAAGAAACTTCACACTATCCTCGTGACTCATGTATCCGAAGCTGTTGCCGAAGCAGAAGGCGCCGTCAAATTGGTGGGGGAGGGCGATGTTACCCATGTTTCCGCTGACGAAATCAATTTGCACGCCGTTTTGAGCGGATGCCTGTCTTGCTTCGGTAAGGAATTCATCGCACAAATCGATTCCTGTCATGATATGGCCACGCTTCGCCAGTTCGATCGAATGACGGCCGTTGCCGCATGGGATGTCCAGTACGCGTGACGCTATGGTCAAACCCAACTCGCCTTCAATGAAGTCGACGTCGGCAGCGGTTTGTTCGGCCGAAACCGCGTTACGCCAAAACTCCAGTGCCAGTCCGCGAAAGAATTGCTCATACCAGTTCATCTGCATTTGTTTTCTCCGTATTTTGGATAGAAATGTGGGTGAGACCGAACGCCGGAGCACGCCGGTATCCGGTCAGAAGTCAGAGGGACTGGTTAGCGGACGGCGGAATTACTCATATGCCGAGATCACAATAACACGGTTGAGGCTTTTTCAATGCCCCCTTTACAAGGTCGCGATCTGCCAGACGTTGCCGCAGTTAAATCCGGGTAATCCGTAACTAACATTTTGGTTCGGAAAAAACCTAAAGGGGCTAACCTTAAGGGGTTCTAGCCGAAGAATTGGACTTTTTGTACTCCATTTTTCATATACTAAAACTAACGCGTTCCATTTACCGTGTTTGAGACCTAGCCAACTGTGAGCAAGGGGGAGAGGCCGCGAAACAGCTGAAGGGAAAAGTCTTCATTGGGGCGGGGTTTTGTCGCGTTGCTGCTGGCAGTACTGTTCGCACAAAACGTGCTCGAAAACAAAGCCGCTGTATGAATGAAGTCTGGCGGCGAGTGGATTTCAATTTGAGTGCGTGTTTCGGGCGTCGCTGCTTCGGCCGATGGACGCGTATTCTCGTCCTCTTGGCGCTCTATGGACTGGGCCAAGGTGTTGTGGCATCCGCGCAGAGCTGGGTGAATCTAGGGCCGGGGGCAGATTACGCGAAAATCATAAAGGTAGACCCGTCGACGCCATCGACGCTGTATGTGGGGCTTGTGTGGGAATACGGAGATTACCCCGTCGGAGGTGTTTTTAAGAGTACGGACAGCGGACAGAGCTGGAGCAATGCGAGTACGGGCCTGCCCACGAACCTGGATATCTATGCATTGGCGATTGATCCGCAAACGCCGACGATATTGTATACGGGAGGTTTATACGGAGGAGTATACAAGAGTGTCAACGGAGGCGCCAGTTGGACGGCGACGATGAGTGCGCAGAACAATTCGGTCCTAGCGCTGGCGATTGATCCGCAGACGCCGACCACGATTTATGCGGGATTCAGTAACACGGGTGTGTACAAGAGCGTCGATGGGGCAGCGACGTGGAATCTCATCAACATGGGTTTGCCAGGTGCCCCGATCGTTAATGCGCTGGCAATTGATCCGCAGACGCCGACCACGATCTATGCGGGATTGACCGGCAATGGCGTGTACAAGAGCATCGACGGGGGCAACAGTTGGAGTGCAGTGGGCACGGGTTTGTTGAGTGGAGGGACGGTTCGGGCACTGGCGATAAATCCGGTGACGCCGACGACGGTATATGCGGCGACGGACGTCGTCTTCGGAAACACGAGCGGTCAGGTGTTCGTGAGCGTCGACGGCGGAAGTACGTGGAATAGCGTGAGCAATGGCCTACCGATTGACGCGTATGGTCTCCACGATGTAGAGATTGATCCGGCGACTCCGAGTACGTTGTATGTGGCGGTCTTCGGTGATGGTGTGTACAAGAGTACTGACAGCGGGAATACGTGGACTGCTATAAATACGGGCCTGACTTCTCTCTTTGATCATAACGTAGCGATTGCGCTTACGAGCCCGACAACGGTGTATGTCGCATCTTGCACCAACGGGGTGTTTATTATGTTCGGCGGGAGCGGCCCGACGCTCACGGCCAGCCCTACTTCCGTTTCCTCGGATAGTACGGTTACTGCCACCTGGGCTGGGATCGCCTCTCCCAGCTCAACAGATTTGATTGGATTGTACCAGCCCAATGCGTCTAATAGTGAATACATCGACTGGATCTACGTGAGCTGTTCCAAGTCGGCCGGCAGCCCCCGCGCGTCGGGCTCGTGCCCGTTTGTGCTGCCCGCTACTCTGGCGGCTGGAACCTATCAACTCCGCCTGCTCGCCAATAGCGGGTTCACCGTTCTTGTTACCAGCAACAATTTCACCGTCACCAGCGGCGGGAGCAGCCCGACGCTCACGGCCAGTCCGACTACCATTTCCTCGGGAGGTACGCTTACCGCTACCTGGGCTGGGATCGCTTCTTCCAGTTCAACAGATTGGATTGGATTGTACCAGCCCAATGCGTCTGATAGTGAATACATCGACTGGATCTACGTGAGCTGTTCCCAGTGGGCCGGCAGCCCCCGCGCATCGGGCTCGTGCCCGTTTGTGCTGCCTGCTACTCTGGCGGCTGCAACCTATCAACTCCGCCTGCTCGCTAATGACGGGTTCACCGTTCTTGCAACCAGCAACAATTTCACCGTCACCCACTAAAGTGACGGGAACCGCTGGGAACGGTCAGGTCGCGGTGTGGTGGACCGCCCCGGCCAGCAACGGCGGCTCGGCGATCACGGGCTATCAGGTGCAGCTCGCCACGAGTGTCGGCGGACCGTACAGCAACGCGGCGGGCTGTCCGACGAACTCGACGACGACATCGTGTACTTCGGCGCTAATGAAGAATGACCGGTCCGTGCTTGCGAGAAGTGTCCACCTACCGTTGATCTGAACTCTCCTTATTTAAGGTGTGGTGATGATGAGTCACCATGCCCGATGTCGGAAAGAGACCCTGTTGTATTTGCCGCCGCTGGTTTCGTCCCGATCCGCGAGTCGGACCGCGTCAGCGAGCTTGCGGAAACCCGGAATGTCAGGCGGCCCGCCGTGTACAAACGCAGCGGAACTGGCGGGAAAGCCGTCCGGATTACTTCACCGCCCGACGGATACGGGAGCGGGGAGAGCAAGACCGGCCACCTGAACCGCTGCGATTACCGCCGCCATTGAGCCGACTTCCCTGGGACATCGCGCAAGACGAGTTCAGGGTCGAAGGCACAGATTTCATTGGGATTCTGAGCACAGTCCTGCTACGAGTCGCGCAAGACCAGTTCACGGTTTATCCGGCTGATAAGACATGGCTTGCCGGCACACTTGCCGCCCAGGCCGCGCAAGACCAGATCCGAGTTATGGAACAGTTCACCGGCGTAGGGAAAAAGCGGAATGAAGCTGGAGTTTCATCAACTAAACCGCCGGTATGAGCATCTCCGCGTGCGGCGTCCTCAGCAGCAACGGCGATTGATGGCCTCACTGGCGTCATCGGGGCAACAGACACCGATCGTGGTCGTCGTCGTTTCCAGTGCGCCGGATTCCTATCTGGTGATTGACGGCTATAAACGCATCGCGGCCTTAGAGCAACTGGGCCGCGACACGGTCGAAGCGGTGATCTGGGCCATGAGCGAATCCGACGCTCTGGTGCTGGATCGTTCAATGCGTCTTGGCGAACGCGAGACAGCGCTGGAACAAGGATGGTTGCTTCAGGAACTGCACGAGCGCTTTGGCTACAGTCTGGACGATCTAGCGCGCCGGTTTGACCGCAGCGTCAGTTGGGTATCCCGCCGATTGGCCCTGGTCGAAGTGCTTCCCCAAACGATTCAGCAGAGAGTCCGCATGGGCGAGATCTCCGCTCATATCGCCATGAAGTATCTGGTTCCGGTGGCGCGCGTCAACATTGAGGATTGCCGACGCCTGGCGGATGCGTTTGTGGCGCATCACTTCACGAGCCGGCAAGCCGGCGAACTCTACGCCGCATGGCGCGACGCCTCGCCCGAGATCCGGCAACGCATCCTCGAAAATCCGCAACTGTTTCTCAAAGCGCACGAGCAACTCGAGCCGCAATCCGCACCGCCGGCCGATGAACTGTTGCGCGATCTGACGATGATCGTCGCCATCACCAACCGGGCCAGCCGGCGTCTCCGGCGCGCGGCTCCGTTGATGGATAAAAACCAATTCGATGCCGCCGAGCGCAAGATCGCGTGCGCCGTCAAGGATCTGGAGTTTCTGACCGAGCGGATTCAAAAGGAGCAACAACCGCATGTTGAGCAAAGGTCAACGGACAGCGATTCTGGAGCTTCATGCTCAGAAGGTCAGCAAGGGCGAGATCGCCAGAGTCCTCGGGATCTCCCGTTCCACCGTACGCAAAATCCTGCGATCGCAGTCCTCGGATGTGCCGGCACTGATCCGATCCGAGAAAGCGGAACCCTTCCGGCAGCAGATTCTGGAGGAGTGGGCCAACTGCAAGGGCAATCTCGTCCGGGTCCATGAAGAACTCGTTGGCCGCGGACTGGCTCTCTCCTATTCGGCGCTGACGGCCTTTTGCCGACGTCACGGCATTGGCCAGGAGCCGAAGCAGCCCTCGGGACTTTACGAGTTTCAACCTGGTGAGGAACTGCAGCATGACAGCTCGCCTCATCTGGTGGAGATCGCCGGCAAGAAGCGCTCGGCGCAAACTGCATCCGCCGTTCTGTGCTACTCGCGGATGTTGTTCTTCCAGTGTTACCCGACATTCCAGCGCTTCGACTGCAAGGTCTTCTTGACCGATGCCCTGCGTTTCTTTGGCGGAAGCTGCCGGTACACGCTGATCGATAACACTCATGTCGTCGTGCTGTGCGGCACGGGACGACAGATGATTCCTGTGCCGGAGATGGAAGCCTTCGGTGAACGCTTTGGTTTCCAGTTTCGAGCCCATGAACTCGGCGATGCGAATCGTTCCGGACGCGTCGAGAGGCCCTTATCAGCGTAGTTCTTGGTTATGCCCAGTGAGTCGCCTGCTCGGGCCAATCCACGGGGATTTTGCTGCCGTCTGCTTTGCATAATCTTTGTCCTTCTTGCCGGTCGTCAGCATCCCGATAAGCTGATCGGGCGCAGTGAATCGGCCTCGGCGTAGGGTCGGTGGGGTAACAGCACTGACGGCTTCTAACTTCTCTGTTGGATCAGCCCGAAGATACATCTCCGTGGTTTGCGTGTTGTTGTGCCCGAGCCAGAGCGCAACTTTCCGGATATCGCGTGTTGTTCTGAGAATCAATAGGGCGCAGCTATGCCTCAGCGTGTGTGGCGAAACGCGCTTGCTGCCCAACGAAGGACAAACTGCTTTCGCGGAGGTAACGTGATTGTTGAGCACATATTCGAATCCTGTACGGGTCATGGCGTCACCACGTGCATTCAGGAATAGTTCCGGGACCGCGGCCGCGCCTCGGATCGCAAGCCACGCACGCAGATTGGCTCCAGTCTGTTTCCATAGAGGCAGGACTCGTTCGCGTCTTCCTTTTCCAAGTACTCGAACGGAGGGACGCGGCTCAAAGCTGACGTCGTCAACCCGGAGGCCGACAAGCTCCGAAACGCGCAGGCCTGCTGCAAAGCACACATCCAGCATCGCGGTCGCGGATTCCAAAACGGGTGTGAGGATCAGGCGCGTTCAGTAAGGCCTCGATTTCCTCCATTGTGAGATGCGACACCAGCTTCGTGTCGGTCTTTTTGATGGGTATGGCCAGGATCTGCCGGACCTGCTCCAACGCGGACGGCACCTGATATTCGATATATCGCATGAACGACTTGATGGCAGCTAATCGAGCATTCCTCGTAACAGGGCCGTTCTTGCGTTCTGTCTCGATGTGCTTCAGGAATGCGATCACCAAAGATGCATCGATTTGCTCCAGGTGAAGTTGCGACGGAGTCGCACCAAGATGTGAGGCAGCAAACTGGAACAATAACCGGAACGCGTGCGCGTTGGTATCGCAAGTGTGCTGACTCGCACTACGCTCGACGGGAAGGCGCTCGCGGAGGAATGCGGTGATGTAAGGAGCCAGAGGTGTCATCATTCGCCTCCTTCGCGGAAGATCTCCGACATCTCAGAGATCTGCGCCAGCAGATGGGGAGTTGCGTGAAGATACCAATAGGTGCTATCGACCCGGCCGGAGGAAGCTGAGAAGCGGTCACCAACAACTCATGTAATTGATCGGAGGTAAAGATGAAGGGACGATAATGGACACGTTGAGCCGAAAACACCCGTTCAGGCGGAACCTCATGCCGTGCATCTTCTGCACGGGCAAAACGGGCAAACACCCGGAGCATTCCGAGGCGGTTGGCGCGCTGACCCTCAGAAGGTGCTTGGGCGGCCCACTCGATTGCCGTCCGACTTCGGATGTGAGTTTCACCTCTTTCTGCGGCAAACGATGCGAAGTTGTGAAGCAGGTATTCGTGTACACCCATACGAAAACCTGTTGACCGGCGCAGCTCAAGATAGGAATCCACAAGTTGCGTCAGCATGGAAACACCTCCGGCCAGGGAAGAGCGATGTCCCGGAGACGGTTTACGTCAACCTTCGCATAATGAGCGGTCGTGTCGAGGTACCGATGACGGAGTACGGCACCAACCTGTTGCAGATTCGCGCCCTCGCGCAACATGGCTGTGGCAGCAGAATGTCGAAGCACATGTGCGCCTCGGAACTGCGTTTCTACTCCGGCCCGAGTGATGGCTCGCATTACGATTCCCGATACGGAACTGACCTCCAGCGGTTTCCAGGGAGCCAACATGCTGACAAAAACGCGAGTGGTGTCCTGAGCGGGCGGACGACCACGGCTTAAGTACTCGAGAAGAGCGTCGCCAACTTCTTGGGTGAGGGGGAGCTTTGTCTCGTGGCGAGACTTCCCCGACACCCGGACGCTGGCATGCCTCCAGTCGATGTCACTGAGATCCATGCAGCGGACATCGCCGGCACGGAGCCCGAGGCGCGCCATGAGCAGAACTGCGGCGCGGTCTCTCAGTCCAACGGCAGTGGTGCGATCACAGGAAGCAATAACGCGGTCGATATCGGCGGCCGGCAAATACCGCGGCAGCGCGGATAGACGCCACATCGCAATCGTCGGCACCGCGTCGTCCATTCCCCCGCGGCACTTTCCTTCAGCAATCAAGTACCGTAGGAACATCCGCATTACCGACGTGACCTCTTTGGCGTTTGAGCGGCTTTTTCCTTTGGTCCGCCCGAGAATGAAGGTGCGAATCGATGCAGCATCGTAGCGGCTCGGATCGTCGCCGAGATCGTCCAAGGCATCCTTGATCACTCTGCCGTATGCGCGCAGTGTGTTTTCCTGCGTCCCACGTTGACACTTCATCCACGCACAAAAGCCAGAAAACAAGGCGGGCGGATGAGCTTCTTTCGTCAATGGCGGCGGGCTGGTAATGATGCCGCGATGCCGCAAATGCTCTATTCAGCATAAAGCTGCAGGGATCGCAAGATATTTACCGTAGAACTGAACAAACCTTGCGGAATAACGAAGTCGAGCGATTCTCTCGCACAAGCTCAGGTACCTGGTACCGCCATTAATCAGCTTTTTGTTGGTGTGTCTCTAGGTGCAGACGCCACTGCGCCGAAGTCAAACAATCGGCGCAAGATGCCATCAACAGAGACTCCGCCAGATTTCCGCTGCGTTTGTCGTCTACTTACCCTTGTGTTTTTGTGAAACACGATCTTATTATTTGCCCTCTATGAACAACGGCCGGACGGTCGGAGCAACGATTGTTGCGCTGAGTTTCCTGCTTGCCTCTGTTGCGGATGGCCAACAAGTCCGATTTTTCCCGGTGAATAAGGACATCGTCGAGGCGCACTTGAAGGACGCCCCCAGCAAGAATGAAGACCGGAAGGTTCGACTCGAAGAGTTGTTCCAAGACGCCGGATGTAAGGACGAGAATTTGGCGAATCAAAAGGTTAATGGGAGCAGACTGCCCAACGTGATTTGCACGTTATCCGGTCCGTCCGAATCCGTAATCATCGTCGGAGCACATTTCGATAATCAGGGCGCGGGTAGCGGAATAGTCGACAATTGGAGTGGTGCTTCATTGTTGCCGCATCTGTATCAAAGTCTGAGCAAGGAAAGGCGCCATCACGTCTTCCGCTTTATTGGTTTTACCGACGAAGAAAAAGGGTTGGTGGGATCGAGGTTCTACGCAGAGCGTCTTAAGAAGGAGGAGATTACTAATGTCAAAGCGATGATTAATCTCGATACGCTCGGGCTCGGACCCGCAGAACTTTGGTTGAACCGCGGAGACAAGGCTCTCGCTAATTTGTTTTTCGGGGTTGCCGGAGCCCTTGAACTGCCGCGAATCGCGATGAACGTGGAGCAGGTAGGCTCAACGGATTCGGAATCTTTTCGCCAACTTAAGATTCCAAGCCTCACGGTGCATTCAATCACACAACGAACCCTTCCAATACTCCACTCTCCGGCTGATAAACTGTCAGCAATAAATCTAGACGATTACTATCAGAGCTATCGCTTGCTCACGGCGTATTTGATCGTGCTTGACCAACAGATTCCATGAAGCTTCGGCGCGCCGGCGCCATGTCTGTGGCGGCTCTCATCGTTTAGCAACTACACGCCATTGCGCCGGAGTCCGACAATCGGCCCAAAAGCCGTCAACGACGGTGCCCGTCGCTTTCTATGCACGCTGTAGCACCAAACAGCATGGGCACTGTTGGGGCGCCTGTGTCACTCGGAAATATAACCGCGAAACCGTAGATTATCCATCGCGAGGACAAGCATGAATTCACGTCTCCGGTTTGCCGACTATACAGAAACTGAGAATGCGAGGTGGATCTTGCCTAGGCCTCTGCCAATGCCAAGCCCTGAGTTCTTGGGATCTGAGCAAGGTCATGGCTTGGGTTTCCAGTTGTAAATGAGTGTGACGGGTGGGGCCGAGTCCGCGGCGAGATTGACCAGGAACCGCTGTTGCTGACGCCGGGTATGGGGCCGCCGGCAATGCGAACCGGGAAGAGGGCCGCCGGAGTCCCGGTTTCCAGCGACTGACCATCGGGCGACAACTTTACTGGGGCCGCCATCATCTGGCTGTCCAGAGATACGTAGAAGATTTCCTTGCCGTTCTTGTTCCAGCGTGGCTGTGCGCCGCCGTTACTGGAGATCTGGACTTTCTCGCCCGGTCCCGGAAACGGCTGCACGTATACCTCGTACCGACCCGATGCGTTCGACTGGTACGCGATCCATTTGCCGTCGGCGGAGAACTGCCCGTCGCGTTCGTCATAGGGAGTCTTCAGGAAAGGGAACGGCTTTTGTCGCCGGAGACCGGCAGAACCCACAAGTCAGCGCCCGTCTGCGGATCCTGGCTGCGGAACAGCAGAAAGCGTCCATCGGAGGACCAATCGTATGCCGCTTTGTTCTGATCCGATTCCAGCAGCAATTCATCGGCTCGAGCGCCGCTCGATAATTTCCAATACAGGTTGTAGACGTCTTTTCGAATGGAATCGAACGCGACGCGTTTGCCATCGGGCGACCAGACGGGCCGCGAATCGAGCGCGGGATCGAAGGTGAAGCGCTTGGCGTCCCGCGCGTCGTCGATAAGCCAGATGTCGGTCTGCTTGTCCACGGCTTTGCCCCTCACTTGTTCAGGGCTCATGTAGCCCGGCGTTCCTAAAATGCGTCCTTCTTCGGTGGCGACGGCGCTCGCTGTCGGCAATTCCGAAAGATCGACTTCGGACTGCTCCCAAGCCATCGCCTTCGCTAAACCGAAATCCAGAACCTTCACGATGCCTTCGGGCGTTACTTTGACATTTGCGGGCTTCACATCCCGGTGTGTGATGTTTTTCCGGTGTGCTTCCTCCAGCCCTTCAGCAATCTGGCGGCAGATAGTGAGCGCCTTCACCAATGGGAGAGGGCCTGCATCCGCGAGCGTCTCCCCCAGCACCAACTCCATCACGAAGCGAGAACGGAAGCAAACTCAGGAGAATTGCTAACAAAAACAAAGCCAGAACGGTTTTCTACAGAGTGATGATACTCGCGAATTCCACATGCCTGGTAAACCGCGATCTCGGAAAATCACCACACACGCAAGGTGGCGCAAAGCCCGTCTCCGCACGTCGCCATTTGCCACTGAAGACGAACCGATGGAACGCGAAATCACCCGATTTCGGACAGCCGTTTGAAGCGTGGACTGCGTTAAATCCGAGAACGTCAGGGGTTATAGTTTTCCAATCGAGAAGAGGTAAGATTGCAGGCTATGCGGAGTCAAAGCACTGTCATCACGCTCATCGGAATCATGCTCGCCGGGGCACTCACGTACGCGCAGGCACAGTGGGTGAACTATCCCGACTCACGCATCCCGCGCACGAAAGATGGCAAGCCGAACTTGACCGCTCCCACACCGCGCTTGAACCGCAAGCCGGATGTCTCCGGATTGTGGCAGGCGGAACGGACGCCCGAGCGCGAGTACGACGCTGTCCTCGGCAAGGGGTTCACCGCTCTGCAGGTCGACACGTACAACATCACGAAGAATGTGTTGAACGTGTTTTGGGGAATGAAGCCGGAGGATGAGCCGCTTCGGCCGGAGGCAGCCGAAATCGTGAAACGCCGCAAGGCAAATCCTCTGGAGGCGCGCCACCTTCAATGCCTTCCGGGTAGCATACCCATGGGCCTGCTGATTTTAACGTTCAAAATCATTGAAACGCCCCAGGAGATCGTGATGTTGACCGAGACTGCCGACCCTCCTCGCCAGATTCACATGGACGGCCGTCCGTTGCCTAAAAGTCCCGACCCTACCTGGATGGGATATTCCGTGGGGCACTGGGAAGGCGATACACTTGTAGTCGACACGAGCGGTCTCAACGACCGGGCCTGGCTTGACGGAGCCGGCCATCCGCGCAGCGAGTCCATGCACATCACCGAGCGCTACCACCGGCGGGATTTTGGCCACATGGATCTGGAGATCACCTTCAACGATCCGAAATACTACACGCGGCCGTTCACCCTCAAGACGGGATTGGAGTTGATACCCGACAACGATCTCCTTGAATATGTCTGCACGGAGAACGAGAAGGATCGCGCTCATCTGAAGAGGTGAGCCAGTGTTCCGGCAAGTGGGGCAAGTGGACGGTCCGGCAAAAGGCCACGTGACCAGGAGGCTACCAATGCAAACTACAGTTCCGTTCGGTATAACGAAAATGGAAGCAACGATTCCCGAAGGGATTCATTTCGTCTGGAATGGATGCACTATCAACAGCGGTCCGCTTCGAGTGCAGCTTGACGATCAAGCGCGAGCCGAAGGTGACAACCGCGGCGAACTCGATTACGAGACGAATGTAGCGCGCGCCCGATTTAGCGTAAGGATCGACTTGTCCGGGGTCGCGAAGCTGCTGGCACGCGCGGCGCATTGTGAACCGCTCGAGCCGATTCGTGCTGTCCTGCACTCCGAAGGCGTAATCGCCGAGGACCACAACTTCGGCCTGAGCGGACCGATGGAGGTTCAGCCTCATCCACTCTTCGGGGGCGAAGGCGTTTCGGCGGCGGTTTTGCCGGGGCGCTGACTCGTCGAATCCGGCTCCCGGTCGGGAGCCGAAATCCGTCGCGACGTGCAAGAAGGAAAGTCCTTAGTGTGGCACTTCACACCCTCACAGCGTCGCCTTCGGATAACGCTGCCGAAAAAGCTCGGCGGCGGAACACAGGAACTCCGTCTGGAGGGAAGCTACTCATTTACCCCGCGGTCGCTAAACTGAGCCAGCGCGAGCGCAGCGACGAGTCGCAAGGGCCGGCGCGAGGCGATCTTAAGTCGGAATACCAAGCGCGCCTGAATAGGGCACTGCGGAGCTCGTCGCGGATGGTTCTACCAGGCGCTCGCGCCGTTCCGCTCACTGCATGCCGGGCGTGGGTAAATCGATAGTTGTGCCTCGTCGTTTTTGCCTGGCCAGTTCATAGGCACGCATGGCAATCGCCAGGTCGGCACAACCGAGACCGTTATTGTTTTTGTGATATGTGATCTGCTCGTCGCCAGTTCGGCCGGGGAACGTTTTCGTAGCCAGCTCGCCGAGCTCGTGAATTTTTTCGAGTTGAATCAGTTTCTTTTCCAGAGGCTCGAACAGGTCCCCCTGCTCCTCGGACAAAATGGACTCGCGCAGGTTGGCGACGATCACGTCGGCGCGCACCGCGGTCCTGTCGTCGATTTCTCTGCGCCGGGAGCGCAAGAATCCCGCCTTCACGAGCGCCACGTTGGAACCGATGATACCGGTCACATGCTGTCCCTGCTCCAGCCAATCGCCATCGAAGAGAACCGAATTGGTATTGGTGGCGCAGGCGATCACGTCGACGCCCTTCACCGCCTCGCGTGGCGAGCTTACCGGAGTTATTTCCAAATTGAACAGAGGCCCGTACTTCTCCGCGAACTTCCGCCGGTTCTCTGGATTGCGGCTATAGATTTTTACGCGGGTGATCGGCCGCTCACACTTGAGAGCGAGCAACTGATTGGCTGCTTGTCCGGCCGAGCCGAACAGCCCGACTGTTTTTGCGTCCTTGCGCGGCAGGTAACGAAACCCTACGCCGCTGGTCGCCGCCGTTCTAAAAGCCATGAGACTGGAGTACCCAATTTCCCGGTCGTCAATCTCACCCAGCAAGATAGCCAACAGTTGCCCGGTTTTTGAATCATGGAGGACGTGCACAGGATGTTCGCGGTAAGGAAAGGTTTGAAATCCTTCTTGCTGCGCGACCAGGTCCGCGCGAATCCCTGCACCGATGACGCCGAGACTGGGCACGCCCCCGGGGAAGTACTGACGCGCACTCCACTGGGCGAATGGACACGCCGCCTCGGGGCATTAATTACAGGAAACTCCTTAATGCCCCGATAGCTCTCCTCCACCAGGTCTATCGCTTCCTTCATGGTCAACAGGTCCTTTAAATCCGAGGGCCGCAACAATAAAAAGCTCATACCGACTCCATTGTTATAGTAGGGCGTGGCTTGCCGTAATGACTCAGTTTTGAGCATCGGGAGTTTTGGTTTGCGAGGAATATTCCCCTCCTCGCAGAGGAGCGGTGGCTGCGCGGTCAATCAAGAAGCCGCGAAGCGACCTTTTTCCCCACAGACGGGCGCGAAGCGCGAGCGCGATAGCGCGAAGCTGTAATAGTGGTGGTCAGTTCGGGGCCATATTTGTTTCGCCGATCTGACCACCCCGTCCGCTCCCTTAAAGGAGGCTTCGCGATATTTTGTTGAGGTCGCGTCCACCCCTCCTCCGCGAGGAGGGGAATGTACCTGGCCTGTAGTTTGATTGACAAGCCGCGAGGCTTTTTGGTACACGCTGTCAGCTAGTAACGATGCTCAAACAAGAATCAAATTGATGAGCGCGAATACACGATTGCATTCAATCTGGAGGAAGCACAATGAAAGCCAGGGTAATGGTTTTTTTGGCGTTGACTGCTGGGTTGCTCCTGATTTCTGGTTCGGTTTTGGCGCACCATTCGAATGCGTTATCCGATAAGGACCGCTTAACGACACTGACGGGAACAGTAACAAAGTTCGCGTTCACGAATCCCCATGTGGGCATATCTTTTGACGTGAAGGATGCCCAGGGCAACGTTGTGAACTGGTATGCCTTCGGTGGCAGCCCGGTTGCGCTGCATAGGGAAGGCGGCTGGACCAACAAGACGTTCCAGGTGGGAGAACAGATCCTTGTTCGAGGCCACGTGAATCGAGACGGCAAGCCACTGGTGTTGTTTGTAAGGTTGTATCACTGCAACGGTGGCGAAATGATCAATCCCGGTCAGGGTAAGATCGAGGGAGACGAGTACCTGACACGCGTGAAATTAGAAGAACTCCCGCCGACTCGCGTCATGGCGGTTTGCAGTGGAAAAGAAAAAATGCCCGATGTTCTGGGCCAACTTGCCAAGGACAAAAAGTAACGAACGAAGGAGGAACTTCAATGAGGATTCGCTTCGCTGCTTTACCCTTTGCCTTGTTGCTGTCGCCGGTCTTCGTGTCCGCGATCCTTGGTCAGACTGCCCCGAAGGCTAGTAGTCCAGCGACGCGCACGCCGGATGGTAAGCCGGACTTTTCCGGACTCTGGCGAGTAGCCCGCGCCGCGCCCTCGGCAAGACAGGTGAGCGTTTTTCAAGGGGGCACCGCCCCGCCCAGGCCGACCAGAATCCAGTTGGCGCGGCAGCTTCCTCTCACGGCTAAAGGAAAGGAACTGGTCGAACGTTACACGGCGGGTGATGGAGAGTTCGGTGGAGAAACCGGGGCTCCAGGGGATCCCCGATATCACTCCATCCCTTGCGGACCGGTGAGTCCGGGATCTCTCACTGGGGAAGTCGAACTCGTTCAGAATCCGAAACGCCTCCTCATGGTGTACACGGGAGGCGAGACAAAATGGATCCGCCAAGTCTGGATCGGGCGGCAACATCCCAAAGACCTCACGGATTACGAACCGGTCTGGATGGGCCACTCGGTTGGCAGGTGGGAAGGAAACACTCTAGTGGTCGATACCGTCGCGATCAAGACATCCCCAGGAGAGATGATTGATACCGCAACGGCCGCACCGCAGGGGCCGAAGTTCCACCTGATCGAGCGTCTCAGTCTGGCTGCCGACGGCAGATTGCACATCGACAAAACGTTCGAAGACCCGGATATGTATACTCACCCCTGGACCAAGAGCGCGATCCTTGCGAAGCAGACGAACTGGGACGAAATTGCGGAGGACTGGGAAATCCAGGATCAGCACACGGTGTGCGAGGACGCCAAGTACCCGTCGGCGAATGACCCGTATTTCCGCTAATCTCAACGATCGCGCAGGTTGGCTGGAAGACGGAGTAGGGAATTTTGAAATCGGACGAATCCTGCTCTCAAATCCGAAATTTCAAAATCTCCAATTGGACCGTCCAATTGGAGATTTCGGATTATATCGGATCTCGGATTTAAGATGCAGGATTCGTCCGATTTCAAAATTTGATAACTCATCACAGTCCCGCCACCTCCACATAACTATAGGAGAACAAGAGGAGTCAACGGTCCGTGGTACGCTCTAAATATGAGCGAGCGGCCGCCGGAACGAGTGGTCATTCGAGGGGTAAAACCGGAACTCGAATGCGGGCGGTTTCCGGTCAAGCGGGTTCTGGGCGAAACGGTTGCAGTCGAAGCAGACATATTCTCCTATGGGCACGACGCGCTCGAGTGCGTCGTGCGATACCGGTACGAGGACGACGAACTATGGACGGAAATTTCCATGGAGGCGCTCGGCAACGACCATTGGCGGGCTCAGTTTCCGGTTGATAAGCTCGGCCAGTATATCTACACGATCACTGCCTGGATCGATCCCTTTCGGACTTGGTACCAAGACCTCCTTACAAGAATACGTGCGGATCAAGATGTCACCGTCGATCTTCAAATCGGCGCCGAAATGCTTAAAGCCGCCAGTGAGCGCGCGATGGGCGCCGATGCACGGAAGCTTCAACATGCAGCACGGCATCTTCGAATTGAAGATGTCGACGATCGCCTCGCCGCGCTCGCGTCCCGGTATGCCGAGCGGTCCAGGGCTTCCCATTACCGCGAGCTGAGGGTTACTGTCGATCCGATTCGCGCACGGTTCAGTACCTGGTACGAAATGTTTCCGCGGTCCTGCGGGACGTTCAAGGATTGTGAGCGGATCATTCCTGAAGTTGCTGAAATGGGGTTCGACGTCCTTTACTTTCCTCCAATCCATCCCATCGGGCGCACACATCGCAAAGGCAAAAACAACTCGCGGGAAGCTGAGCCTGGAGAACCTGGAAGCCCTTGGGCGATTGGTTCCAAGGAGGGTGGGCATAAGGCTGTTCATCCTGAGCTCGGCACGCTGGACGATTTTCGCCGGTTTGTAGCCGCGGCTAAAAGCCTGGGGCTCGAGGTCGCATTGGATCTGGCCTATCAATGCTCGCCGGATCATTCCTATGTGCGGGAACATCCGGAATGGTTCCGCTGGCGGCCCGACGGCACGGTTCAGTATGCCGAAAATCCCCCGAAAAAATATGAGGATATATATCCGTTCGAATTCGAAACCCCGCACTGGCGATCGCTTTGGGAGGAATTAAAGAACATTGTTGAATTTTGGATCGACCAGGGCGTCCGGATTTTCCGCGTCGATAACCCGCACACGAAGCCATTCGACTTCTGGGAATGGATGATCCGCGATCTCAAGAAGAAACACCCCGATTTGATTTTCTTATCGGAGGCTTTTACACGTCCCAATATCATGTATCATCTGGCAAAGCTCGGATTCAATCAGTCCTATACGTATTTCACGTGGCGCAACACGAAACATGAACTCACTGAATATTTCACCGAGTTGACCCGGACAGAGGTTAAGGAATTTTTCAGGCCGAACCTCTGGACGAACACCCCTGATATCCTCCATGAATACCTGCAGCGCGGCGG